>Ga0209040_10000299_pt1 | contig 36638 bp, 60 predicted proteins | sample BogFormECP12_OM3_FD_188240 | JGI IMG/M metagenome (GOLD analysis project Ga0209040, IMG submission 188240) | Bog forest soil microbial communities from Calvert Island, British Columbia, Canada - ECP12_OM3 (SPAdes) (version 2) | ecosystem: Environmental > Aquatic > Freshwater > Wetlands > Bog ... | reverse complement strand
AGTGCGTCGATTTACACGGCCAACGGCGAGCCGGAAGACTTCAAGGCGATCTACGAACGCACCCTACGAACACCTCCGCCGGCCCTAGACACCTGAGACCAACCGCACTACATCCGTATTGCAAGGAGACACATGGGGTTCGCTGATCTTCATGCGGTGGCAGAGACCATCCGCAAGGCGGAAACGACCGAGGATCTCTTCGGAGTCTTGGTCGGATCGCTGGATGCCAAGCTCGAGGCCCTGACGCACCTCTACCGCAAGCTCGTCACGGTCGTCCACCCCGACAAGTACATAGCGGCAGCGGAATCTGGCATCGCTCGCGAAGCCTTCATCAAAGCAACCGCGCTCAAGACACACGCCGAGGCAAAAATCCGTGCCGGCACGTACGGAGACAAGAAAGCAGAAGCGCCTGCATCTCACATCGACTCGCCGCCCATCGTCGTCAAGACGAGAGGTAGCGAGTACACGGTTGGCAAGCGCTTCGCGCAAGGCGACCTATGTGATCTCTACGAGAGCACCCATAGGTCCGATCGCGTGTGTTTCAAGATCGCGCAGTCTGCTGCGGACAACGATCTCGTCGAGAACGAGAGCCGCGTGCTGAAGAAGCTCTTTCCCGCGAAGCAGGAGGAAGTGAAGTTCTATCGCTACTTGCCGCGCTGCCTCGACACGTTCGCCTTTCGTGGTGCGGGAAGCACCGCGACACGTCAGGTGAACGTGCTTACGTTCCTCGACGGCTACCGCTCACTCGCGGAGGTTCACAACGTCTACCCGAACGGCCTCGACTACCGCGACGTCGTCTGGATGCTCAAGCGCACGCTCGCAGGCATCGGCTTCGTTCACAGCCAAGGCGTCGTGCACGGCGCCATCATCCCACCGCACGTGATGGTGCATCCGACAGGTCACGGCGCGAAGATTGTGGACTGGAGCTACGCCGTCGACGTCGATGGCTGCGTGAAAGCGTTGTCGAAACCATACCGCGCCTTCTACGCGCCCGAGATCCTCAAGAAACAGAAGGCTACCGCTGCGGCCGACGTGTTCATGGTGTTCAAGTGCATCATCTATCTGCTCGGTGGCGACGTCGAGACCGGACGCATGCCGGACACTGTACCAAAGCCGTTTCGCAGCTTCATCAGCGGATGCCTCATCGCATCACCGACACATCGCCCCAACGATGCGTGGAAGCTTCACGAGGAGCTCGACGAGCTGCTACTGAAGCTCGTCGGCAAGCCGAAGTACCGTCCGCTGACGATGCCGTGAAAGAACAGAGAAAGGAAACGTGACCATGGGAACGAACGTCTACGCATCGGAGCAGGAGCGCCTCGCCGGCAAGGAGGCCCCCAAGCCCAGGACACTCGCCGAGGAGATCCTAGACAAGATGCCCTCATCACTCATCGCGCCGGGCACCGCCGAGACGATCTCTCGGGAGAACGTCATCGCGATGGTCCTCAAGGCCGCCGACGATGCCGGCTACGAGGTCAAGAAGAAGGAGCCGGCAACTCCGCCGACTGCCACAGAAACGAAGGAGAACTGACCATGGGGTACAGCAGCTACAGCGACGATTTCTACCACGACCGCGTGGCGACACGGAAAGCCACGGGGTCGCCGACGTTCGTCCACGACGCCGCCGTGCGCAGCGGTAAGTCCAAAGCCGGCGTTCACGACTCGCTGAACATCCACGGCAAGATCCGCGAGGCGCGCGACAGCAAAGAGCACCCGAACAGCACACCCATCGCCGTCATCTTCGACGAGACGGGTTCAATGGCCGACGTGCCGCGCGTCATGCAGGACAAGCTTCCGCAACTCATGGGGCTTCTCCAGCGCAAGTCCTACATCGAAGACCCGCAGGTGCTCTTCGGAGCCATCGGCGACTATCCGAACGGAGAGGCTGCCCCGCTCCAGATCGGGCAGTTCGAGTCCGGCATCGAGATGGACGACAACATCACGCACATCTTCCTGGAAGCCAACGGCGGCGGTACGTACCAGGAGAGCTACCAGAACGCGCTGTACTTCTTCGCGCACCGCACGAAGTGCGACGCCTTCGAGAAGCGCGGCAAGAAGGGCTACCTGTTCCTCATCGGCGACGAGATGGCGTACAGCCGCTCGACGAAGGCGGAGCTGAACGATCTGATCGGTGACGGCGCGCAGGGCGACGCCACACTCGAGCAGATCATGGAAGCCGTGAAGGAGAAGTGGGAAGTATTCTTCATCATCCCGAAGGGCACCAACCATTTCGGCGATCCGCAGCTCGAGAACTTCTGGAAGAAGCACCTCGGCCAGAACGTCATCAAGCTCCAGGACCCGACCGCGATCTGCGAGACCATCGGTCTCACCATCGGCCTGTACGAAGGCACGGTCTCGCCCGACGCGAAGGACATGAGCAAGGATCTGAAGGACATCGGTGCGAGCGCCGACATCATTCACGTCGCGACAGCCAGCGTGGGCGAGATCGCCAAGAACGCGATCGTCAAGGTCGGAACAGGTAGCGCGCTACCCGGCAAGAAGGGTCGTTCGGACAAGACCGAGCGCCTGTGAAAAAAGATGGGCGAGGAGACTCGCCCGTCTCGTCCAGCCCACTAGCAACCCCGCACCTTTCGGTTCGGAACTGGTCTCGGCCTTCGGGGCCATCTTCCAAGTAGTGGGCTGAACGAGGCAATCGGATGGACAAGTACAGCGAAATGAGTCCCGCGCTGCGCAAAGCAGCCGTCGCGGTGCTCGAACGTGCGGCCGAAGAGTTTAGCAACCACGGCTGCACCGACTTCGATCTGTGCAAAGACGCAGGGCTCACCAAAGACGAAGCACTCGACGTGATGAACCAGCTTCACGAGTGGAACAACGCCCCGAACGAACCCAAACCAAAGCGTGGCGACACCGCGACGGATGACTGGTGCATCCTGTGGCTTCTTGCAGCCATTCTCGAGAACGAGTGATGCTCTTCGAGTGCTGGGAGAAGGAAGACGAGCTCTCCTTCCAACCCATCGACCATCCTCAGAAAGCGTTTCTCACCGAGGGCATGACGCTCGCGTACACGATCGAAGCTGACTCGTGGGAAGACGCCATGAGACAGCATCACGAGAAGCAAGGCTGGGAACCCTACAAGCCCATGAGCGAACGATGAACCGCGCCATCTTGATCGCAGGTCTCAGCTACGGCGACGAAGGCAAGGGCACAACCATTGATTGGCTGTGCCGCGAAGAGCACGCCAAGCTCGTCGTGCGCTACAACGGCGGCTGCCAAGCCGGACACAACGTCGTGGACGACATGAATCGGCACCACACGTTCTCCCAGTTTGGTAGCGGTACCTTTGCCGGCGCGTCCACGCTTCTCAGCCGGCACATGCTCGTCAACCCCGTGACGCTGGTGCCGGAAGCCAAGCATCTCGAAGAGATCGGCATCCTCAAGCCCTTGAGCTTGCTCCACGTCGAACGGGATGCGCTCGTCACGACGCCCTATCATGCAGCCGCCAACCGTTTGCGCGAGATGGATCGCGCTGACGGGCGTCACGGTAGCTGTGGCCTGGGCATCGGCGAGACCGTGAACGATTGGCTCACACAGCGCGACGAAGCGCTCCACGTTCGTGACACGCAGGATCTCGCGCTCGCTACGAGCAAGCTCCGCAAGCTTCGCGACAGGATGCGAGAGAGCACCAAGCACATCCGCATTGCTACGCCCGAGATGCAGCGCGAAGCCGACATCCTCTGGAAGGAGGAGATCATCTACCGCATCCTCGGCTACTTCGAGCACTTCTGCGACAACGTCCAGATCGTCGGCCCCGAGTGGCTATCGAAGCAGAACGGCACCGTTCTCTTCGAGGGCGCGCAGGGAGTGCTGCTCGATCAGGACTTCGGCTTCCAGCCCCACACCACCTGGAGCGACTGCACCTTCGGCAACGCACACCGACTCCTCAACGGCTTCAACGCCGATGTCCTGAAGCTCGGCATCTTGCGAAGCTACACCACGCGCCACGGCGCCGGACCCTTCGTGACCGAAGACAAGCGTTTCCAGGAGTGGTCGAGGACAGATCACAACGTGTGGACGGACTGGCAGCAGAACTTCCGAAGCGGTGCGTTCGACGTCGTTGCGACGAAGTACGCCCTCGACGTCATCGGCGGAGTCGACGGTCTCGTGTTCACACACCTCGACAAGCTGGATCGCGAACCGATAGACGTATGCACCACGTATCGCGGCACGGAGCTTCGAGTGAACCGACCCGCCGACTACGCACACCAAGAAACCCTCACCAAGACTCTGCTCGCAGCAAAGCCTAAGTACGAGTTCATCCCGTCCGTTGGGCAGACCGACTGCTTCCTCGAGCTCGTGACGGAGCACCTGAACGTCAAGCCGTGGGCGTACTCATTCGGACCCACAGCCGATCACAAAACTAGGATCCGCGCGCAAGCACCGGCGCAAGTCGCAGCCTCATGAACAAGCTCGCACGAACAGACAGCGGCCTATCCGTGGCTACCCTGTCGAACCTCATGTCCGAACATCTGCGATCGGCACCGATCGAGAGGGTGAAGTCAGCGCCTGTCGTAGTGAAGAGAGCGAGAACGACAAGGAAGCCACGGGAGAGGGAGCTGAGCGCGTCGGACGTTCGGGTGCTCTACCGTACACGTCTCGTGGCTGACATCGGCAAGCGCGTCTTCACGCACGCTGAGATCGTGGAGTACACGGCTGGACGAGACACCTCGACGGCACAGTGGTCGAGGCTCAAGCGTCTGGGTTACGTCGCAGAGACGCGTGGTGGGCCGAAGTTGACGCCCAAGGGCATCGCGAAGCTCAAGGAGCTTGGCAAGTAGTGAGCACCCGCGTACGACCCTACACTCACCCGCCGCCGACGTGTCCGATCTGTCGAAAGCTGGTCGAGTCGCAGCAGAGTAGTTCGTGCTGCCGCGCGTGCGGAAGCTGGATGCACCGCGATTGCGCGATCGACAGGTGGTGCGTGGATTGCTTGCTCGGGGAGCCGCACACGCGAGCCAAGGCTCTCGTGCTCTCGAGGCATTTCGAGAAGGAGCTCGGTTCGGCTCACGCGGCTGCGCTCGTTTTCGCGGCGTCGTTCATGGTGGGAGCCAAGCGTAATGCCGTGCGCGAGCTTCTCGACAACTGGCCGCCCGGCATCGAAGCTGTGATGGACAACTACGAGAAGAACGGCGTCTGGACACCGGACGGCATGATCGCCATCGACGAGACGAACGAGAATGACGATGGGCAGGAGGCATCGATCGCTTTCTGCCTCGCCATGATGTGTGGAGCAGGCGAGATCGTTCGGACTGATGTGCATGTCCGCGTAGACACGCTAGGTGACTCGACGATCGCTGCCGTCAATCACATCGTCGAGTCTACGGAGCAGCGCCTTCCCGAGGAGGTCTACAGCACCGTGAGCGGCTACACGCCGAAGGAGCCGGGTACATGAAGTTCCAAGTGGTCGTGGAAGGCAACGGTTCTCCGGTCTACGCGGGTGAAGATGAGACCGAGGCACTCGCGGTCTTCGGCGAGTACATGGTGCTATCGATGTCTGGAGAAGGTCCGCAAGCCAACAAGCTCATCGCGTACCTCGTCAACGGCAACGTCGAAGAAGTCCACGACCCGAACGACGACGGCGACGACGACAAGCCCATCTTGAAGTGGGCACCTGGGCACGAACCCAAGCCCGACGACGAGTGCGAGAATTGCGGCATGATCGACGAACCGCTCGACAAGGACGGCTTCTGCGAAGGCTGTACCTGTACGTGCTGCGGCGCACACGGCTCGATGGACGAGTGGGGACAGTGCTCGTCGGTTCTCTTCAGTAACCCGAGATGCACGAATCTACGGGAGAAGAGGAAGAAGGAGGCATCATGATGCACGACTCTTTCCACATCGACATCCGGCAGCGCCTTTGGTTTCTGCGGGACAACATGACCGATTGCGCGATCGGCCGCGAAGCGTTCCTCGCCCAGGTCATGACTTGGCTGCTCGTGGGCGGCGTCGGTACCGTGACGATCGAGAGGACGTTCTACCCGGACCACATCAGCAAGCTGGGCGAGCTTCTATCTCTACCTCTCGACGCTCAGTGGGCGCGAGAGACCATCGATCGGGCGCTCGCGCTGCTTCCCAAGTACCGGGTGATGAAGATCTCCCACGACAGCAGCAAAGAACCGTCATGACACCGAAGCAGCGTGCAGAGGCCGCGCAAGAGGCTCATCGCATCCAAGGCGAGCTGGATGCTCTCGACGATAGCTTCGCGGAGGATGGGATCGTACGCACGGTGCTTCGTGAGCGCGTGGAACAAGAGAAACGGCGTGCGCGCGGAGAGGAGGAATCGTGAAGCACGGTCCTGATTGCACTGCGCGCGACTGCTACTGCCTCGCAACGGATGCTTGTCCCGAACCCGATCCGATGTGCGACTGCGGTGAGCCTGCCTGGCGCTGCCGATGCGACGAGATCTTGTGCTCTGGTGGCTGCGGAATGCCGCAGCATGCGTGCATCTGTGCGGAGATCGATGCGGAGACCGAGCGCCGTGGAGCCGAGTGAGGGATCGACTAGCGCAGCGCTCCTTGCTGCTCTTCGGGCAACCACCCACGCCATCAACACGAACGAGCTTGCTCGCAGCGTGCTCGGAGCTCGAGGGAACGCTCTGACGAACACACTCCTCAACGCGATGGCGCGCAAGGGACTCATCAAGAACATCGCCAAGCCGCGCACGTTGGGCTGGTGGATCGCAGTGCGAGAGGAAGTCATGACAACCATTCTCTTCCCGAGTAACCCGATCCAGCCGAAGTCCGTCGACGGCTCATTCGGCTACGAGGCGCGTGCAGCCAAGGAAGCCGGCTACAAGATCGGTCGTATCGATCTGGAAGTCATCCTCGGTGGCGAGATCAAGCTCTCTGGCGTCGATGACGGCGCCGTGATCTATCGCGGCTGGCTGATGAAGCCCGAGCAGTACAGGGAGATGCACGAGAAGCTCGCTGGGCGCCTAGTGGTCAGCCCCGACGAGTACCTGACGGCCTACTACCTGCCTCGGTGGTATCGCGCTCTGGCGAGCGTCGGAGTGCACCAGTACACACCGAAGTCGATCTGGCTCGAGCCTGGTGCAGACCTCACGGACCTCGACAGGATTGCAGGTCGCGTTGCAGAAGCCTTCGATGGTCCAGTCATCGTGAAGGACTACGTGAAGAGCGCGAAGCATCGCTGGTTCGATGCGTGCTACATCGGCGACGCGCAAAACGACATCGAGGTCAAACGCGTCGTCAAGAACTTCCTCGACACGGTGAGTGATGGCCTTGTGGGCTCGCTCGTCTTTCGCGACTTCGTCAACTTCAAGCGCATCGGCACACACTCGAAGATCAACCTTCCGCTCATCAACGAGCATCGTGCTTTCATGCATCTCGGCAAGGTCTTCTACACGGCGCCGTATTGGGCCGAAGGTGACTACTCGGGAGCGCGTCCATCGAACAAGCTCATCGAGACGCTGGCAGCCGGTCTGCACGATCAACCGCTGATCGCTGTCGATGTCGCTGAGAAGATCGACAGCGATTGGATGATCGTCGAAGTAAATCCCGGCGGAGCGGCAGGTGTCCCCGAGGGAGGGTCCGTCAAGGACTTCTACTTGGCGCTCTCACAAGTACATCTCGTGAAAGGCGTGCCATGAAAAACATCAAGGAGCGTTGGGCGGAGTTCGTCGAATCTCGTCATGTCGACTGGACGTGGGCGATGCTCTGCGCGCTCTACGCAGAGCCGCATCGCGAGTACCACAACATCTCGCACGTTGCAGCGTGCTCAGATCTGCTTCGTACAAGTCCGAGCTTCGCGGACACTCCAATCGTCGAGCTGGCTCTCTTCTTTCACGATGTTGTGTACGTTCCGGGCGACAAGCGCAACGAAGAGCTGAGCGCGAACCTTTTGCGTTCGCTCCTGCCCGTCGCGCGTCTGTCATCGAGCTCGTGGGAGCGTGCATGCTTGGCGATCATGGCCACCCAGCACCACGAGACCGTAGTCGATGACACAGTGTCCCAGCTCACAGTCGACATCGACCTCTCGATCCTGGGTGCGGATCTGCCTGTCTACGACCGCTACGCAGCAGCCATCCGCAAGGAGTACAGCAGCGTCAGCGACGACGCTTGGCGGGTGGGTCGAAGCCGCTTCCTGACCGAGATGGTGGAGCGCCCGCAGATCTTCCAGACCGCGTGGGGCCGCCAACAGTTCGAGGACAGGGCTCGCAACAACATGCGTCAGGAGCTTTACGTTCTGGAAGGTCGATGATGTTCGGCTCGAGCATGCGCTACCTGCCGGAGATCGATGTCGACGTCTTCGACAAGATGCTTCTGCAACCCGACGGCAAGCTGAGACTGATGCCTGCTGCTGAGCTTCTGATCCTCAGCGTCGAAGCCCTCCAGGCGTGGTGCGTCCAGCGAGCGCGCTACCAGCTTGTGACCGTCGAGCTCATTGAGTGGCTCAAACCGTTCGTAGTGGGGCGCAAGGCCCTCGAGATCGGCGCGGGCATGGGCGACCTGGGACACCACCTGGGCATCCCGATGACCGATAGTGCTGTCCAGGTCGAGAAGAAGGACGAGCTTCTCCTTGGCATCTTCCAGCTCGCCAAACAGGCACCCACCGATCCTCCACCCGATGTCGAGCGCATCGACGCCGAGGCGGCTGTCATCAAATACAAGCCCGAAGTCGTCATCGGCGCGTGGATCACTCAGAAGTGGCACGAAGGCGATGCGAGAGGCTCGGTCTACGGCCCCGAAGAGATCCGCATCGTCCGCGCTGTCGATTGCTACATCCACATCGGCAACCGAAAGGTCCACTGCGACAAGCGCATCCTGAAGCTCAAACACAAGGAACATCGACCGCCGGGCCTCGTCAGTCGAGGATTCGATCCGAGCGGCAACATCATCTGGAGCTGGGGCAAGTAGACCGAGTAAGCTCCGCCACCGAGGAGGCCACCATGGCAGCAGCGAAGAAGACAGCAGCGAAGCAGCCGGCAGCAAAGAAGCGTGAGCAGCTCACCAAGGTCTGGAAGAGCGGCGATGGCGACCTCGCGCTCACGCTCATCGCTGACCCGGGTGACTTCGAGCTGACGGTCGAGAACACCGGTGCCGACGAGTTCATCCAGCTCGCTGTGAGCACCGAGCAGATCGACGAGCTGATTGCCATGCTCACCACCGCCAAGGAAACGGTTTCTCGGTACGAACGAGGAGAACAGATCGCAAGCGACCCTCTTCCCGTTGACGATGACGAGGAGGAAGAAGAGGAGCTTGACGAAGACGAGGAAGATGACCTCGACGATGAAGACGGCGAGGAAGACCTCGACGACGAGGAAGAAGACCTTGACGACGAGGAAGAAGAAGACGCAGACGAGTAGCAACGTCAGGGTGAGCCACGTCTCACTAGCTTGACATTGCTAGACGGCTGTATTACAGATTGCGACAAGAGAAGGAGCACAGCATGGCTAAGGGATCTAGCCGTGCCAAGCCGACGTCTCGTCGGCGGGGCACGACCGGTTTGAGGGCGACCCGCCAGAAGGGCGAGTACCTGTACGGCGAAGGTCCGGCGAAAGCGGCTGAGATCCGCATTGGCAGGACCGCAACGCGCGTGCGCAAGCATGCAGCACGCTTGAAGAGCTACGGTCTGCCCGATCCCACGATCGTTACGGACCTCATCGAAGCTCACAAGTTCTTGAGGAGCGCGGAGCAGAAGCTTGCCAAGGTGCCGAAGGAATGGCGTCCGGCACGCGGCACGCTCGGCGCTACGCCGCTCGAGGAGCACTCTCGCGTCAAGGTTCGCGAGGCTGTCGCGAATCGTTACGAAGGCGTGTTCGATACGGATCAGCCGCTCAAGGTCGTACAGATCGTGGGTGCGCGCATCGTGTGCGAAACGAAGTACAAGGGTGAGCGCGTTCGCATCCCGATGCCGCGCTCGCACGTACAGTCTGCTACCAAGTAGAAGGAGACGTTCATGCCCAATATGCCGAAATCGCAAGGCCCCATTGCGGAGGCCATCGCAGCGACCGATCAATCGATCGCCAAGGCGCGCGCAGAGACCAAGAAGCGCAAGCTGTGGAGCTACGTTCGTAGCGACACGCTGATCGACTGGGCCAACGTGCACAAAGAGAACAGCGTTCGCGAGCTCGCAGATGGCGTTGGCGCATCGATCGCCGAGCCGAAGCCCGAGGATGCGTCACTTCCGGTTCGAGTGATAGATGCCGGATCGTACGACAGCATCAGCGGCTACACGCCGCCGGGCACTCCGTACGTGCCCGGCAATCTCGTACCCAACGAGTCGATAGCCAAACTCGCGCGCCTCTTCTTCGAGCGACCCGAAAATGTCGTCGTGGAAGTTCATCACGACACCGTCGTGGACAAGTACATGTTCGCCGTCTGGATGGGCGAGGAGTCCGTGCCGACGATGGCGCCACAGTTCTAGGAGAACCTCATGGCCCTTCTCGGGAGCAAGAATCCGAAGCTAACTGCGATGATGCACGGCGAGATCCCAAGTCTAGTCAAGCAAGCCAAAGACATCATCATCAACGCCTTCAAGCAAACAGGAGGAGATGTGCAGGCGGCTGCAAAGAAACTCCCAATCGGCCGGGCGACACTCAACCGCTGGATCAAGGACAATCCTGATCTGCGCGAAGCGCTCGACAAGATTCGGTTGAAGAACAGGTAACAGAAGGTCAGCAGGAGGATCACGTGAGCAACGTCGTCGACAAGATCAAGCAGAAGCAGAAGGCCGAACGCGTCGAAGCGTTCAGGAACATGGTCTTCAGCCGACTCGAGGGACTCTGGTCCGATGTCGAGTTCCTGGCAAGCATCGGCAACATTCCAACCGAGGAGGCCGAACTCCACACGCGCCAGGTGTTCAACTACTTCGTCGCGGAGCAGGCGTACGCCGACGGAACGCCGAAGGAAGAGTATCTGGAGGGTGCTGCGGCGACATTCGACGAGGTCGTCGAGGACGACAACGAGGAAGAGGAGGAAGAGGAGGAAGAGGAGGAAGAGGAGGAAGAGGAAGAGGGCGAGGAGGGTGCAGAGGGCGAAGAGGAAGCACCGCCTGCGGACCCGAACGAGTCGCCTGGCGTCGCAGCTCTTCAAGCCGCGCTGCGCGGAGAGCCACCTCCCGGCGTTCCCGAACCAGAGGAACCGAAACCCTAGTTCGCAGCGAAGCGCGAGGGAGACGCGCGAAGGAGAAGGAGCCCATGGCCGGTGAGAAAGACACCGGAGCGACGAGCGATGCGCTTTACAGCGTAGTGCTCGCGCTCTTGCCCCATCTACGGATGTGGGACGGTACGAAGATCGTCGAGCCGCACAGTGCGGCTTCGATCCGTCAAGCGTTGCGTGAGTACAGCACCATGCACGCGATCGGTGACGTGCAAGTGCTCATCGAGCCGTGCAAGCCCAAGGCACATTTCACGATCACGCAAATCTCACGCGCTGTAGCGCGAGACACCTACGATCGCGCGATCGAGTGGACCGCCAAGAGCGGCGAAGTCGCACTACTCAGCGAACTTGCTTGGCTCTCCTACGACTCGTACCCGCTCGCTCCTTCTGACGTATATGTCGTGCCCTCGAGCTACAGGTGGAAAGACGCGATGGCGTGGTTCGTCTTTGGACGCAAGCGCGAAGGGCGCTTCTGGCAGCTCACATGAACGACGAAGAGAAGAAGCCGGCGAAGTTGCCGCTCGCGATGGTAGTCGAGGTCTCCGTGATCGGCTCTGTCCCGGCAACGGAAATTCCTGCACTCCAAGAGATGGCTGACGCAGTTCTGATCGAGCTGACTCGCCGCTTCGAAGGGCGCGCCGGCGCGAAGGTGTACCCGCGCTGGGCCGAAGTCCGTCCTGCCACGCGCGACGAGCTACTGCACTTCATCCCGCGCAAGATGCACTACACCGACGACGGCGACGACCACGCTTGCGACACGATGCACGTGGCGCGCAAGAACCTAACCAAGGACGTGCACGAGGTCACGTGCAAACTCTGCATCCGATGGCTCACCGCGCGAGGTCTTCTATGAGTCATTCAACCTTCGTGACGGACGATGACGGTCTCGAGTGGGTCATCATCCACAACGGCGACTGGAGCGGTGACGTCGAGATTCGTCTCAGCGAGAAGAGCCTCAAGAAGAGCGAGGTCGCTGAGACTCACACGATCCCGGGTGCCGTCATCCGCAAGGCATGCGCGACGGCTGTCGTCAGCGACGCTATCTCGATCCTCGAGCAGTGGGATGGCTCATCGAAAGCCGCCTACCGCGCGCAGGATGCCCTCGCAGGAAGACGCTGAGCAAGAGCAATGGAGGACAGCATGGAAGAGAGCACCGAAGGAACTTCACACGCAGTCGAACGCATCATCAGCGCGATACCGCTCGTCGACCATTACAACCCAGGCGCCATGCGCTACGCCGGCTGCGACCTGCATGACATGACGATGCAGGGATGGGAAGTCGTCGAACGGTTCGAAGTCGATGAGCCGATAGTGATCAGCGAGCAAGTGATGCCGCCGCAGCAGCAAGGCTACCAACCGCCGCCACAAGAGCTGAAGCACTCGCAGCTAGGTAAGCGCGCGTACTTCCGGCTACGCAAGAGCGGAAACACGATCGTCGAGGAGCTCAATACGCAACTCGAAACACTTCGGTCGTGCGCTAGCGGCAACGAGAAGAAGATCGAAGAGCTTCAGAAGGAGATCGAGAAGCTCAAGGTCGACGGCGTCCAAATGCAGTCGAGATTGAAGGGCAGCCAAGACAACTGCGAAGCGCTGCGCAAGCAGAAGGAACAAGTAGAGCAGATCAAGCGACAGCTCGAGGGCGACATCGGCAAGATCCGAGAACACATCGGACGCAAGATGATGGAAGAGATCCTCGGAGAGCAGAAGAAGCCGTGAAACGCGTGCCTGTCGGATCAAAGCCGCACGGCTACATCGACTGCGTGCCCACGCTGATCGACGCCATAACGGGTGTACCCGAACCGAACGACTCACCCGTGATGAAGGCGGTCTTCAAGGTGTGGGAATCGACGAGCGCCGAAGACCGCGCCGCTTACCACCGCTACTGCTGCCTCAACAGCAAGAAGCCGCGCGACATCGAACGCACCGAAGCACTGTGCGAACGCTTCAAGCAAGCCGCAGAGCGAGCCACCCTGTCATGAGAGTTCTGCTCGCCATCGCGGGTGTCGTGTTCATCCTGCTCATGGGTTTCATCGGCTTGTTCGCAGGCGAAGTGAAGCGCGTGCAGGACGATCCTGAAGTGAAGGCCGAGATCGAGCGCCGCAAGAAGGAGCTCGAGCGACAGAAGGCTTGGAAAGACAACTTCAAGTGAAGAAGATCGACGTCAAAGAAGAGATGAACGCCTACTTCGGCCACCTGGCCGACGTGGAGCACCTCATTGGCGTCGCGAAGTTCGAGAACCCCGACGTGAGCATCGCCATGGCACGACTCCTCTTCTCCGAAGACTGCCCGCCACCAACGTGGCCCGAGAAGCTCATCTACAGGTGCGCCGTCGATGTCGGATCGACCGTGCGCATGTTCGTCATCTGCGAACCAGGACAGTTCTTGAAGCCTTTCGTCGCTACTGAGTGGTACGACGACTACCAAGCCTTCATCGACGCTGCCGAAGCAGCGAACATGTTCATGGTCGAGATCATCACTCCGAAGCACCGCTACGGAGCCGCGTTCATCGACGGCAAGATCAACGACAGCGTGGTGCAGGACATCACGCTCGAGCAATTCGAAGCGTTCTGCAATTCGTACAAGTCGAGGAGCCGCGTTCAATCATGACAGCAGCGAGGAAGCTGACCGAGACGACCGAGACGTGGCGCGCACCGAAGCCGCCCGTGAAGTGGCCTGGCGGCAAGCGAAAGATCGTCCCGCAAATCCGAGAGCTGATGCCCAAGCACTACGGAACCTTCCACGAGATGTTTGCTGGAGGCGCTTCCCTCTTCTTCGACGTAATGCCGAAGCATGCGCGACTGGCGGACATCAACAAGAAGCTCATGCACATGTACGTCGTGATCCGTGACGACGTCGAGGGTCTCATCCGCGCGCTCAAGCCTCTCAGGCACAACAAGACGAACTACTACCGCATCCGAGACCGTAACTTCGAGGTCGGCACGATCGCGCAGCGCGCTGCGGAGTTCATCTTCTGCAACAAGACCGGCTACAACGGCATGTACCGCGAGAACCTGGACGGCGAGTTCAACATCCCGTTCGGCAAGTACAAAAACCCGCTGATCTGCGACGAGGTCAACTTGCGCGCTGTCTCGCACGCGCTCAAGAACGTCGACCTGTTCGCGAAACCGTTCGAGTACATCCTCGAGCTCGCGCAGAAGGGCGATTTCGTATACTTCGACCCGCCGTACGCACCGATCTCCGCGACCAGCGACTTCACCAGCTTCTCGAAGGAAGGCTTCAAGGGCGAGGACCAGAAGCGCCTTCGCGACGTCGCCATCGAGCTGAAGAAGCGCGGTGTAGCTGTCGTGCTCTCGAACAGTGCGGCGCCCATCATCCGTGAGCTCTACGGACGACGCGAGTTCAAGATCAAGGAGATCAAGGCCGCACGCTCGATCAACAGCATCGCCGAGAAGCGTGGCGACGTGACCGAGCTACTCATCTACTAGCCACCCTCCGTGGCTTCCCTGTCGTTCATCGGATTCGACAAGGGAGCCACGGAGTTGGCGGCGCGTTGAGATAGAAGGAGGCTGTCGTGAACGATAAGAAGAAGGGTCTGTGGGACACCATCAAGGACGCCGTGGTCGAGCAGACGCCCGACGTACCGGCGAGGAACACACCGCTGCCGATGCCCAGGGTGACGCCGCTGCCGACCGCTCCAACGGTTGGCGAGCACCCTTACGGGTCGCCCGTGACGCCTGATCCGAAGGCGCTCGAGACGCTCGAGTCCAAGCTCGATGCGGCTCTGCCCGAGGCGTACAAGGGCTTCATCGAGCAGTACAACAACCTGGACGGCGTCATCCCCGACGAAGCTACGCGCATGAAGGCGGCGCTCAAGACAAGCCACACGTCCATCGAGCAGATTGTTGGTGCATTCGACCAACTGCTTGGGGTCATGGACGTTGCACATGCGGACTTTCAGAAGAAGTTCGATAGCAACAAGACGAGCGTGCTCGGTGCAGCCAAGCAGCAGATCGACGCGACCGACGAGCTCATTCACACGCGTGAAGCGCAGCTCAAGAGCATCCAGGACGAGATTGTCTCGCTCAAGAGCAAGCGTTCGGCCGATGCCGAGCAGATGCAAAACGAGGAAGCGCGTCTCGACGGCATTCGCAAGGGCTTCGAGGCTGCACTGGTGCAGATCGTTGGGCGCCTCAACGGCCAGAAGGCGCGCATCTCTACTCAGCGGTAGTCATGCCCAAGATGGTGACGCCGGAGCCTCTGCTGATGTCTCCGAAGGACATCGCAGAGATGATCGTCGAACGTCTGGGTGCGCGCGGCATCCCTCGTGAACGCATCGCAGAAGTGGAGTTCGTGATCGGCGACAGCGGCGTCTACCGCAACGCCGTCCCACCGCCGAAGCGTTTGGAGCGAGCCGTCGTGCGTTTCGTGCCAGAGCAAGCGAAGAGGAAGCGATGAAGGTCACGAGCAAGCAGCGTAAAGAGCTGAGACGGATGCATGCGGATGCCGCGCCCGGCACGTGGAAGCTGCTGGGAGGCGAAGTTCGCTCTGACATGGGCAACGAGGACTGCACGCCGGATGACTCGGTGTTCGTGTGCCGGCCTGCGCCTACGCTCGTCAACGGTCACAATCGCGTCCCGAATGCCTACCTCATCGCGAGCATGCAGCAGTCACTCATCTCGATGCTGGATGACATCGATGCGCTCGACCGTGTCAGGACGGCGATCGTGATGTTGGGCGCCGAAATGGGACCGCTGCCGAAAACTGACATCATGAATCGGCTTCTGGAGATCTTGCTGCTCATCGACCCGAATACCACAAGCGTCCAGATCAATCGTGCTTGACGACCGGGATGCAGCTTGTTACATCGTAGCTCAATGTCAGCGACCGACGTTCTGAGCATCCGCTTCGAGAAGGGAACCAAAACCCGGCTAGAGCGGCTTCGACAAGATCTCGAGAAGCAGACGGGGATGAAGATCAAGCGCGCGGCCGTCATCAGGACGGCCCTCGAAGAGGGTCTCAAGGTCATGGAACGAAAGGCCGGTAAGTGATGACGGACACACAGCAGCCGAAGAGCTACCTGAAGAGGCCCGAGGGAGCCTTTGGCGTCACGCTCCTGCTCCTTCTGGGTGCAGCCGGGTTGGTAGGGCTCTACGTGCTCTTGCCGTTCCTCGTGGTCATCCTGACCAACCTGCTCTACGCAGGGCTGCTCGCCGGCGCGCTCGGCGTGATGAGCTTGCCGCTCATCGACAAGCAACTGCGCACAACGATCTGGGTCTACTACAAGACCTTCACGCGGTGGCTGCTTGGCAAGGCGATCGAGCTCGATCCGATCGGCATTCTGCGCAACCGCGCCGAGGACATGCGCGAGAAGAGCGGTTCCTTCGAGGAACAGATCGATAACCTGACGGGTCACTGCAACGGCATCCGGCATCAGATCGAGAAAAACAAGCAGGGCGCCGAAGAGGCACTCGGTCTCGCTCAGCAGGCAAAGGGTCGCAAGGAGCTTCAGGGTGTGTTCCTGATTCAGAGTCGGCAATACGACCGACTCATCGCGAGCAACAAGCAACTGCAAGAGCTGCTCGATCGGATGCAACGCATCCTCACGATGCTCAAGAAGATGAAGCAGGTGACTGATACGCTCTGCGAGGACATGGAGCAGACCGTCAAGGTTCAGTCCGAGCAACGCAAGATGCTGCTCGCTGGCTACGGAGCCTACAAGGCGGCGCAGAGCCTCATCGCCGGCGAAGCCGATCAGCGTGAGATGTTCGACATGGCGATGGAGAAGCTCGCTGACGAGTACAACGTCAAGATGGCGGCCATCGAGAACTTCGCCGAGTCGACGCAGGGCCTCATGCAGGGCTTCGATCTGAACAACGAAGCTGCGGCGGCCAAGATGATGGCTCGGATCGAAGATCTCGAGAAGCAGGGTCTCGCGAGCGGCCTGGATGACGGCCCGCCGCGTGTCGCGCTTCGCGTGGGCGACGTTGATCCTGCCGCCGCGTCTGAGGAGGCGTCACCCGATTCACTCGATGAGCTCTTCAAGGCTCGTCGCTAACCGACTTGTAGAAAGAAAGGGAACACAGTCATGTCCACTCGCGTCAAGCCTCTGCCCAAGATCCTCGGCGTCCTGCTCATCGCGGCGGTCTTCTTCGGCGTCTTCCGGTACCTCGTCACGAACGGCATCATCTCGATGCCGGGCAGCAAGGCCGAGGTGCCCAAGGCTGCGGAGCTTCCGGTGCTGCCCGATACGGCTGCAACGACTGCGGCGTCTTCGCAGGTGCCGCTCCCGTCTTCGACGCCGACCGCCTCTGGCACCGACGTCAGGATGATGGTTTGGGCGTGGAACGCGCAGATGGGCCTGCTATTCGCCAACGGCGGTCCAGACACCACGCAGGGCAGCCTCATGGCGTCGCACAAGGTCAACCTGCACCTCACGCGCGAGGACGACACGAGCAAGATGGCGGCGCAGCTCATGTCGCTCGCGAACGCGGTCCAGAAGGACCCGAACACGACCGCTGGTGAGCACTTCATCACGCTCATGGGTGACGGCACGGGAGCTTTCTTCGCCGGCATCAACGCAGACCTGAAGAAGATCTGCGCCGACTGCATTGCAGAGGTTGTCGGCAGTGCTGGCTACTCTCGCGGCGAGGACAAGCTGATGGGTCCTGCCGAGTGGAAACAGAACCCGAAGGCGGCTCGAGGCGCACTCATCGCGGGCGTCATTCGCGACGGCGACTGGAACATCGCGATGAAGTGGGCGAGCGATAACTGCTCGCGCAATGCTGATGGAACGCCCAAGAGCGATTGTCTGCTCAACAACCCCGACGAGACGACCTACGATCCCGATGCCCTCAACTGGGTCAACGCAGACACGTACATCGAGGCAGCCAAGAAGTACATCCTCGGCGTCTGTGAGGATCGCCCCGTCGTTCACGCGGGCAAGCGTTCGGGAGAGACCAAGCACGTGTGCGTCAACAGCGTCGTGACCTGGACGCCAGGCGACGTCGATGTGGCACAGCAGAAGGGCGGCATCGTGCCGATCGTTTCGACGCGCGAGTACCGCGCGCAGATGCCGAGCGCGATCATCGGCATCCGCAAGTGGGACCGTGCTCACCGCGACGTCATCGAGGGTATGCTTCAGGCAGCGTTCGACGGTGCCGATCAGGTGCGGGCCTATCCGCAGGCGCTCCACAAGGGTGCCGAGATCAGCGCGGCCGTCTACAAGGAGGAGAACGCTGACTACTGGGAGCGCTACTACAAGGGTGTCACCGAGACGGACAAGGCAGGTCTGTCGGTCTCGCTCGGAGGCAGCTTCGCGAGCGACCTCGCTGACGACTTGCAGCTCTTCGGCCTCGCGCCCGGCTCGATCAATCTCTTCGCAGCGACCTACACGACGTTCGGTGACATCGTCGTGCAGCAGTACCCGAAGCTCGTGCCGAGCTATCCGAAGGTCGAGGAGATCTTGGACACATCCTACGTACAGGATCTCGCCAAGGCAGTTCCGACGAAGGTGACGTCGACGGACATCCCTTCGTACACATCCGGCGCCGCGATCACGAACCTCGTCGGCAAGCGTAGCTGGAGCATCAACTTCGAAACCGGCAGCGCAAACTTCTCGGCCGACGCCAAGAACACCCTCGCTGCGCTCGAGAAGGATTTGGTCATCACCGATCTCGTCATCGAGATCGACGGCCACACCGACAACACGGGCGACGCATCGAACAACATGACGTTGTCGCAGTCGCGTGCGACGGCCGTCAAGGCGTGGCTCACGCAGCAGTCGTCGGCGAATTTCCCATCCGACCGCTTCATCGTCAAGTCGTTCGGTCAGAGCAAGCCCGTTGCCGACAACGGCACCGAAACCGGTCGCGCAAAGAACCGCCGCGTCGACATCATCCTCGGGCAGTGAGCAACATCGAGGAGATGAAGCAGAAGATCCCACCAGCTCCAGGCGGCTGCGTCGACCATCGCCCGACAGCGGTTTATACCCATCCAGTGTTCGGCTGGACCGTCGTCCAATGCAAGACGTGCGGTGCAGGAGACTGTCGAGCGTGCCAAGGCACTACTGCGATGAGCTGGCAGAAGGAGCGTGGAGGTGGTGGATTCGAACTGCGAGCGCTTCCCATCTACGGGCGAGTGTGGCCGGGTTCAGATAATCGATGGCGCGCCGCTCGACGTCCAGAACCTTACAACGCAAAGACTCCTGGCTGGGAGAACGCTCCCACGACGTTCGAAGACAAAGCTGCCGCGTGCGCCTGGGTGGAGGGATCATGACTGAGCTTCAGGACACGCCGCTTCACCCGGAACAGGTACGCATCATCAAGAAGCTCGCCCTGGAGACTCGTGCCGCTGTCGCGGATCACTGCGACGTGTGCGAATGCGAAGGCTGCGTCGATGCAAAGGATGCGCTGGTGACGTTGCGGTTGATTGCCACCATCGAGGCACAGAAATGAACCACGTCATCACCTGGCCTGAAGTTCGTCATCGTCGGACTGGCAGTTGCTGTTTTCGGCTGCCTCGTCATCGGAACTTGGTCGGCGTGCAAGTACATGGGGAGATCATGAGCACCTTCAAGGAAGCCTTTCGGCCCAACGGCACTATCTCGCCTCGCGCGCGCTTGGCAATCCTCGCGGAGACTATCGCGTTCCTCGTCATCTTCTGGTCGTTCCGACCGAAGTTCTTGCCCGGCCCGCTCGACGTCGTCAGCGCTTACGGCAGCCTGCTCCAGCAGGGTCTCATCTACCAGCTCTACGTGAGCCTCGTAACGAACCTGCAAGCGATTGGTCTGTCGTGCCTGCTGATGGTGCCGCTTGCGTACCTGACCGTGCTGCCAGCCGTACGACCGCTAGTCCGCGCGATCTCGAAGATGCGTTTCCTTGGGCTGACGGGCTTCGTAGTGCTCTTCACGATCCTCTTCGGCGGCGGGCACGGGTTGAAGATCGCGCTGCTCGTCTTCGGCATGAGCGTGTTCCTCGTCACGAGTCTCTACGACATCGTAGAGGCGATCCCTCGAGAAGAGTTCGACCATGCGCGGACGCTTCGCATGGGCTCCTGGGGCTCGGTCATCGAGGTCGTCATCCTTGGACACTTCGATGGCGTACTCGACGCCATCCGGCAGAACGCGGCAATGGGTTGGGTCATGCTCACTCTCGTCGAAGGGCTCGTGCGCTCGGAGGGCGGCCTCGGATCGCTCATGCTCGCCGAAGACAAACACATCCGCCTCGACGCCGTTTTCGCCATTCAGCTCCTTGTGCTCATCATCGGCGTTGCGCAGGACTGGTTGCTTCGGATGATCCGCCAGACACTCTGCCCGTATGCCGATCTCTCCTTGGAGAGGCAATGAAGCTGACCAAGGAGGAGCGTGAGCAGATCGACCAGAAGCTACTGCACCTCATCAGCGAAGACGTCGCGCGAGCCGAAGCGCTGTCGCTGCGCGGCAACATGCACCCTCGGATGGTCGATCGAGGACTTCAACGTCTGAAGCGCCAAGGCAAGATCTCGTACACGACCCAATGGGGTTGGCAGCTATCAGGAGGCCGCAATGGCTAAATACGAACTCAAGGAGACGTTGGTCTCCATCAACGATGTCTGCCTCTCGTACGAGGGCAAGCCGATCCTCAAGAACGTCAACGCAACCGTTCGAGACATCGTGCGCGAAGGCTGCATCACCGGACAGATCATCGGCATCCTCGGGCCATCGGGCGTCGGCAAGACGCAGCTCTCACGCATCATGACCGGCCTCCAACAGCCGACGAGTGGACAGGTGACGGTAGGCTCGCCAGGTCACGATGCGCAGCCCGTGCACGCCGGCCTCGTAGGCTACGTCCCGCAGAACTACCCGCTGCTTCGGCATCGGAAGGTGCTCGGTAACCTCGTCATCGCAGCGCGCAAGGCCGGCATGGATGAAGACACAGCGAAGGCCAAGGCGCTCGACTACCTCAAGCGCTTCGATCTCACCGAAAAGTGGGACGTCTACCCGGCGCAGCTCTCTGGCGGACAACGGCAGCGTGTCGCTATCGCGCAGCAGCTTCTGTGCAGCGAGCACTTCCTCATACTCGACGAGCCGACCACGGGCCTCGATCCGATCATGAAGGACAAGGTCTGCACCTTCGTTCAAGACGTTGCGGCCCTCTCCGAGGAGAACACTATCTTCGTCATCACCCACGACATCGCGGCGGTGATGACGATCGCTGACCATCTGTGGCTGCTCGGTCGAAAACGCGACGAGCATGGCGTGTCCCTGGGCGCCAGTATCGTGGAGACCTACGACCTCATCGAGCGAGACATCGCATGGCACGACCAGCCGCGAGGGCTGCCCGCGTTCCAGGATCTCCTGCGGGAGATCCGCCAACGGTTCGAGACGTTGTAGCCATGACGCCGGAACGCAAACAGGAACTTCGTAAGCAGGGCGGCCCGTGGTCCACGAGAGAGCTCGTTCTGCTCAAGGAGCTCGAGGAGTCAGAGCGCCACCGCAAAGCGCTGCAAGAGGTCTTGCGCGACACGTGCGGGTCTGTTGCCGAAGCCCTCGGCTACACCGGCCCGAACGAGGACGGCGACGCCCTCGTAGCTCACGCCAAAGCCGTGATGCAGAGGCTCGAGAAGGCGCCGTGAAGTCGCACTCCGAGCTCAAGCTCTTCACGAACGCAGAAATTGATCTTCTGCATCGTGCCGAACGTCTCGTCGAGCTCGTACCCGATCTGCCAGAGGATATTCGCTGCCATGAGCTGTCACGCGCTGTCGGTCGTGTGATGAGGCTACAGCATCAAGACGGCTACTACGGCTTCGTTGATCACACCTGGCTCTGGACAACTCCGTTCACAGCCAATGTACTCAATCAGCAGAGCCGCCTAGGCTTTCCAAACATCCTCGATGTGTACGCCGTAGGATCTCTACCGATTGTGCGCCTAGTAGATGCGCAACACCCGTCGCTACCGCATGTGGGCTGGGGCTACAGACCGGGCAAGGACCGTACGGACATCAACGAGAGTGTGATCGAGACGCTCGTCGAGATCATGGAGCACGCGCCGCCAACGTCTTCCACACTTCGTGCGTGGACGCCTGCGCTAGTCGGCAAATTCCTTGACGCGCTGTCAGCGACAGCGATCAACATCCTGCATGTACTACGAGTCGCGTACCCGAGTCCGCTCACTGCGGAAGATGTCGTACGCCAAGGCGCTGCGGACGGCACACGCGGCGTCGGTCCGGCCATTGCTGGTGTGGAACGTCTCGCAGCCGCGATGGATCTGCCCTCTCCGGTAATCGTCGAGAAGACAAGGTATGGCTTGTCGTACTCCATGGAGCTCACGTTCGGTTCCATGTTCGACAACGCCGTGCGCTTGGGGCGCGTGATCAGAACTGGAGCCAAGTAATGCCCATCGTCTACGTGAGTCTGGTGTCCAAGCGGAAGATCAGCATCTCCGACATGGAAAAGAAGGACAAGAAACTCGTTGTCAATCGACGAGACTTCAAGTCGATCGGCAACTGGCTCGCTAAGAACCCCAACTGGGAGTTCATGTGTTCATCATCAGTCAACCACCCGGGTGAGTACGGCTTCGATCACGACTTCAACGTAGACGAAGTCTTGAGTCAAGCCATCGAGTATGCATATCTCAAACTCGCTGTTCGCGTACCACCGTGCCCGCTCACAGAAGCTCCGCAGAAGATCGAAGCCGCTGTCAAAAAGTACAAGCACTCAGGCACAGTGCCTTTGCTCCTTCTTCGATCGGGCAAAGGCAAGGAGGACGTGCTGCTCGCCCTCAAGCCTAGCGAGCTCGAACTGTTCATCATGGGAATCAAATACGCCGGAAATCTCGCAGAGATCGAGCACGCAAAGGTTGCTGCGTTGCTCCAAGGTCTTGGAGGCCATCGTGAGTCACGATCGACGCCGAACCGTTCAAAGCGCTCAGCCTGACGCCAACCGCCGAAGCGCCGTCCAGGAACGACAAGGGAGCCACGGAATGGTGAGTCTGCTACACGTCGGCTTCTGGTCTGACGAGCACCTCGACACCGCTCTTCCACACCCGCGTGAGTTCATCGATCCTGCATGGAGCTCGCAGGAGCGCGCCATCGTCGCGAACTACCTACGCAACGGCCAGGAGCACGCATCCTATCGCGGGTTCTCGTACTGTCGCTTTCATTGCGGCAAACCATCGACGCAGATGGGCTCGCGGGACCTCACAGACGGCGTCTACGTATGGCCTCAAGGCTTCGTCCACTACATCGAGGACCACAACGTCAAGCCTCCACAGGAGTTCATCAGCCACGTGCTCGCGCATGCTACGACGAGGTAGCTTTGGCGAAGACGAAACCTGTCATCGATCCGACAGCAGCCGAGAAGTGGAGGCTGCGCATTCGCGCCGAGCTGCTTCGGGTCGTAGAAAACCCAGACGAGATCGATCAACGCGATGCGGACGATCTGTCGAGAATATTCAGCCGCTTCAGCGGCATTACGAGGGATTGGCCGACGCTACAGAAGATCGCTAGTTGGCTCTTTGGAGAAGGCTTCCCGGCCAACGGCTTCGAACGCAAAAACGGCAAGAAGTTCAGCGAACCGAACAACGATCTTCTAGGCAAGCTTCGGGTCGTGTTGCGTAACCTGACCGAAGATCCTGACAGGTAACACCATGGCGATGGACGATCAGATTCAACTTGCCAAGGCCATCGCCGTCGATGGTGTGATGACGCGGCCGACCAAGTACCGCGACGGCAACATACCGACTGGGCCATGGATCGAAGCCGAGATCCTTGAGGTATCCCTCACCGTCAACCACCCACGCGGTTGGTACTTTGGTGCTGTGCGCTACTGCCTCAGAGGACAGCCCGAGAATCAGTCGCAGCGAGCGGAGGTTCGTACGTTCCACGATCTCTGGATGGAGAGCTGGACGTCGCTCGAGGTCAGAGAGCGCTTCAAAGCGGACCTACGACGAAAGCCGCTACGACGAAAGCCGAAGCGATGAAACTCATCTGGAAGACGTGGTGGCGAAGCGTTGAGGGCGAGGTCTCCGAGGACAAGGGCTTCGCCTTCGAAGACGCATCCGACTACTTCTACTTCGACATCGATCCCGAAACACAGACCGAGCAGCTCGATGACGACGATCCTCGCAGGCAGCACGTCGACGACCTCTTCTCGAGCCGGCAGGAAGCTACTGCACACGCCACTGAGTTTCTCAAGTCACGCATCGAGCGCGATCAACGTCGGCTCGAAGCGCTAAAGTAACCGTCTTCAAGGAGGGAGCTATGGACAAGTCCGCAATCGATGTGTGCCTGACGTTCGACACCACCGGGTCCATGTATCCGTGCCTCACGCAGGTGCGGCGAAACTGCAAGGAGACCGTCAAGCGGCTCTTCGCAGACATCGAGGGCCTGCGAGTAGCGGTGATCGCCCATGGCGACTACTGCGACGCCAACAGTCCCTACGTCACCAAGATCTTCGACTTCTCGAGCGACGAGAAGGCTGTCACGAGCTTTATCGACAAGGTGGAGCCGACAGGCGGTGGCGACTCTCCCGAGTGCTACGAGCTCGTGCTCCACCAGGCGCGCTCGCTCAAGTGGACCTCGGGCAAGTCCAAGGTGCTCGTGATGATCGGCGACGATGTTCCGCACGGGCCGACGTACGCGCAGAACACCAAGCACATCGACTGGCGCAACGAGCTCGGCCTGCTGCTCGAAGCCAACATCAACGTCTACGGCGTCCACGCGATGCCGGGATGCCGCAAGCACTCCAAGAGCTTCTACGAGGAGATCGCGAACAAGACGGGCGGCTTCTACCTGACGCTCGATCAGTTCTCGACGATCAACGATCTCATCATGGCCGTCTGCTACAAGCAGAGCGGCGACGAGCAGCTCGAGAACTTTGAGAAGGAGGTCCAGGAAGGCGGGCGCATGAACCGCAACATGGACAAGGTCATCTCGTCGCTGCTCGGCCGCAAGCCCTCGTTCGCCGCAGGCGACGCATCGCTGCATGCCGTTCCTGCCGGCCGCTTCCAGGTCTTGCGTGTCGACAAGAAGCAGGGCATCGCCGACTTCGTGCGCGAGCAAGGCGTCGACTTCAAGAAGGGTCGCGGCTTCTACGAGCTCACGAAGTCTGAGACCGTCCAGGGCTACAAAGAGATCGTGCTCATGGACAAGGCCAGCGGCGACATCTTCAACGGCGCCAAGGTGCGCGAGATGCTCGAGCTGCCTCCTCAGCAAGGCAAGGACACCGACGAGCGCGAGGACGCGCGCCTCAAGGCCGTGAGCTTCGAGAAGTACGCTGTCTTCATCCAGTCGACGTCGTCGAACCGCGCTCTCGTCGCGGGCACACGCCTCCTCTACGAGGTCCCCGACTGGGACAAGCCCGAAAGCGCTTGAGGGAGGCGTAGATGGACTGCGTATGTCGAGAAAATGATCCGTGCGTCTTCCACTGGAGTCAGTCGGCTCCGAAAGATCACAACGTGAGCGAGATGATCGGGATGCTCGAACCGTTCACGAAAGACGACCTCGACGATCTCTTGAAGCTGTACACGAACGCCGGAGGACCCTTCGCGCAAAACGTGATCAAGAATGTTCTCGCACGGCTGCGCGTCGTACCCACGAGCGCGTAGCGAGGAAAGGGTCATGAAGCACGAAGACATCTTTCAGCAGCTCTTAGAGGAGCTGGAAGCCGAACGGTACGAAGGCTACGCGAGGATCATCGACGAAGACCAAGCCGATGACCCGAACGACCCTGACAGAAAATACGCCGAAGGTGTCGAAGCCGGCGTGCGCGCTTGCGAAGCCATAGTTCACAAGATCGCGCCTGTTCTTCAGCGTCTCATGCGAGCTCAGGAGACGACTATCGAAGCGCAAGCCAGCTCGATCGAGTCCCTCAGAGGTACGGTGCAAGCGTTGGAGAAGTCACTGCGTCTGACAGAAAGTCTGAACAGCTACGACGCAGACAAGCCGCAGGGCTAGCGGTAGAGTGGAGGCATGCTCACGCCGAACCTGGACGATGCCTTCTACCCGGCGCTCGCGATCTTCGCGAAGAGCCTGGGCATCCCGGCGGAGTGGTTTCTCAACTTCTTCTTCCTAGAGAGTCGGTTCGATCCGAGCGCATGGAACGGTCGATACGCGGGGCTCAACCAGATCGACAGCCACTACCTGTCCAACGTCCTCAACATCGACGCCGACGACTACCGGACGTGGAGCGCGAGCGAACAACTCACTCGCGTCATCGCACCCTTCTTCAAGGGACAGCTAGCCACGTACCTGAGCGGCAGCCTCCCGGCATCGCCAGGTGTGCTCTACGCCCTGAACCTCTTTCCCAACTCGGTGAAGACGCGCGGTGATTCACCCGACACAGTCATCATCGATCGCGACGCTTCCGACCCAGGTGAAGTCCGCGCGTACTACGCGAACTCGAACAAGGGCGTCCCAGACAAGAACGGCAACTGCGGACTCGACTACGACTGCAACGGCGTCATCACGATCAGTGATCTCGACGCCAAGCTCGCCGACCTGGCTACATCGCCTACGTACAAAGCGGCGCTGGCCAAGCTCTACGCAGCGGGCGCTTCACCGTTCGTGCAGCTCGTGACGCGCAAGCTGACAGCCGGACAGATGATACTGGCGTACGGGCTGTCAGGCGTGTTCTTCGCGACGCTCGCTGTCGTCGCCGCGAAGGCATACCTGCCCCACGAGAAACGCCCAGCGTACCGATAGACATACCCGTCCTGCAATACGTCTGCTATGCAGAGGGCCGCAGATGATCCTGGTGAAGAGCAAACGGCTGCCCAACGGGCAGTACGCGCTGACGAGCCCGTACAACTTCCAGTTCGTTGAGATGGCTCGCACCCTTCCAGGGATGCACTGGGACAAGCCGCAGCGTGTGTGGATGGGCTACGGCGACTCGGTGAGCGTCCTTGCCGTCAAGCTAGCCAAGGAGAAGATAGCCAAGGTCGCAGGCGACCTCCCTCCTTCCGTGGCTTCCTTGTCGGTCCGCAGTGACGTCGATCAGGGTCTTCGTGAGTCGCAGAAGAAGAGTGTCGCTTTCCTCGAAGCTGTGGCGCGCGAAGGCGCCATCCTCGCTGACGAGATGGGTGTCGGAAAAACTGCGCCGACTCTCCGCGCGCTCGAACGGTTGGAGCCACCTGCCGTCGTCGTGAGCCCTGCGATCATCAAGCGTGAGTGGGTCAAGGAGGGTGCGCGTCTCGGCATCGACGTCCTCGAGCTCACGGGCACAAAGCCTCCCGAAGGAGCGCACATTGCCCAATCCGACGGCATCGTCGTCATCAACTACGACGTGCTCCATGCGTGGCTGCCGATGCTCAAAGGTGCGCAGACCATCGTCTTCGACGAAGGCCACGCCATCACCAACGAGAAGAGCCGCCGGAGCAAGGTGTGCAAAGAGCTGGCAGGCGCAGCGAAGAACAAGATCGTTCTTTCGGGTACGCCGTTCACGAACCGGCCCATTCAACTCTGGAACGTCGTTGACACGATCAGTCCTGGACGCTTTGGGCACTACATCTCCTATGCCAAGCGTTACTGCGAAGCCTTCCAAGAGGAGGTCCCCAAGCGCGGAGGCCAGGAAGGCGAGACGCAGAAGGTCTGGAACGTGAAGGGTGCGTCGCACCTCGACGAACTCCACGATCGGCTCAAGCAGTTCATGCTTCGTCGAACAAAGGAGGAGATCCATCTCGAGCTGCCACCAATGACTAGGCAGACGATCGAGATCGATGTCCCAAAGCAGTCGATCACGCGTGACATCCCAAACGACATCGACGACGAGTGGATGCGCTGGGCGCTGTCCATCTCAGCGCGAGGCAAGATCGATGCGGCCGTCGAGCTCGCGGCGAACCATCTCGCTAACGGCAACAGCGTCGTCGTGACCGCGCATCGACACGAAGTCGCTCGAGAGATCCGAGATTGCTTCGCGAAGATCGGCATCGACGTGTACATGGCGACGGGCGAGCAGCCCATCACCAGGCGCATGAAGGCGATCGAGCAGGCAAGCCAGAACCAGCCATGCATCGTCGTCACGACGACTCACGCAGTCGGTGAAGGTATCAACACGCTGACGTTCGTGAGCGCTGCGATCATCGTCGAGCTCGACTACGTACCTCGATGGCTTCTCCAATTCGAGGCGCGCTTCAACCGCCCCGGTCAGACGCGCAACGTTCTCATCCAGTACCTTATCGGCTTGGGCACGATCGACGAGATCGTGCGTGATCGAGTGCTCGACAAGTTCGAGAAGTTCGAAACAGTCATGGGTCCGACAGGAAGCACGTTCAAGAGCGATCTCGGCGGCAGCGCTTCGGATGAAGCAACGCTTCTGGCAGAACTTGCCGACGCACTGCGTGAGCAGATGGATTGAGCTCGACAGGGAAGCCACGGAGGTGGTGCTAGACTGCGGCATGGGATCGACTCTCCGCAACGACACACGCGCTGCCGTCTTCCTGGAACGGTTGGCGAAGGCGTGGGACAAGCGTGGCGATCTCACGTTCGGCCAGCTTCTCTACGAAGCGCTCGGCGACATGCCTGTCACTTCCGAAGAGCACGATGAGCTAACGCAGCAGCTTCTCGATGTTGCGTTGAAGTTGCGCAGACTCGATAACAACCAGCTTGCTGAAGAAGTAGAGCGTTTCGTGCTGACGCGTTCTTGACTCTGTGATGCAGAGTTGAGGTACACTCTTGCCAACCGCCGGCAGGAGAACGCCTCGCATGCTCAAGGAAGTTTACGCTCCGTCTCTCAAGCGAAACGTCAAGTTCGGCATGCGCATGGGACGTGCGCGCGGACCGAGCATCAAGCTGCGCAACTACCTGCGCGCATCGCTCGTCGTACCTGCAACGGCTGACTACACGCAGGGCACGCCGTCACTGCTTTCGGCGCTCACGAACGTCGACGAGAACGACGTGCTCGGCGACTGCGTCATCGCGTGGTTGTTCCATCAGCTCGCGATCTGGACCGGCCAGGCCACGGGAACTGCGTTCCAGCCGACGATCGACCAGATCAACGCGCTGTACGGTGCCATCGGCGGATACATTGTCGGCCAGCCGAACACCGACAACGGCTGCGATCCGAACACGGCTGCGAACTGGATCGTGCAGAACGGCTATCCCAACGGGGACAAGCCTATCGGTTGGGTCAGCATCGACGGCACGAACCCCACGGAGCTCCAGCAGGCCATCTACCTGCTCGAAGGCAACGGTTTCGCCGTGGGCCTGCCAGACGCCTACGTCCAGAACATGCCTAGCGCCAACGGCTTCGTGTGGGACGTCGCCGGGGCTGCGGACCAGAACAACGGCCACATGTTCCTCGGCGCTGGCTACGACAGCAAGGGCGTCAAGATCGACACCTGGGGTCTGTTCGGCACTTTTACGTACGCTGCCATCGCTCAGTACGCGGTCGCTTCGTCCGGCGGCGAGATCATCATCATGCTGTCGCCCGACATGATCGCCAACGGCATGCAGAAGGCGCCCAACGGCGTCGACTGGGTTGGGCTGGTGCAGGACTTCGATGAGCTCTTCGGCGGTATGGTTCCCGTGCCTGCTCCGGCTCCTTCCCCGAGCCCGTCGCCCTCTCCTTCGCCTAGCCCTAGCGTCCTCGTGGCGCTCGCCCAAGCCCAAGCGTGGGCCGCCGCCGGCATTGGCGCAGGTCGTCGTTCGCTGATGACGCGCGCTGAGGCTATCTCGGCCGCCAACAGCGGCCTCGCGAAGAACTGGCCATCCTCGTGAAGGGTGGCAGCGTGAAGTCGTGCAACGTACCGTGTGAGTGATAACCTCTACCAGGAAGCAGAACCATGAACGTTGCGGTACCTCTCTACGCCATCATCGACGTCGCCGATGCCAACGAGGCTGCTCGAGCGAAGGCCGCCATCGAGAACCTCCTCAAGAACGACATGGTCAAGATGACGCTCGCGAGCGCAGGCGTGCGCGTGCGTACGATGACCGTCGGTGATCCATACCCGTGCGAGATGCCGCAACCGCAGCAGCCCGCGTACCCGCAGCAGCCACAGCAAGCACCGTACGGCAACGGCAACGGCCGTCGATAGGAGAAGGCTCCCATGGCTACCAGGCGCAAGGTGCACAAGCTCCCGCGTTTCTCACGCAGTGAGATGGATGCACTCGTTCACATGTGCGTCTACACCTCGGTCTGTCCGAGGTCGGCAGCGACGGCGCGTTCGCTCGAGTCACTCGTTCGTCGAGGCTACGCCAAGCGTCATCGCATCTCGCTGCACCATCCGGTCGCACGCGCGATGGTCAAGGGCAAGGTCGCGTACTGCTACAAGGTGACGGCTGCTGGGATGAAGGCGCTGCGGCTCGTGTACGCGCGTCGGTAGCTGCTATACATCCAGCCAGCGCCGATGCTATACGTCGTTGCCGATGACGACGATCACCGCAGTGCTCAACGGCTACCGCCGTCCTGACAACCTGTCGGAACAGATCCGAGCGCTGCACGAGCAATCGATCCGGCCGAGTGAGATCCTCGTCTGGCACAACTCGACGGGCACGTCTGACATCCAGCAGAACGTCGACGTCGCGGCTCACTCCAAGTCGGCCTACAGCAACGCGAACTTCGGTGTATGGGCGCGTTTCGCGTACGCACTCAACGCGACCTCCGAGTACGTGTGCGTCTTCGATGACGACACGATCCCCGGACCAATGTGGTTCGAGAACTGCCTCACCACAATGGCTGCTGGAGAAGCGCTGCTCGGAACGATTGGTGTTCTGTACATCGATCCGCCACCAGCCAACTCTCCTGCGTGCGGGTACCACACCAACATGGTCAAGATAGGCTGGTACGGGACCGGCAACAACGACCAGCGCACCGTCGTCGACTTCGTCGGACATGCATGGTTCTTCAAGCGCGAGTGGCTCTCGACGTTCTGGCGCGAGCTGCCCGATCCGTCGATGAACCTGTGTGGCGAGGACATGCACTTCTCGTTCATGCTCCAGAAGTATCTGGGCATCCCGACCATCGTCCCGCCGCATCCGCGAGATCAGAAGCATTTGTGGGGAAGCACTCGCGGAGAGATCGGCAATGACGCACAGTCGCTCTGGGTGAGCGACCCGCCAGACGCCAAAGGCATGCCGTTTCGATCAGCCATGGATCGGTTCTTCGTCGAGCAGCGACGCAAAGGGTGGAGGCTGGTCAATGAGCGGTAGCTTCGAAGCTGTGTTGGAGGAGTATCTCCAGCGCATGAAGGCTCGAGAGCCGTTCGTGATGTATCGCTTTGGCGACGGCGAATTGATGCTGGCCGACGGCGTAGCAGTAGGCCCAAACACGCAAGCCAGTCGTGTCGATCTCTGGGAAGCACCGAACCAACTGACGGCTCTCGGTTGGGACCTGCGAACAGTTCTCGCAACGCAAGAGCATTGGGCGCACTTCGGCATCCCGTGTCCGTGCTGCAACATGAACGGGTTTGAGCGGCTGCGTCGTGAGATCCGTCACGCGCCCGTGTTCCCAGCCAACCTCTTCATCAACGCCAACTATCCGCGCTTCAGACACTTCCTCCAAGAGCTCGGTGATCTTCCAGTAGCTCTTGTCATGAACAAGCGCGGAAGCACTGGTCGGATGCCATTTCCTGTAGCGCAGTGCATGCGGGTGCCCGACAACTGCGTTCTCTACTACGAGCACAATCGTCTTGAGCTACTCGCGCAGGCTCGAGATTTCAGCAGAAGCTTGAATCGCACGCTGGTGCTTGTCTCTGCGGGACCACTGTCCGAAGCACTCATCTTCGTGATGTGGAACACAAACCCAAACAACACCTACGTGGACGTCGGTAGCGCTCTCGATGAACTGTCCTACGGACAGAAGACAAGAGCGTACATGATAGAAGGCAACGCGTACGCAACTCGAAGCTGCCCTCTGCCTGCAATCACAACAAATAAGGCTCCCATGAAACCTCGCGTCAGCCTGATCATCAATACGGCTTGCGGTGATCCCATCATCGGCGAGCGCCGCAATCTCTACCGAAGCGCTACGTACCAACAACGAATCGACCTTCTGGCTACGCAAGTGCTTCCGCGCGTTCAAGGGTTCGATGAAGTCATCATCGCAGGCGTGTTTCCCAAGCTACTGACAGAACAGTTCCCCGATTTTCGATTCGTCCACGTCCCGGCTCAACGACACGATCGCTGGGATGCTCTGGCGCAGCGAGAAACCGGTGCACGCTGGGCTACGGGAGACATTCTAGTATTCTGTCACGACGACCACGCGCCGGGAGAAACGCTCGCGGATTACCTGCGAAGCATGCCTCCGACTACAGACATCCTCGTCCCAAAACGAGTGCACCTGAAAAACGGTGCTTCCATGAACAATGGCAGAGCCGACGGCTACATGGGCGGCCACTGCTATGCCATGAGAAGATGGATATGGGCATCCATTCCGTTGACCACTGCGCCAGACGAGTTCTGGGACATCTACTTGACGCCGCTGTGGCGAACCGCTGGCGCTAGCATCGTGTGGACTGACGATGCATGTCACTACGACTGTGAAGCGCTAGAGGGCGAGCTGTGAAGATCGAGACGTTCAACCTCGGCGACTACGCCGTACCCGAGGATGCTCGCGGCGGTGTGTGCGTAGACATCGGTGCCAATGTCGGATCGTTTCTCGAGAAACACGCAGCCAAGTTCTCGAAGGTGCACTTCTACGAACCCATCGAACAGTGCTTCAACATCTGCAAAAGCAAGACGAAAGACCTGCCGTGCGTTACCGGGTTCATGGAAGCCGTGTACCACACGCCTGACTTGTCGTTGCGCCTCGTCGAACACGCAAACCACGAAGCCGGTTCCGTCGGGCTCGAGACAGACTCGTTGAATGCAGACTGGACGAAGGATGTCGTCGGCACGGTCGTGACGGTTGATCTGCCGCGTGTGCTCGAGCGTGCCGGCGGACATGTCGACTACATGAAGATCGATTGTGAGACGAGCGAGTACCACTTCCTGGTCGATCAGGACTTGAGCCGAATCAAGTACATCGGCATCGAGATCCATTGGCAGATGGGAGAGGCCAAGTACCGGCGCTTCGTCGAACACCTGCTCAAGACTCACATCGCAAGTAGTGACATTCTTACTTACGCGTACGGTCACAAAGAAGTTCTGTGCACTCGCAAGCAAGAGGCGTAATGACACTCGACAGCAATGTGTACGGTATTGGTCGTACTCATGAACCTCTACTGGCCGCTGCCGTAGCCATCGCACGTCCAGGGCCGGTACTGGAAGTAGGAGCAGGCAACTACTCGACGCCACTTCTTCACGCGCTGTGCGCAGCTATGGGTCGTGAGCTACTCACGATCGAAAGCGACATAAACTGGGTCGAACGCTTCGCGTCGCTACGATCATCAACGCACAAGCTGGTGCATGTGATCGATTGGGATGCGGCGATACCTCTCACGGACAGCAGAACGTGGTCCGTAGTCTTCATCGACCACGCACCGGCTCTGCGCCGAGTGGTGGAGATCGACAGATTGGCGGATCGCGCCGAGTTCATCGTGGTGCACGACTCGGAAGACGCCGCCTACAACTACGGACCCTCGTTCGAGAAATTCAAGCACCAACACGACTACAAGAGATTCACGCCGTGGACAACGGTTCTATCGAACGTGCGCTCATTCCCGGAAGGAGTGTAAAGCGTGATCACCGTTGTGTACGGAACCCGCCCCGAAGCGATCAAGCTCGCTCCGGTCGTCGATGAGCTTCGATCTCGAAGTAGCCAGGTTCGCGCGATTTGCACCGGGCAACACCAGGAGCTGCTCGATGCGGTGGCGCTGAAGGCCGACGTCGCGCTCGAACTCATGGAGCCCAACCAGACGCCCACTGCGTTCATCGCTCGCGCGCTCAAGCGCATCGATGAGGAGCTCGATGCTTCGACAGAGTGGGTGCTCGTGCAGGGTGACACGGCCACTGCCTTTGCAGCTTCGCTCGTAGCCTTCCAGCGCAAGATCTCCATCGGGCACGTCGAGGCGGGCCTTCGCACTTACGATCTCGAAGCGCCCTTCCCCGAAGAGGGCTACCGACAGATGATCGACCGCATCGCGACACGCCTGTACGCGCCTACGATGCGCGCCAAAGAGAACTTGATCCGTGAGGGCCGTCTCCAGAGCGACATCCTGATCACGGGCAACACGGGCATCGACGCTGCGATGCGTGCTGGATTGGGAAGGTCGCACGGAAAGCCGCCGTTCATCCTGGTGACGATCCACCGCCGCGAATCGTTCGGAGCTCCCATCGAGCAGGTGTGCAGAGCGTTACTGCGGATCGTGAAGACGACTGACTTGAACGTGGTCTTGCCGATGCACCCGAACCCCAACGTGCGTCGCACGCTCGAGGCCATGCTTCGTGGCCAGCCTCAGATCCAGCTCATCGATCCGCTCGGATACACAGACCTCCTGGCCACGATGTGCCACTCGATGTGCGTCCTCACGGACTCCGGCGGCATCCAAGAAGAGGCACCAACCTTCGGCATTCCGGTTCTCGTAGCACGCGCGACAACCGAGAGGCCGGAGGCCATCGAAGCCGGAGCAGCGCGGTTCGTAGGTTTCGACGAAGACTTGATCGTGCGAGAAGTGATTCGACTTCACACCGAACCCCACGTCCGTGCGCAGATGGCCGTACCGAGGTATCTCTTCGGCGACGGCCAAGCTAGCGAACGAATCGCGAACGATTTGCTGAGGAAGACGCCATGACCAACGTCGATACGACTTCTGGCCCGATAGGCGCAGAAAGCTCCACCAGCCCGATAGGCGCGCACGGTGCAACAGGCGGCGCAGTCATTGCGCTCGAGACTCCGAACGTCGTTTCGCTCGCACCGTCTTCAACGCGCGCAAAACACAGCGTGACCATGTGTCTCGTGATGATCGTGAAGGACGAGGAGTCGGTCATCGAGCGATGTCTTCGATCCACGCTCCCGCTCATCAGCTCGTGGTCCATCGTCGATACAGGCTCAACAGATCGAACCAAGGAGATCATTCGCGAGGTGATGAAAGACATCCCGGGCGAGCTTCATGAGCGCCCGTGGAAGAACTTCGCGCACAACCGTACCGAGATGATCAATCTCGCGAAGGGCAAGGCAGCCTACAACCTCATGCTCGACGCCGACGATGTCGTCGAAGTCCCGGAGGGCTACGCGCTGCCTGAGCTCACGCTCGACAAGTACGATCTCGCGGTCAAGTACGACAACATCACGATGCCGCGTCCTCACGTCTTCAAGAACGACGTGGGCTACTTTTTCGAGAGCATACTCCACGAGTACCTGCACAAGCATGGAGAGCAAACGGTCGGCTTCATCGACGGCATCACCTACCGCGTCGTCGGTGGTGGAGTGCGCGGAAGAGACCCCGTCATCAAGTACAAGCGCGATGCAGAGCTACTGAAGGCCGAGCTTCTCAAGGACCCGAGTAGTCACCTGGCTCCGCGCTATGCTTTCTACCTCGCGCAGAGCTACCGAGACACAGCTATCGTCCTACTCGGCAAGCCAGGCGGCACCATCCAGGAACGGATCGAGCGCGTCCAAGAAGCGGCCAAGTTCTACCAGAAGGCGCTCAAGGCGTACGAACGGCGCGCGACGATGGGCTCCTACTATGAGGAGGTGTTCGTGTCGCTGCTCGAGATCGGCAAGCTCCAAGAGAACCTCAAAGCAGGAGAGCGCACGATCCTAGACGCCTACATCAAGGCGTACGAGTTTCTGCCTCAACGCGGCGCTGAGCCGATGTACTACCTCGCCAAATACTACCGCCTGAAGGACCGCTTCGCGCTCGCCTACGTCTACGCCAAGGCCGGCTCGACCATCCACCAGCCCATGGGACTCTTCGTCGATCACGACATCTACGCGTGGCGCATATTCGACGAGCTCGCACTCGCTGCCTTCTACACCGGTCGGTTCGCCGAGTCGCTCGACATCAACACGCAGCTACTCGACCACGGAGGCATCCTCGAGAGCGAAGTTCCTCGGCTCCAAGAGAACCTCCGGCACAGCAAGGAAAGACTCGAGGCCCTCGGATGCGCCGTTTCGTGAACGAAGTGCTCTACATGACGCTCGAGTGGGGCGTTGTCGCTCTGGCTCTTAGCCTTGCCGCCGGCATGACGATCTTGTCTTGCACGAGCGACGTTTCGCACACGCAAACGCAGCCTCACGGGATGCACCTGAACTAACTCCTCCGTGGCTTCCCTGTCGGTCTTCTGTTGCGTGATGCAAACTTTCGGCGTTGAAACTGCGAAACGACTGGCGCTGTAGACCGCCAACGCATGTAGCGGTACAACCGAGACATGAGTCGTGCCACCAGTCGTGTGAGCTTCGCTGCCGACACCTACCCGATTCCTAGGTCAGTAGGAGGAGGCGGTGGAGGAACGGGCATCACCGGACCCACCGGACCGACTGGGCCTGCGGGCGGAGCAACGGGGTCGACAGGCCCTACGGGCAGTACGGGTGCTACAGGCTCGACAGGTAGTACGGGCAGCACGGGAGCTACCGGCTCGAACGGTTCCACGGGAGCGACTGGAAGCACTGGAGCGACTGGAAGCACTGGAGCGACTGGAAGCACTGGAGCGACTGGAAGCACTGGAGCGACTGGAAGCACTGGAGCG
>Ga0209040_10000298_pt1 | contig 36674 bp, 37 predicted proteins | sample BogFormECP12_OM3_FD_188240 | JGI IMG/M metagenome (GOLD analysis project Ga0209040, IMG submission 188240) | Bog forest soil microbial communities from Calvert Island, British Columbia, Canada - ECP12_OM3 (SPAdes) (version 2) | ecosystem: Environmental > Aquatic > Freshwater > Wetlands > Bog ... | reverse complement strand
CCGACCTCCACAAGTTCGTCATCTTACCGAAACGCTGGATCGTGGAGAGGACCATCGGCTGGCTCAATCGATGCCGACGCCTCGCCAAGAATTGGGAATTCCTCAACCGTAACGCGCTCGCCTTCCTACGCTGGGCCTCCGTCCGCCTGATGGTCAGAAAGCTTTGCCAAAACATACCATGATTGCGGATAGACTCTTACGCCGAAGCGGAGGATTTGATCATTCGCATGGCCGCGTTGCGAAGCGCAGCGGACCAGGCAGCCTATGTCGCCGCGCTTAAGCTGCGCTTCGGCCGCAGGCGCAACTTGATGAAGTTGTTGGGGTGACGGGCCGTGTCCCCGGACGTGGTGTAGGAGCTGCGGGTAAGCCGCGCGGGAGAACGGTCTATTCCGCCAAAGCATCGTCCTGTCTGACGCGTGCCGAAACAAATTGGCGTTTCACAGATGGACGCGGCGCTCCGGATTCGAGCGCCGCCGCCCTGGCGTTGAAAGCGGGAAAGCGGGCGGCGCAACTAAGGCGGCGGCGATCTCCCGGCCACTTCGGCGACGCAAACGCGAGCAAAACTGTGCGGTGCAGCACGGTCGGGCCGGCATGCGGCAGCGCGGTCGGGCCCCTCGATCGAAGGGACGAACAGCATCGATACCAGCGAGGCTTTCAGAGAGAAATTCTCCGAACCCGCTTCCCGGGAGAAGGATATCCTGTTTTCGAAATGCCTATTGCGCTCAAGAAGGTCGCTGCCTTTAGAAGGTCATTGCTTCGTGCCGGTCGTGCAAAGTCGGCATGTCGGGGCAGATGCGCAAAGCCAATCGAAGAGGGCAACTCGAAGTGAGCGAGATCGCTGAAACAGCCTCGGCGCAGGAAGCCAGGCCCGTCGAAGCCGGCGCCGGCGAGGTGTGGTGGAAAAAGGAGGACTGGTGGGCGGTCCTGCTTGCGCTCGGGTTGATCGCGGTCGCCTATCTGCTGTTCGTCAGCGGGTCGAGTCTGGCGTGGCTCGCGGTGACGCCAGTGAAATGGACGACATCCGATCAACTGCTGACACATTTCGCCGGCAACTGGCCCCGCTACCTGGCGCAGTTCGGGGTATGGTTCGTGTTGGTGTCGGTGGCGTTGTCCAGTCTCGGATACCGGTTGCGTCACACGGCTCCCGCATTCCTGTTCCTCTATGTCGTGTCGATCGCGGTATTTGCCCTGGGGCAATGGGCGGACGCGGTGAAGTACAATCTGGAGCCGCCGCTGGTGGCGCTGGTGATCGGCTTGCTGCTGGCCAACCTCAACCTGCTGCCGCGCGGGCTGGACGCCGGATTCCGGGTCGAATTCTATATCAAGCTTGGCGTCGTGTTGCTTGGTGCAACGCTGCCGTTCACGCTGATCCTGTGGGCTGGTCCGGTCGCCCTGCTGCAGGCCTCGATCGTCTCGGTGGTGACATTCGCCGTGATCTTCGCGATGGCGCGGGGACTTGGCATCGACCCGCGGTTCGCGGCAACGCTCGGCGTCGGCGGGGCGGTGTGCGGCGTCTCCGCTGCGATCGCGATCGCAGCGGCGGTCGGCGCCCGCAAGCAGGATGTTGCCGCGGTGATATCGATCGTCATCCTCTGGGCGATCGTGATGATCTTCGTCCTGCCGTTTGCATCCGACGCCCTCGGTCTTTCGGCTGGCGTGGGGGGCGCCTGGATCGGCACTTCGGAATTTGCGGACGCTGCGGGTTTCGCCGCCGCTCAGGCTTTCGGCGAGATGGTCTCCAAGGTGCCAGGAGCGCTCGCAGGCGCTGCCGACCAGACGGTGGCGGCTTTCACGCTGATGAAGGTCGTCGGTCGGGACATCTGGATCGGCATCTGGGCGGCCGTGCTTTCGATCGTGGCCACCACGCGGTGGGAATCAACCGGTATCAAGAATGGAGCAAGCGGAGGCGAGATCTGGCGCCGGTTTCCGAAATTCGTCCTCGGCTTCGCGCTTGCTTCGCTGTTCATTACCTTCGTCGCACAGAGCGTCGGCCACGCTGCCTTCAGCCATGCCGCAACGTCTGACCTGGTGACGCCGATCAAGAATTTGCGGACATGGGCGTTCGCGTTCGGCTTCCTCAGTATCGGCCTGACAACCCGGGTGCGCGACCTCGCCGGAATTGGTGGTCGGCCGCTGGCGGCGTTCAGCGCCGGCGTCGTGGTGAACGTGCTTCTGGGTCTGGTTCTGTCCGCCTGGGTGTTCGGCGCGTATTGGACGCAACTCGGTCGATGACGGCGTGCGGGCGCATGGACGAACGCCGCGTCTGCCGCGTCTGCCGTTTCTTTCAGACCGACCCCGCAATCATCGAACGTGGCCTTCCGGGGCTTGCGTCCCTCAGCTCCGCGCATGGCGCAAGTCGATCGGGGGATGGCCACTGCACCCGCCATGATCGCTATCTGCGTGCGACAGCGTCATGCGCGGCCTTTGCACCAGCACTCGTACCGGCGCGAGCGCGGCAGAGCGCAGCAACCTAGCACGGGAAGCCAGGCTCCAAGAGAAGGTCTCGCTCGCTACCGGATGCGGCGGAGAGTCGCGTGCTGCTTCGGTGTTGATTTTTGCGAAACACTGCTCTTGAGAAACCCGGCTCGGCAGGACCACCCTTAGGGCATGAACCGACCCGCCCGAGACCGGGCGACCAAAGATGAGGGGCCCGAGTTGCCGATCGCACACTGCCTTGCCTGGAACGCATGTGGCGCAACGTGCGCAGGGCGCTGTCCGGCCTGAGCGGCCACACGCACTATCGCCTGCCATCTGCGCGGTCGACCTGGACTGAACCGGCGTTCCTGCCAGGGGCAGGCCGTTCTGCGGGTTCACCAACTCGATCAGCTATACGCGTCACAGGGCGCCAGGAGCGACCATGATCCAGTCCCACGTCATCGAAGTGTCCGGCGTCTTTGCGGGCGCCGCGGTAAAGACATCGAGCAAGTTCCGATTCATTGCTGTCGATCCGCGTCTCGACGACCTCGATCAGAGTGAGTGGCCTTCGCTCTCGGAGATCCGTCGCGTCGCGGCTCACGTCCTGGTCACGGGACGGCTGCCGGAGCGAAGCATGCCCGCACCGCACGAGCCAGCACGTTGATGGACGCGGCCGCTTCGCTGCGAAAGCTCATCTGACTCGCTGCGTGCTCAAGCCGGAGGCCTGGCCATGGCTCTTGATGCCGCGATACCGGCGTCGATCTCCTGGTTTCGCTTTGAGGATGTATCTCCTGTATCGCCGCAAACCGAAGCGGTCTTTGCGGCGATACGCGGAGAGCTGGGCTGTGTGCGGAACCAGCAACGCGCACCCGCGAAGCCGCAGACACTTGGCGCTCTCGGTGCGCTCGATGATGCGGTGGGGCGCGACGAGCAGGCTGTGCTCACGCCCCGCGAGCGCGAACTGATCGCTCTGGTGGTCAGCGTCGAGAACCGGTGCGAGAACTGCGTCCTGGCCCACGCGGCGGCGCTGCGTGGCCATGGCGGGGATGCCGACTGGGTCGCGATGATCGAGGTCGACTACCGCCGTACCTACCTGACCGGACGCGAGCGCGCGCTGGCCGATTATGCGATCAAGGTCACGCGTGCGCCGGCCGAGATCGACCCCACCGACTTGCAGCCGTTGCGCGATGCCGGCGTGCCGGAGCAGGGCGTGCTCGAGGCAGCTGCCGTCGCCGCCTACTTGAACTTCAGCAATCGGTTCAACAGCACGTTGGGTGTCCGAGCGAACGCCGAAGCGCTGCAGGCCCATCGATGAGCTGCCGTCTGTCACGGCGCGCCGCGCTTGCCGCACTCTCGGGCGCGGTCTCGATCGCCGCGTTCGGCTCCGCACGGGCGACGGCGCCGGTGCTGCGGCTTGCCGATCAGAAAGGCGGACTGGCGGCGCTGCTGCACGCCGCGGGAGAACTCAACAACATCCCCTACCGGCTGGAGGCGGCCCAGTTCCAGGCGGCCGCGCCTTTGTTCGAAGCCCTCAACGCCGGCGCGGTGGACGTCGCCTGGGCAGGTGATGCTCCCACGACGTTTGCGCTCGCCAACGGTACGCCGGCCCACATTGTCTCGGCCCATCGCTCGAACGGCGCGGGAACGGCGCTTGTCGTCAAGGCGGACTCGCCCGTCTCGACGGTGGCCGATCTTCCGGGCCGGCGGATCGGAACCAGTCGCGGCTCCATCGGTCAGGCGCTCGTGATCGCGGCGCTGCGCGCCAGGAATCTCAAGGCGGATGCGGTGACCTACGCCTACCTGCTGCCGGCGGAGGCGAAAACGGCGCTGGAGGCGGGCGCCATCGACGTGTGGGCGACCTGGGGCGTGTTCGTCGCGCAGGCACGTCTCGTCGATCGGGACCGCGTGATCGTGGATGGGTCGAACGGATTGCTGAGCGGGCTGGGCTACCTGAACGCGCTCGACACGGCGATCAGCGAGAAGCCGCAGCTGCTGCGCGACTTCGTCGGCCGGGCGGCGCGGGCATCGCGCTGGTCCGTCAGCCATGTCGACGAGTACGCGCGCGACTGGGCCGCCGCCGTCCGGGTGGCGTTCGACGTGGCCCGGCTGTCCTTCACGACCGCGCCGACGGTCGCGGTGCCGATCGATGACAGCGTGATCGCCGACCAGCAGCGAACGACCGATCTCTACGTCGATGCAGGGTTGATCGCGCGCCGGATCGACAGCCGTGGCTTCTTCGACGCCGCCTTCAACGACGCGGTCGGCGCGTGAGCGCGCAGGGTCGTCGCTGATGGACGGATCGCTTGGGACGGCATCGCCGCTCGCCGAACTGCTGGCCGAGATCGCGGCGGCGGCGCCGCACCACGATCGCGATGCGACGTTCCCGTCCGAGAATTTCGAGCGGCTGCACGAAGAGGGTCTGCTCGGCTTCACGGTGCGCAGGGGCGACGGCGGCCGCGAAGCCGGCCTGCGCGAGACAGTCGACCTCATCGGTGCGCTCGGACAGGCATGCCCGTCCACGGCGCTCGTCTTTGCCATGCAGGCGATCCATCACAACACGATCGCCCGCAGCCCCGCCTGGCTCGAACACCTGCGCGCGCGTCTCGGCCGCCATGCCGCCGGCTGCGGGGCGCTCATCAATGCCTTGCGTGTCGAACCGGAACTCGGCACGCCGGCGCGCGGCGGCGTCCCTGCAACGATCGCCCGCGCCACGCCGGAAGGCTGGTTGCTCAGCGGCCGCAAGATCTACGCGACGGGTGCACCCGGCCTCGCCTGGATGCTCGTCTGGGCGCGCACCGACGAGCCGACGCCGAGAGTGGGACCATTCCTCGTCCGCGCACGCAGCCCCGGCGTGCGCATCGAGGAGACCTGGAACCACCTCGGCCTGCGTGCGTCCGGCAGCCACGACGTCGTGTTCGAAAACGTCGCCGTGCCGCAGGATCATGCGATCGATCTGCGTGTGCCCGGTGCTGCGGAGCGGCCGGATCCGGTGCAGGCGAGGTGGAACGCCGCGTCGATCGGCGCCCTCTATACGGGTGTCGCACATGCGGCGCGCGACTGGCTGGTGCGGTTCCTGAACGAACGTGTGCCGAGCAACCTCGGCGGGGCCCTTGCGACCGTGCCGCGGATACAGGAGGCGGTCGGTGCCATCGAGGCGCGGTTGGCGACCAACGCTCGCCTGATCCGCAGTATCGCCGACGCACATGACGCCGGCACGGGCGTGCCGACCATCGAATGCGGCCTGCTGAAGAACGTGATTGCGGAGAACGCGATCGCGGCGGTCGAGCAGGCGGTGAAGCTGACCGGCAACCACGCGCTCAATCGCGCCAATCCGCTCGAGAGGCACCTGCGCGACGTTCTGTGCGCGCGCATCCACACGCCGCAAGGCGACTCCGTTCACCTCGCCGCCGGCGGCGCGGCGCTCGGCGTCTGAGGCGACCCCTTCCGTCCATCGATCCCGGAGATTCAGCATGAGCATCGAATTCATCGGCATGATCCAGCCGCGCGAGCAGTCGGAGATCCATCCGCCACGCGGCCCGTCGATCGACCTCGGCTACCTGCGCGAGTCCGCGCAGGTAGCCGAGGATGGCGGTTTCGACCGGTTTCTGATCGGCTGGCACGAGAATGGCCCGGACGGGCTTCAGCTCGCCGCGTATGCTGCCGCTCACACAAGGCGCGTCGGCTTCCTGGTGGCGCACCGGCCAGGCTTCCAGGCGCCGACGAACGCCGCACGCAGCTTTGCCACACTCGACCAACTCAGCGAGGGCAGGGCGGCCATCCATGTCATCTCCGGCGGCGACGACACGGAGCAGCATCGCGACGGCAACTATCTCGGCAAGGACGAGCGCTACGAGCGCACGGACGAGTATGTCGGCATCCTGAAGTCGATCTGGACGGCCGACGCGCCCGTCGACCACGCGGGCAAATACTACCGTTTCGAAGGAGCGTCGCCGGACGTGCGCACCCATCGCCGGCCGCGCATACCGATCTACTTCGGCGGTGCTTCCGATGCGGCGATCGAAGTCGCCGGCAAACATGCCGATGTCTACGCGCTCTGGGGCGAGACCAAGCAGCAGGTGACGGAGATCATCGCCCGCGTGCGGGCCTCGACCGCGCGGCATCGGGGCGAGGCGGCGGTGCAGGCGATCCGCTTCAGCCTGTCCTTCCGGCCGATCCTGGCGCCGACCGAGGCGGAGGCGTGGGCGCGCGCCGAACGCGTTCTGGCCGAGATCAATCGGGTGCGCGGCGCGGCGGCGTTGGGACCGGCAGTTCGTCCACCCCAGAACGTCGGCTCGCAGCGGCTCCTGGCGGCGGCGGCACTCGGCGACCGTCCCGAAGGCCGGCTGTACACCGCGATCGCCGCGGCGACCGGTGCGCGCGGCAACACGACGGCGCTGGTCGGCACGCCGCAGCAGGTCGCGGAGGAGTTCCTCGCCTATCACGCGCTCGGCGTGACGACTTTCCTCATCCGCGGGTTCGACCCGCTGGAGGACGCGATCGACTACGGCCGCACACTGCTGCCCACGACGCGCCGCCTGATCGCCGAACGCGGCGCGGCTGTTCCCGCCGTCGCGGCCGAGTGAGCCGTCATGAGCGTGTTCTCCTCCATTCGTCGCCGTTCCGTTCTGCGTGGCGCGACGCTGTCCGCCGTCGCGTTGCCACTCGGCGGCCTGGCACCGCTGCGGTCTCGCACGGGAAGCGGCGCGCTGGAGGATTGGCCGATCTGCCACGTGGCGACCGATCCTGCGCCGGAGCCGGCCGGAAACGTGGCGCCGACGCAACTGAAGCTCACGTGGAACGCCAACGCGATCTGCACGGTGGGCGTACGAGGACATGACGTACCGATTCCTGGCGGGCACGACGTCTGATCTCGGCAAACGTCCGCTCGAGCTCCGTCGCCGCACCGAAGAACAACTCGCCTTCCAGGTCGAACAGCAGGAAGCTGGCGCTGCCCGTATCGGACGGCATTCTCTCGCGGACGACCTCATGTTGGTCGACCACCAGTTCAGTGGTCTTCAACTTCGCGGCTCGGGGCACGAAAAGCAGGATCGACAGAGCAACACCGATCAGGATGGCCTGGTCCAGACCGAACGCCAGGGCGGATGCAGCCGTCACCAAGGCCACATTGGCGTCCATGCGCGACGCGCGAATCGTGTAGGCCACACGCTTCAGATCGATCAGGCGTGCGGCTGTCAACAGCAGGAGTGCCGCTAGCGCCGGTTTGGGAACGTACCGCGCAAGGGGTGCCAGGCCAACGACCGCGACGGCGAGGAAGCCGCTCGCCAGGATGCCGGAGACCCGCGTCTCCGCACCCGCCTGGAAGTTGATGGCCGAGCGCGACAACGATCCGGATCCAGGCAGGCACTGAAAGAAGCCCCCGACGAGATTGGCGATCCCTTCGGCCAGGCACTGACGATTGAAGTCGAGCGGCTGGCGCGTCTGGTTCGCGATCGATTTCGCGATGGCGAGCGCTTCGAGCAGGCCAAGGACGGCGATCGCCAGACTGTCCGATGCAAGGTCGAGCGCCCAGCTGAGTTTGACCGTCGGGATATGCGGGGCGGGCAAGCTGCTCGGCACGATCCCGGCGATGCCAACCGCTGTCTTCCCGTCCAGACCAGGTATCGTCCAACCGGCCAGATAGGTGCCGATGCTGATGATCACCAGCGCTGCCAGCATATCGAATCGCGGCAGACGGTAGCGCCGTATGAGACTGCGAAACAGGATCGCGAACGCCAGCGTCGCAACCGCAGTGACGACAGCCTTGACGTTGATCGGGTCGCTGGCGGTCAGGGTCAACCATAGGCGATACAGGATGTGCTGAGCGCCTGTGCCCTTGTCGCGCACGCCGAGGGCATTGCTGATCTGCCCGATCGCCAGCAGCAGGGCCGCCGCACTCATGAAACCAAGGACGACGGATTCCGAGATGTACCGGGTGAGGTCGCCAAGGCGGCAGATCGAGATGAGGATCTGAATCGAACCGACCATCACGCCGAGCAGGAACATTGCTTCGGCCGCCTCGACGCGCTGGTCGGGATCGAAGATGGACAGGGCAGCGAACACGACGAGCGAGATCGCGCTGGTCGGCCCGTTGATCAGATGCGAGGAGGACCCGAATATGGAGGCAACGCCCGTGACGACGATGGCCGAGTAGAGGCCGTAGCGCGGGTCGACGCCTGCAAGCAGGGCGTAAGCCATGCCCTGAGGCAGCGCGATCGCGGTGACGGTCAGTGCCGCGATGGCATCGCGCCGCAGTACTTCACGGCTGTAGCGGATCTCGCTCGTCACCGGGGCGGCCCTCCAGCACCGTATCGATAATACCGCTATCCGCAAAGAATTTCTCGTACGCGTCCGACCAATCCTTTGCGAGGGCAGTGACCGGGACGCGCGTGACGTCCGGGAAGGTCACGCCGGCTTGGCGCGCGGCATCGGTCTTGTAGGGACGATAACCGAGACGCGCGATCGTCGCCTCGGCCGTGTCGCTGAACAGGAACGTCAGATACGCCTTGGCCGCATCGAGTGTGTGGTCACGCGCAACGGCGCTGTCCACCCAGGCGACAGGGGGTTCGGCCAGGATGCTGATCGGGGGATAGACGATTTGCAGCCGGCCCTGCGAGTCCGCGACCTCGCGCAGCGCCTCGTTCTCCCACGTCAGATGCGCATCACCGATTCCCTCAAGCGCGAAGCGCGTCGCGGCACCACGCGCACCTTCCTCCATAGCCTGGACATGCTGAAAGAGGGATCGCAGATAGGTTCGTGCATCTGCCTCGCTGCCACCACGCGCGGTGATCGCAGCCCAGGCCGAGAGTGCGGCAAGCTTGCCGTTGCTCGACGTGCGCGGGTCCGGAGTAACCACCTCCAGCCCGGGCGAGAGAAGGTCCGGCCAGTCGTGGATGCGGTGCGGATTGCCGCGCCGTACCACGAAGACGATCGTCGAGGTATATGGCACGGAGTGGTTCGGCAGTCTGTCCGCCCAGTCCGCCGCGATCATTCCGCGTTTTCGCAGCGCGTCGATATCCGAGTACAGGCCGAGCGTGACGACATCGGCAGGCTGTTCGCCACTGATGATCTTTCTTACCTGCCGCGAGGATCCGCCATGCGATTGCACGACGACCCAATGGGCCCCCGTCTGCTTTTCGTAGGCGGCTGTGAAGAGTGGGTTCAGAGCCTGATAAAGCTCCCGCGTTGGGTCATAGGACACGTTGATGAGCTGATGGCCCGCGGTGCTGGGCGCATTCTTGGCGATGATCAGCGACAGAGCGAGGATAACGGCGCCCACAGCTCCGACATTGATCCAGGTTTGCGAGCGGCTCATCGGACATCCCGCGGCCGGAGATACACGGCGGGAACGAAGTTCCGCGTCCCTTTCAGGCAGCGAGCTGGCGCAAAGCCGATCGAACCAAGCCACGGGACATCAAGCATTACCAAAGTCTATGGCGAAGCGGCCGCGTCCGTCGACGATCAAGGGGCCGGATCACCTGGAAAACCGACCGCGCCGCGATGGCACGCCGCGGTCCGGCGGCGACGTCGGGATCGGGCGGGGGCCGACGCGGTCGCCCTTGAGCACCGGGAGGATCTGCACCGCGGCCCAGATGGTACGCCTTGACGCCGCGGCGCGGCGCCGTCATGCACCGTCGCATCAGAGATCCGGAACGGCGATCCAGTCCTTCCATGTTGTCGAGCAAGGCAAAATACGCGATGCGCGCGGTGCTGACGCTCGCGGAAGACCACGGCGCAGACGAGTGGACAACCGCGTTCGATATCGCCGAGCGCGCGGTGATCCCGCTTAAGTATCTTGAAGCAATTCTCGTCGAGCTGCGCGCTGCCGGCATGGTGGAGAGCCGACGCGGGGCGGCAGGAGGGCACCGCCTCGCGCTGGCACCGGGTGAGTTGACGGTTGCTGAGGTGGTTCGGTTGATGGACGGGCCGATCGCACTTACACCCTGCGCGAGCCGGCTGAACTTCGAGGCTTGCAAGGACTGCGTTAGCGTTCACACCTGTCGCATCCGGCGCATCATGCAACGCGCCCGCGATGCAGCGGCCGCGGTGCTGGAAGGGTGCTCCATCTCCGACATGATGCAGGTACCCGACTTGCAGGAGCGAGTGCTGCCCCATTCACGCCTGCGTCGATCCAAAAATCATAGTTGACAGATAGGATTTGAATTCGGCATCTTCCCGGGACGACGAAGAGCGTCGCCTGCCCAAGCGTCCGCAACGGGGACCAGCGCCATGCCGATCGCCCTCGCCGCCCGCCCTGTCGGCCCTCCGCCCGGGTTATTTGCGAGCCATTGTCGCTCGACCATGATCCGCGCCATCGAGCAGGTGGTTCGCGATAACCCGCCGCGCATCGACCGGCATCTGGCCGAGATTCTGGGGGCCTATGTCGGGGAGCCCGACCTGCTCAGCGGCATCGCATGTCCGGCGGATGAGACGCGTTACGCGCGACACCTGCTGCACGCTGGCGACCTGTATTCCGTTCTCGCGATCGTATGGATGCCCGGGCAGATGTCGCCGGTGCACGGGCACAAAACATGGTGCGCCCTCGGCGTGCATCTCGGTACCCTGACCGAGGCGCTCTTCCGGCCGGCGTCAGGCGGCGGTTGGGGGCTCGACCGCGTCGTCCAGCGTCACCCAGGAGCAGTGAGCCACATGCCGGAAAACGCGCCGCTCAGCCACCGCGTGGCCAATCTCGGCACGACGACCGCCATCTCGATCCATGTCTATGGGGCCGCCTTTGACCGGCTCGGGCGGGAGGTGAACCGCATCTGGGCCAGCTGAAGGGGGGCGATGTCGTGAGCGCGCGCGCCATCGCCGTCATCGGTGCCGGTTTTTCAGGCACGCTGCTGACCCTTCACCTGCTGCGTCGTACGAGCCCGGCGACGCGGATCGTCCTGTTCGAACGCAACAGCCAGTTCGCCCGCGGGCAGGCATATTCCACCAGCAATCCCAGCCACCTTCTGAACGTGCCTGCCGGCCGGATGAGCGCGTTCGGCGATCGGCCGCTGGACTTTCTGCGCTGGCTGCGAGAGCGGCCGGACGTCAAGAATTGCCCACCGCCCACCTCCAGCTGCTTCGTGTCCCGCAAGCTGTACGGCTCCTATATCCGTCACCTGTTGAACGAGGAGTTGAAGGACGGCAAAGATCGTCTGCAACTGGTTCGCGGCGACGTCGTCGGGCTGGACGTGGCCGAGCATGGCGTGACGGTCCGGCTGGACCGCGATCGAGAGATCGGCACGGACCTCGCCGTGCTGGCGGTGGGCAACTTCCCGCCGGAATCGCCGCGCGTGGACGATCCGAGCTTCTACGCCAGCCCGCATTATTGCGCCGATCCGTGGTCGCCGGCCGTCCTGGAGGGTCTTGATCCGGACGTGCCGGTACTGCTGATCGGCACTGGGCTGACAATGGTCGATGTGGCGGTAGCGCTGCTCGACCACGGTCATCGCGGCGTGATCCACGCGATCTCGCGCCGTGGGTTGGCGTCACGCAGTCACGCGTCCACTCTTGCGCCCGACGAGCCGCTCCCGAGCCTGCCGGCGTCGCTGGTGCCGCTGCTGCAGCTGGTGCGTCGCCATGCCGCGCGCACGATGGCCCGCGGCGGGACCTGGCAGCAGGCGATCGACCAGCTGCGCCCGTTCACGCAGGAGTTGTGGGAGACGATGTCGCACGACGACCGCGCGCGGTTCCTGCGGCATCTGCGACCCTGGTGGGACGTGCATCGCCACCGCGCCGCGGGGCCGGTCGCCGAGCGGATCGAAGCGGCGCGCGCCAGCGGGCAACTGCGCCTTGCCGGCGGCCGCATCAGGAACTTCCGCGAGCGGGATGGCGGCGTCGAGGTGACCTGGTGCCGGCGCCACACAGCGCAACTGCAAACGTTATATGTCGCGCGGGTGGTGAACTGTTCGGGGCCGCAGGCTGACTACGCGCGCATCAGCGATCCGCTGATCCGTGGCTTACTGGCCGAGGGCTTGGTACGGCCCGATCCGTTGCGGCTCGGCCTGGACGTGACGCGCAACGGCGCCGCGCGCGACCGCTCGGGAGCGATTTCGTCACGCGTGTTCGCGGTGGGACCGGTGACCAAAGGTGCGTTCTGGGAAATCACGGCGGTCCCCGATATCCGGAGGCAGTGCGAATACCAGGCGGCACATCTTGCATCCCTGGTCCGGGCACTATCCCCGGCCCCTCCTTTGGCCGCGAATGGTGGGGATGGGCAGGAGTCTCGCGCTTCGCGCCAGCCAGGCGCAACCCTCGCGTTCGCCCGTCACTGAGACCTGGACGATCGCCGTTCGCGCGCAGGCCAGCATGATCGTCGACCTTTTCGGCGTCGTCGGCGCCATTGGCGCCCTCGCGGCACGGCAGTACGATGAGATCGGTTGCAAGAGCGTCGCTCGACTTGGCGACTCCCACTGGGGCGCGATCGGCTCGATTCCATCTCCCGAGGCGATGCAGAACCTATGTCGCGTTCAGCAGGAGGAGACCCGGTTGATTCAGACCGTCGTCGTCGAGGCGGGTGCCAGCCTCGATACACGCTGCTATCAACGGACGCCTTCACCCGTGCCCCACCGGCGGTGCAGGAACCGCTCCCACGGTGCGAACAGCGCCTTGTCCGCCAGCAGGCCGATCACCACGATAACCAGCATGATGGCGATCACCTGCTCCATCGCGTTCAGCTCCCGCCCGTAGTGCAGCAGCTGGCCGAGGCCGAACCCGGACAGGATCGTGACGTAGATCTCGGCCGCCATCAGGCTGCGCCACGCGAACGCCCAGCCCTGCTTCATGCCGCTGATCAGGAACGGCAGCGACGCGGGCAGGACCACCCGGATCCAGCGATCCAGCCCCTCCGACCCCATCGTGCGCGCTGCCCGCGCGTAGACGCGCGGAATGGTGCGCGCGCCGGTGTCGGTCGCGATCATCACCGACCACGTCGTGCCCATGACCACGACGAAGAGCATCGCGTTCTCGGTCTGGCCGAACCACAGCAGCGCGAGCGGGATCCAGCAGACGCTCGGCAGCGTCTGCAGGCCGAGCGCCAGCACGCCCATCGTGTCCTCGACGAAGCGAAACGCGCTCGACAGCAGCCCCAGCGGCAGCCCGATCGCGACACCGATGGCGTAACCGACCAGCAGGCGCCGCAGCGTCACCAGCGTCGCCTCGGGCAGGCTGCCGTCGGCGATGGCGGATCGCAGGTACTCCACCACGCTGCCCGGCGAGGGAAGCAGCACCGGCGACCAGCGCCTGCTCCACACCATGAGCTGCCAGACGCCGACCAGCGCCGCGAAGAACGCCGTCGCCATAACGGCCCGCTTGACGGTTTCGGCGGTCATAGCACCGCCTCCGGGGCGTAGTAGCTCTTCAGCACCGCGGTGATGCGCGTCGCGTAGCCGGAGATCGCCTGGTCGTTGATGTCGCGCGGACGCGGCAGATCGATGTCGAACGTCGCGCGCACCCGCCCAGGATTGGGCGAGAGCAGCACCACCCGGTCGCCGAGGCAAGCCGCCTCGCGCACGTTGTGTGTGACCAGCAGCACGGTCTTTCGCCGCGCGTGCCAGATGTCCTGAAGGTCGTCGTAAAGTTGCTCGCGGGTCAGCGCGTCCAGCGCCGAGAACGGCTCGTCCATCAGTAGCACGCGCGGATCGGGCGCGAGTGCTCGGGCCAGGGCCACCCGCTGCCGCATGCCGCCCGAGAGCTCATGGATGTTGGCGCGTGCGAACCGCTCAAGCTTCACCAGCCGCAGATGCTCCATCGCGATCTCGATCCGCTGCCGCCGCGTCAGGCCCGGCACGAGCTTCAGGCCGAACAGCACGTTGCCGAGCGTGTCGAGCCAGGGGAACAGCGCCGACTCCTGGAACATTACCAGCCGCTGGCGGTCCGGCCCGGTCACAGGAATTCCGTCCGCCGTCACCCGTCCGGTGTCGGGCCGCGTCAGTCCGGCGATGATGTCGAGCAACGTGGACTTGCCGCAGCCGCTCGGCCCGACGAGGCAGACGAAGCCGCCCGGCGCCACGCGCAGGCTGATGTTGTCGAGCGCCTGCACGATTCCGCGGCGTGTGCGGAACAGCTTCGAGACGCCATCGACCTCCAGTTCGCCGCCTTTGATCTCCCGTGTCGGGGCGGCGGCGACGGCGGCGAGCGCCATCAGGGCGTTTCGACCAATCGCGACAGGTCGGGCAGCGAACGCAGGAATCCCGCCGCCTTCGCCCTGGCGACGAAACCTTCCAACGCCTCGCGCGACACGGACGGGGTGAGCGTGATGCGCGTCCAGGCGTGCGCGATCAGCTCCGGCGCGATCTCGGTCCGGGTTTCCGCGAGCAACTCGTCGTGCGCGATCTGCTGCGCCTCGTTCGGGTGGGCCTTGATCCAGGCCGTCAGTTCCTGGTGCGCGGCAACAACGCGGTGGGCGAGCTCGCGATGCTCCTTGAGGAACTTCGCGCCGCTGGCGATCACGGTGGTGATGGCCTGGGTCTCCTCGACCAGCACCTTGCCGCCGGCCTCGGACTCCAGCCGCGACACCCACGGCTCGACGGTCCACACCGCGTCGAGCTCCTTCAGCTTGAACAGCGAGAGCTGATCGGGATTGTTCGTCGGTATCACCTGCGCATCGCCGCCGGTGAGCGTGATGCGCAAGCCGCCCGCCGCAAGCCATGCGCGCGCCGCGACGTCCTGTGTGTTGCCGAGCTGCGGTGTCGCGATCTTCTTGCCGCGGAAGTCGGCTTGGGTATGCAGGTTCTCGTCCGGCTGCACCACAAGCGCAGCCCCGCCCTCGGCGGCGCCGGCGATGATGCGGATGTCGTCGCCCTGCGCCTTCGCGTAGGCGTTGATCGCTGGGCTCGGCCCGACATAGGTCAGGTCGATGCTGTCACTGAAAATGGCTTCCATCGCGCTCGGCCCGGCGTTGTAGACGAACCACTCGATTTTCACATCGGGACCGAGCCGGTGCTCGAACCAGCCGTGCCCCGACCGCGACAGGCCGTGCGCGACGAGGGCCTGGATGTGCGTGATGTTCGGGAAATGCCCAATCCGTAGCGTCACCGGTTCGGCGCGCGCCGCCGACCAGAGCGTGATGCTGACAAGAAGCAGCACGACGGACAGCACGGATACGGTGCGCCGCCTTGGTAAGCTCGCTTGCCTGTGTGCCGGCCGGCCCGGGCGCCAGGCAACGATCGGTGCGTTCATCGACTCTCTCCAGCTCCGGGGGCGCGCAAGCGCCGCGCCGCCCTTTCCCATCCCAGGTCGTGATCGATCACGAGCTTGAGCCAGCATCAAGCCCGACCTGGTTCTTTCCTAGGTGTCTTGCGCCCACGCGGCACACGCGATAAGCCGTGCGGACATGGTGCGCGTCCGGAATGAAATATTCTCCGGCGCGCGGTCAAAAGAGATGGAGTTTCTATATGCCCCGCTGGTTCGAGGATAATTCTCTGTCCATCGGCCGCACGCCCCTGGTTCGCCTCAACCGCGTGACCGATGGGGCGGATGCGACGGTGCTCGCGAAGATCGAGGGGCGCAATCCGGCCTATTCCGTCAAATGCCGGATCGGGGCTGCGCTGATCTGGGATGCCGAGAAGCGTGGGCTGCTCGGGCCGGGAAAGGAAATCATCGAGCCGACCAGCGGGAATACGGGCATCGCCCTGGCTTTCGTCGCGGCTGCACGGGGCATTCCGATCACGCTGACGATGCCCGAGACGATGAGCCTCGAGCGGCGCAAGCTGCTGATCGCCTACGGGGCCAAGCTGGTGCTGACGGAAGGGCCGCGCGGCATGGCCGGCGCCGTCGCGAAGGCCGAGGAGATCACCGAGTCCAACCCCGACCGCTACGTCCTGCTGCAGCAGTTCAAGAACCCCGCCAATCCGGACGTCCACGAGAAGACCACGGGTCCGGAGGTCTGGGAGGACACCGAGGGCGCGATCGACATCCTCGTCTCCGGCGTGGGGACGGGCGGCACGATCACCGGCGTATCGCGCTACATCAAGAACACCGTCGGCAAGCCGATCCTGTCGGTCGCCGTCGAGCCTGCGGCGAGCCCGGTGCTGACGCAGAGGCAGCGGGGCGAGCCGCTCAAGCCGGCTCCGCACAAGATCCAGGGCATCGGTGCAGGATTCGTCCCCGACGTGCTCGATCTGTCGCTGGTCGACGACGTCCAGCAGGTCACCAACGAAGAGGCGATCCATTACGCGCGCCGGCTGACCCGGGAGGAGGGCATCCTCTCGGGCATCTCCTGCGGGGCTGCGGCCGCTGCTGCCGTGCGCCCTGCCCAACGGCCGGAGAACGCCGGAAAGACGATCGTCGTCATCCTGCCGGACTCGGGCGAGCGCTACCTGAGCTCCGTCCTGTTCGAGGGCGTGTTCGACGTACTCGGGCTTGCTGCATGAGCTTCCTCAAAACCGGCGGCATCGCCCGCGATCACGGCCGCGCGTCATCCGGAAGCGACGCGGGCGCCGTGGGGAACGAGGCGGGAGCGCCACTCGACCTCGGGCGTGTGGTGGCGGGGCTGGCGGACTTGCGAGCGGCGTCGGCGGAGCGTCGACCGGACGGCACGTCGCGCGCACTGCCGTCCCGCGACGTCATGCTCGATGTCACGGACGGTCTCGTCGCGGCCCTGTTCCCGCGTCATTTCGGTCCCGGTGGCCTGCACACCGGCGATGTCGACAACTTCGTGGCGGGCACGCTGAAGACGAAGCTGCCTGCGTTGCAACACCAGGTGCAGCTCGAGCTGGCGCAGCGGGACGGTGGAGGCGAAGGCGCGTTCGGACCCGTCCGGACTGCGCTGGAGATCGTGGCGGAGATCGCGTCGGCACTGCCCGACGTGCGGGCACTCCTGGATACCGACATCCGGGCCGCGTACGCAGGCGATCCGTCGGCCAAGAGCCTGGACGAGGTGATCTGCTGCTTTCCAGGCGTTGCCGCGATGATCCGGCATCGGATCGCGCACCGGCTCTACAAGAGCGGCGTGACGCTGCTGGCGCGCATGATCGCCGAGTTCGCCCATTCGCAGACAGGCATCGACATCCATCCCGGCGCGCAGATCGGCGAGAGCTTCTTCATCGATCACGGCACGGGCGTGGTGATCGGCGAAACGGCGGTCATCGGCCGGCACGTGCGCCTCTACCAGGCGGTCACCCTGGGCGCGAAGCGCTTCGAGGTGGATGACAGCGGCTCGCTGCGCAAGGACTACCCGCGTCACCCGATCGTGGAGGACGATGTCGTGATCTACTCCGGCGCGACGGTTCTGGGGCGCGTGACGATCGGCAAGGGGTCGTCGATCGGCGGCAACGTCTGGCTGACGCAGAGCGTGCCGCCGGGCAGCCACGTGACACAGGCGAAGGTGCGTCACGAGTCGTTCGACGACGGCGCCGGGATCTGACGTTCGACCCGATCGGACAAGCGAGCCGAGCGTCCCGTCAGTTTTCCGTATCCGTCTCCGGTGAGCGGCGATCACGGAAATTGCGTGGGTTCAGCGGGTAGGCGGTGGTGTGCTTCAGGCGCTCCATCGCGAAGCGGGACGTCACGTTCTTCAGCGGAACCGACGTGATGAGACGCTTGTAGAACGCATCGAACTCCGTCATGTCCGCTACCGCCACGCGGAGCATGTAATCGACCTCGCCTGCCATCCGGTAGGCTTCCATGACCTCCGGCATGCCGGCGATGGCGGCGCGGAACGTCTCCAGCCATTGCGGCGTGTGTTCGTGCGCCTCGATGGCGACGTACACGACAAGCCCGACGCCGACCTGATCGGGATCGAGCAGCGCGACACGGCGCGTGATCACCCCGGCCTGCTCCAGCTTCTGGATGCGCTTCCAGACCGGCGTTGGCGAAAGCCCGACGCGATCGGCCAACTGCGCCACCGATACCGTCACATCGTCCTGCAACAGGCCCAGCAGCTTGCGGTCGATCTCGTCCATGGCAGCCCGACAGTTCAGACGTCCCGATGTGGGCCAACGGAGGCCGCTCGGCAAGGCTCGACACACGGACAGAACGCAAACTCCGTGCACGCGCCGGAATTCGGAACATGTCGCGTTTTGCGTCCGGAAGAACGACCTCCTCGGAGTGCAGCGAGGCGGAGAGAGGTGTTCTTCGGCGGGCGCGATCTTTGCAAAACATGGCTCTTGAGAAGCGCGGGTGCGAGGAAGCACTCTTCCGACGCGGGGGGTCGCCTGATGGCGGCCCGAGGAGACATAGAGAGACGACATGCGGACGATGCAACTTCTCGTCGGGAACTCCTGTCGCGAGCGGCAGGCGTCCTGCTGTCGGACCTGACGGCGCCGCGCGCCGAAACGCATTTCGCACCACGTCCCACCGTCGCCTTCGCACGCTCGCCGACCGTTCACGCCTTCGCCGGGTCGGTCGATAGCCGAGGTGCGCATCATGCAGGAATGATCATGAAGCAGTCCCATGTCATCGAGGTCTCGGGAGTGTTCGCCGGTGCCGCAGTCAGCGCCTCCGGGCGCTTCCGTTTCATCGCCGTCCATCCGCGCCTGGGCCAGATCGACCGCAGCGAATGGTCGTCGCTGTCCGACGTGCGCCGCGCGGCGGCCCATGTTCTGACGACCGGGCGGTTGCCGGAGCGCTCGCTGCAGCAGGAGACTGCGTCGTGGCACTGAACGGGAAGACGGCTGCGGGCCTCTCCTGGCTGCAGCTGCGCAACGGCCCGCCGTCCTCAGCGCAGACGGACGCGGTCTTCGCGGCGACGCGCGGAAGGCTTGGCTACGTCCGCAACCAGCAGCGTGTCCTGGCCTATAAGCCCGCGCTGCTGGCCGCTGTCACCGGGCTTGGCGACACGGTGGTGAGGGACGAGGAAGGGGCGCTGAGCCCACGCGAGCGCGAGTTGATCGCGCTGGTGGTCAGTGTGGAGAACCGCTGCGAGCCTTGCGTGTTCGGCCATGCGGCGGCGCTTCGCGGCCATGGCGGCGATCCCGAATGGGTTGCCACGATCGAGGTCAACTATCGGCGGGCGGACCTGACCAGGCGCGAGCGCGCGCTGGCCGACTACGCCATCAAGGTGACGCGCGCAGCGGCGGAGATCGGCCCCAAGGACCTGGAGGCGCTGCGTGACTCCGGCGTGCCCGAGCAGGGCATCCTGGAGGCTGCTTCCATCGCCGCCTATTTCAACTTCAGCAACCGACTCAACAGCGCGCTCGGCATCAAGGCGAATGTCGAAGCGTTGCAGGCGAACCGATGACCAAAAGCGGCCCTTCATCGCGCATGCGACGAGAACAACCCACTAGCGCGGGGTCAATCTTTGCGAAACTGATCTCTTGAGCGTGCAGGTTCCGGCTAGCACTTTAGGTGCAAGAACCTGTCAGCCGAACACGGATGACGGGATGATCGAGAGAGCCGAGATGCCGATGTCAGACTCTTCTCCAGACATGTCGTGTCGCGCCTTCTGCCAGGGCGGCGCCTGTCGGGCCTGATGGTCCGCCAAGACTGATCTCGAATACCGAACGCTTTGCCGAGTGCGTCTGCCCTTCAAAGACGCGCGCGAGCCGGAGCGTCGGTGATGACAACAAGTTCTGTTCAACCGCCCATCTACCTGACGCAAAAAGAGTTCGCATGAGTCTGGGTTACGACTCGATCACCGTCCGTCCTGTGACCCCGCGCATCGGCGCGGAGGTGTCGGATGTCGACATCACGCGCGCATTGAGCAACCGGCAGGTCGACGAGCTGCACCGTGCGCTCGCCGAGCATCAGGTGCTGTTCTTCCGAAACCAGCCGTTCACGCTGGACAGCCAGAAGGCTTTCGGGCGGCTTTTCGGTGAGTTGCATATCCATCCCAACACGCCGGGCCCGGAGGGCCATCCGGACGTTCTGCCGATCCATGCCGACGCGAACTCGAAGCGCGTGGCGGGCGAGCGGTGGCACAGCGACGTCTCCTGCGATCCCGAGCCCCCGCTGGGCAGCGTCCTGCATCTGCACACCGTCCCGCCGTCCGGCGGCGACACGATCTTTGCCAGCATGTATGCGGCGTACGACACGCTGTCGGAGCGGATGAAGACGTTCCTCGAAGGCCTGACCGCCCTGCATTCGGGCGAGCGGTCCTATCGGCGTACCAACGCGCTGCTGGGGGTCGACGACACCGGCCGGACGTTCCCGAAGGCCAATCACCCGGTCGTGCGGACGCATCCGGTCACCAGGCGCAAGGCGCTGTTCGTCAATCGCGGCTTCACCTACCGCATCAACGAGCTGCCGGAGGAGGAAAGCGAGGCGGTGTTGAGCTTCCTGTATCAGCACGCCGAACGGCCGGAGTCCCAGGTGCGCTTCCGTTGGGACGTGAACAGCGTCGCGTTCTGGGACAATCGCGTCGTCCAGCATATCGCCATGTGGGACTACTTCCCGAACGTGCGGTCCGGCCACCGCGTGACGATCAAGGGCGACCGTCCCTTCTGACCCCTGCACCGAACCCATCATCCGAAACCAAGGGAGCCACTCGTGAGCGCGACACTCGACAAATTCGATCTTCAGGCTGCCGGCCTGGATGTCAGGCCGATCAACGGGCGCATCGGCGCGGAGGTGCACGGCGTGCGCCTGTCCGCCGACCTGCCGGAGGCGACGATCGAGGCGATCGACGCCGGGCTGCTGCATCACCGGGTGCTTTTCTTCCGGGATCAGCAGCACCTGTCGGAGGCCGAGCAGGAGACGTTCGCGAGCCGGTTCGGCGCGCTGATTTCGCACCCCACCATCCCGTCGCTGGAGGGCACCGAGCACATCCTCGATGTCGATGGATCGAAAGGCGGTCGTGCGTCGGCCTGGCACACCGACATCACCTTCATCAGCGACTACCCGAAGATCAGCCTCCTGCGCGCGGTGGTGGTGCCGGATATCGGCGGCGACACCGCCTTCGCCAATACGGTCGCCGCCTATAACGACCTGGCGCCCCCGCTACGCGAGCTGGCGGAGAAGCTGTGGGCTCTGCATACCAACGAGTACGACTACGCGGCAACCCGTCCGGACCCGAACCCGGTCGTGCTGAAGCGCTACGAGGACGAGTTCATCTCCACCGTCTACGAGACCGAGCATCCGCTGGTGCGCGTCCATCCGGTTACCGGCGAGCGCAGCCTGATCCTGGGTCAGTTCGCCAAAAAGATTTTGGGCGTACCGGGCGCGGATTCGCAGCTTCTGCTGCGGCTGTTCGAGCAGCACATCCTGCGCCCGGAAAACCAGGTGCGGTGGCGTTGGCAGGCCGGCGACCTGGCGGTGTGGGACAACCGGACCACGCAGCACCGCGCGATCGACGATTACGGCGACCGTCCCCGAATCATGCGGCGCTCGACCGTGCGCGGCGAGGTGCCGGTCAGCGTGGACGGGCGCAGCAGCGTCACGCGGATCAGGACCCAGCGCGCCGCCTGAGGGCAGGGCGGGCGGGCCTGTGTCCGTCCGCCCGTCGCTTCACCGGGAATGGAACGAGCGATGGCAACCGGCCGCATCGACATCATCGGTGTGACGAAGCGTTTCGACATGGCCGGCGGCAGGCTGACCGCGCTGTGCGACATCGATCTGTCGATCGCGCCGGGCGAGTTCGTCACGCTGGTCGGCACCAGCGGGTGCGGCAAGTCGACGCTGCTGCGACTGATCACCGGGCTCGAGGGCAGCACGTCCGGCACGGTGCTGCATGACGGCGTTTCGGTGGACGGCCCGAGCCTGGCGCGCGGACTGGTGTTCCAGGAGCCGCGCCTGTTCCCGTGGCTGTCGGTTGCCGACAACATCGCCGCCGCGCTCGCCAACACTTCCCTGTCGCGCAGTGAAAAGCGCGCGCTGGTGGCCGAGCATGTCGCGCTGGTCGGGTTGCGCGGGTTCGAGCACGCATGGCCGCACCAGTTGTCCGGCGGCATGGCGCAGCGTGCGGCCATCGCGCGCGGGCTGATCAACCAGCCCGGCGTCCTGCTGCTCGACGAGCCGTTCGGCGCCCTGGACGCACTGACCCGCGCGCGGATGCAGGACGAGCTGCTCGGGATCTGGGCGCGGCAGCGCACCACGATGGTGCTGGTGACGCACGACGTCGAGGAAGCGGTCTATCTCGGCGACCGCGTGGTCGTAATGTCGCCGCGCCCGGGACGCATCAAGCAGGTGTTTTCCGTCGCGCTGAACCGGCCGCGCGATCGCGCGGCGCCGGATTTCGCGCGGCTGCGGCGCGACGTGCTGTCGGTGCTGGAGGGTGATGACGGCATCGCGCCGCCGGTCACGGCCGCGCGGCCGGAGGCTGCGCTGGCAACCCGCCGCCTGTTCGGAGTTATTCAGGGAGCCAAAGCATGATCCGCCGACGTACGGCGCTGGGCCTGTTGGCCGGCGCGCTGGCCGCACCGCACATCGCGCGCGCCGCAACCTTGAACATCCGCATCGGGGTCGCCGAGATCGGCGTGGGGGGCCGACAGGCCTTCGGCGGATCGCCCGCCGGCACGGCGCATGGGCTGCACCTGGTCGAGGACGAATTCCGCGCCGATCCCGACGTGAAGGTCGACTGGTTCTTCTTCCGCGGCGCCGGCCCGGCGGTCAACGAGGCGATCGCCAACAGTCAGCTCGATTTCGCCTACCAGGGAGATCTGCCCTCGCTGGTGGGCCGCGCCAACGGGTTGCGCACGCGCATCGTCGTCGCGAGCGGGGCGAACGTGCCGATCTATCTGGCCGTGCCGCCCGACGGTGACATCCGCAGCATCAAGGATCTGCCGAACCGCAAGGTGGCGATCTTCCGCGGCACCAACCTGCAGCTGTCGATCGACCGCGCTCTGGCTGCCAACGGCCTGAGCGAGCGCGACCTGAAGGTGTTCAACATGGACCAGCCGACGGCGACCGCCGCCCTGGCCGCGCGCGAGGTGGACGCGGCGTTCGGGTCGATCGAGCTGCTGTCGCTGGCGGTGCAAGGCCAGGCGCGCGTCGCGTACAGCAGCAAGAACGACGACCCGGCCATCGGCCGGCGCGCGCATGTGCTGGTGACCGAGGATTTCGCCGGCGCGCACGCCGACATCGTGCCCCGCCTGGTCGCGGCGATCGTTCGCGCGGCGCGCTGGTCGTCCGACGAGGCGAACCGCGACAAGCTGTTCGAGCTGTGGTCGGCGTCCGGCTATCCCGCGGACGTCTACCGACTCGACTTGGAAGGCCAGACGCTGAAGTTCCGCAACAGCCCGCTCCTCGATGACGCCGCGATCGCGCACTACGGGGCGAAGGCGGCGCAGGCGCGCGACTACAAGCTGCTCAAGCGCGACGTCGACCTGGACGGCTGGTTCGACACCAAACCGCTGCAGGCCGCACTAAAGGATCAGGGCCTGGAGCACTACTGGCCGCGTTACGACGCGCAGGGCCGCGAAATCGCGACATGACGGCCCGATGGCTGCAACGCATTGCACTGGCGTTCGTCCTGCCGCTGGTGCTGCTGGCAGCATGGACGTACGGCAGCCGCTGCGGCTGGGTGCCGGAGCAGATCCTGCCCCCGCCGGATGCGGTGTGGGCGTCGCTGGCCGATCTGTGGACCAGCGGCGAGCTGTGGACGAACGCGCTCGTCAGCCTGGACCGCGTAGCGCAGGGGTTCGCCGCGGGCACGGCCGCAGGATTTGCGCTCGGGCTGGCGATGGGATGCTCGCGCCCGGTCGAGGCGTATGTGCGGCCGCTGTTCACGGCTCTGGCGCAGGTGCCGGCGTTGGGGTGGATCCCTCTGCTGATGCTGCTGGTGGGGATCGGCGAGCCGCTCAAGCTCATCGTGATCGCCCGCGCGGTGCTCGTGCCCGTCGCGCTGAACACCCTCGCCGGCGTGCGCGGCGTGCCGCTGCCGCTGCTCGAGGTGGGACGCGTGCTGCGGTTCAGCCGGGCGCAGATGCTCCTGCGGATCGTGCTGCCGGCTTCGGTGCCCAGCGTATTCGCCGGCATCCGCTACGGGCTCACGCATGCGTGGATCGCGCTGGTCGCGGTGGAGCTGATCGCGTCGTCCGAGGGACTTGGCTATCTGCTCCTGTGGGGACGCCAGATGTTCCAGCTGGATCAGGTGATCGCCGCAATGGCGGTGATCGGCATTACGGGCTTCGTGATGGACGCGGCTCTCGGCGTGATGGAGGCGCGTTTGCAACGCAGGCAACCCGTCGCCGTGCGCGGATGAGAGGCCTGGTCCTTCCCGTGCTGGTGCTTGCCGCCTGGGAAGCGGCCAGCCATTGCGGGCTGGTCGATCCGCGGCTGCTGCCGCCGTTGGAGCGCGTGCTGTCGGCGGGTGACGATGTGACCGGCCTGCGTCATGTCGGCGGCGACTTGATTGCGAGTCTGCGGCGCGACCTGGCCGGCTTCGGCCTCGGCACGCTGTGTGGTCTCGTCTTCGGCGCTCTCCTCGGCCGATCGCGCATGGCCCGCGCGCTGCTGGGACCGTCCTTCGACGTCTTCAAACAGATCGCGGTGTTCGCCTGGATTCCGCTGATCTCGATGTGGTGCGGCGCGGGCGAGGCGGCAAAGGTCGTGTTCGTCGCCTTGACCGCGTTCACCCCGGTGGTGCTCAACACGGCGCAGGGCGCGCGTTCGACACCGCCTGCGCTGATCGAGGTCGGACGGCTGCTGCGCTTCACCCGCGCGCAGATGGTCTGGCGCGTCTACTTGCCCGCGGCATTGCCCGCCATCCTGACCGGCGTGCATCTCGCGCTGATCTACGCGTGGCTTGCCACGATCGGCGCGGAGTATTTCATGACCACGGGTCCGGGGATCGGTGGCCTGATCATCGAGGGCCGCGACCGCTTTGCGATGGATCTCGTGATGCTGGGCGTGCTGCTGCTGGGCGTTGTGGGCTATGCCTTGAACCGCATCGCGGAAGCCGCGGAATATCGTCTGCTGCGCTGGCGCCCGGCTTGAGCAGCCGACAACCTGGCCGGCGAATCCATCGTATGGCTTACTGTTGCGCCATGAGCCGGCCGCTGTGCGCGATCGCCTGAGATACCGTCCGCGCCAGGGTCGCAGCCTGGACTCGAATGTCGGGGACTGCGGTGCACTCCCAGAACGTGCCGCGTACGATCGGCCCTAGCGCCCAGAGCCCGGGCGTGGGCGAGCCAGACGCGCCGATGGGCTGCAGCGCGTCCGTTACTTCGATGCCCATGCCGTGCGGATCGATGCGCACCAGCCCGCGCGCGCTGAGGTCGGAGATCGGCGTTTCTGCGTCATTCACGCCGCGGGGCCCAAGCGCATGGATGACGCGCTGGACGGTCACCGTGCGCCGGCTGCCGTCCGGGCTTTGGAGCACGACATCGGCCACACCGTCGTGAACGTGCATCGACACCACGCGGCTGCGGGAGATCGAGAGCGTGCCGGTCCGGCGCAGGGCGTCGAACGCGTCGGCGGCGCTCGGCGAAATCCGGTGGCGATGGATGTCCCAGTACGGGCGAAGGTGGCGCAAGAAGCGGTCGCGCTCGGATCGCGGCAGGCTCCGCCAAATGTCCACGCTCACCGGTCGCAGCCCGTCCACCAGCGCGCGCCAGTTGACGCCGGCCTTCGCAGCTGCGTCGACTTCTTGCCGGAAGCGGCGCAGCAGGGTGGACAGGGACTGCAGTTCTGCGCTGGTGAAAGCGGGCGCGGGCCACAGATCCGCCACCGGCCGGTGGCGGTGCGGAACCAGGCCGCGGCGCGAGACGGCGAGGATGTTGCCGGTGAAACCTTGTCCGCGCAGATCGAGCGCGATGTCGATCATGCTCAAGCCGGTGCCGACGATCAGCACCGGGTCTTCCGGCCGCAGCCCCGCGGTCGCGCGATCGGTCCACGGGTTGTGGAACACGACGCCGTCGTCGGACTCCGGCACCTGCAGGTTCCCGATCGCCAGCACCACGCCGATCGCGTCGATCCCGCCGCCCTGCGCGAAGCCCAGGCGCCAGCCGCCTGCAGCCGGCACAACCGAGGTTACGTCGGCCGTTGCCAGCCGCAGCCCCCCGCCGCTCGCCACCATCTCGCGGTACAGCAACTGCCGAAGGTAGCGGCCATACAGGCGCCGCGTCGCGAAATTGCCGGCGTCGGTGCGGAACACCTCGTCGCCGCCGTATGTCTCCGCCCACGTGTCGAAGTCGTTCGGCTCGTCCGGCAGCGCGCTCATGTTCTTCGCGCGCACGTTCAGCAGGTGCGGCGCCCCGGTCGCGGCATAGGCCGGGCCGCGCGCGAACCGCCCGCGGCGCTCGAACAGGCCGATGGTGACGTGCGGCGGCAGCGTACGGCGCAGATGCACCGCTGCCATCGTGCCGGAAAACCCGGCGCCGACGATCGCGATCAGCGGCGATGCGCCGCGTCCGCCGGCGCTCTGATGGCCGCTGCCGGGCGGCGGGATATCTGGCGCCACGTCGCGCAGGCTGAAGCGCTGACGAGCCACAACCGTGCCGTCCTGCATGCACACACCTTCCCTATAGCGGCCGGGCGGACGCCGGCCCTGCGTCGGACAGCGTCGTCAGCCGGCGGCCGCGTCGAGCCGCGGGGGCGTCGGGAAGCCGTCGGTGCCGAGCGAGCCGCCGCCCGTCGGCAGGAACCAGAAACAATCCAGCGGCTCGCGTCGACCGGCTGGATAGGGGTGATGCTGTTCACGCGCTCGGGCTCCAGACCGCATCGCTGATGCGGATGGCATGGGGGATGACATGGTTCTCGCTGAACTGGTCGGCGATCGCCTGCTCCTGCACGACCACCTCGCGGTTCAAATAGGCGGTCTCGTAGTTGCCGCGCGCGACCGCGATGCGCTCGATCGGCTCGCTGATGCCCGTCACCTCCGCCATCAGCCGCGCCAGCTCATCCTGGTGGCGGCCGATATACGTCGTCACACGGGTGATCTCCTCGATCACCGCCGTAATGATCGCCGGGTTGCGCGCCGCGTAGCTGCGGCCGGCCAGGAAGAAGCTGTTGGACGGCGCAACGCCGACGGCGGTCGTCAGCACCTGCGTTTGCGGATCCTGCTCGGCGATCGCGAAATACGGGTCCCAGATCGACCACGCGTCCACCGCGCCCTGCCGGAACGCGAGGGCCGCGTCCGCCGGCTGCAGATACGCCGGCGTGATGTCGGCAGAGGTCAGCCCGCCCGCCTTCAGCACGTTCAGGATCACGTGGTGCGCGCTCGATCCCTTGGTGAAGGCGACGCGCTTGCCCTTCAGGTCCGACAATTGCCGGATGCCGCCGTCCTTGTGCACCAGCACCGCCGAACTCTGCCCCGGCGCCGGCTGGTAGGCGACGAACACGATGTCCGCGCCGGCTGCCAGCGCGAAGATCGGCGGACTGTCGCCTGCATAGCCGAAATCAAGCGCGCCCGCGTTCAGCGCCTCCATCAGCGGCGGGCCGGACGGGAACTCGTGCCAGCTCACCTCCACGCCCTGCTTGCCGAGCTGCGTCTCCAGCGTCTGCTGCCCCTTCAGCACCAGCAGCTGACCGATCTTCTGATAGCCGATCGACAACCGCGTTCCGGCGCGCGCGGTGCGTGCAATCGCGGGCACCGCCAGCGCGGCGCCGAGCACGGTGCGGCGAGAAATCATGCAATCACTCCTGTGGCCGGTTCGAAATCGACTCCAAGCTCCGCCAGCAGGCGCTGGCGCAGCACGATGAAGTGCGGGTCGGCATGCCGGCGCGGACGTGCAAGCCCGGTCACGATGTCCGCCGTGATGCGCCCGTCCGCCAGCACCAGCACGCGGTCGGCAAGCAGCAGCGCCTCGTCGACGTCATGCGTGACGATCAGCGTCGTCGGGGCATGGGTGCGCCACAGCTCGGCGACCATCGCCTGCATGCGCAGCCGCGTCAGCGCGTCGAGCGCCGCGAACGGCTCGTCCAGCAGCAGCAGCTTCGGCTCGCGCACCAGCGCACGGGCCAGCGCCGCGCGCTGCGCCTCGCCGCCCGACAATGTCAGCGGCCACGCGTTCAGGTGCTGTCCGAGCCCGACTTCCTGCAACGCCGCCCCCGCCCGGTCGCGCGCGTCGTCGCCGCCCAGACCCAGCGCCACGTTCTGCCATACGCGCTTCCACGGCAGCAGGCGCGGCTCCTGGAACACCACGGCGGTCGGCGCGGGCGTGACGACGACGGCATCCGGCGGAGCGGGGTCCAGGTGCGCGAGCGTGCGCAGCAGCGTCGTCTTGCCCGACCCGCTGCGCCCGAGCAGCGCGGTGAACGATCCCGGCGCGAGATCGAGGCTCAGCCCGTCGAGCACCCGGCGCTCGCCGAACCGGCGGGTGACGTTGCGCAGGCGCACTGCGCCGGCGGCGAGCGGCGGCTGCGCTCCCATCGCCGTCATCGCTCAGCGCCCCATCAGCGACGGCCGCCACGCGAAGGCGCGCCGCTCGAAGCCGCGGATCAGTGCGTCGGACCCCAGGCCGAGCAGCGCATACACCAGCAGACCGACGACGATGATGTCGGTGCGCAGGAAGTCGCGCGCGTCGTTGATCATGAAGCCGATGCCGGACGAGGCGTTGATCTGCTCGCCGACAACGAGGCTCAGCCAGGCGATGCCGAGCGCGAAGCGCATCCCCGTCAGCAGGCCCGGCATCGCGCCGGGCAGCACCACGTGCGCGAGCAGCGCGCGCCGCGACAGGCCGAACACCCGTCCCGCCTCCAGCAATTTCGTATCGACGCCGCGGATGCCGGCGAACAGGTTCAGATAGACGGGGAACGCCGCGCCGAACGCGACCAGCACGATCTTCGGCGTCTCGCCGATGCCGAACCAAAGGATCAGCAGCGGTACCAGCGCTAGGAACGGCAGCGTCCGCAGCATCTGCATCGGCGCGTCGACGACGTCCTCGCCGATCCGCGACAGGCCGGCGACCAGCGCGAGCCCGCCGCCGATCGCGGCCCCCATGGCGAAGCCGGTTGCGGCGCGCGCCAGCGAGACCAGCAGGTTTCCGACCAGGTCGCCGTGCATCAGCAGATCCCAGGCGGTCGAGAGGATGATCGAGGGGGCTGCCAGCGTGCGCATCGGAATGAGGCCGAGCGCTGACCCGATCTGCCAGCACGCGACGATCGCCACCACCGACAGGTAGCGCCGCCCCGGAAGCCCGGCAGAGAGCGAGAGAGATGCGGGTCTCGAAGAAACGGCGAGATCCAAGCTGAAGCGCTCCATTCGCGTTGGGGAGGAGGTGTCCGGATCGGCATGTAAGAAGCCACGATCTACACTGGTGCCCTATCATAAACAACTCTGGGTGACAGTTCAAACGGGGTCGATGGGAGAAATCCACCATTTGTCTGCGTGTAATTCGGCCAGCAAGCCAGTCCCGGGACGCCTAGGCAACCGCATGTCGACGCAGCGGTCCTCGGGCGAGTGTCAGGCTCCCTTCTGTAGCCTGTCGACCTTGCCCGCGCCGGCGATGTTCGCTAGTTCCGCCAACGGTTTGCTGCTGTAGCTCAGTGGTAGAGCACTCCCTTGGTAAGGGAGAGGTCGTGAGTTCAATCCTCACCAGCAGCACCACGCCGGCCCGGCCCGGCCAGGAAGTCCAGGATCAGATCCGCCATCTCCTCGGGCGCCTCCCAGATCGCGCGGTGGCCGAGGCCGGGCACGCGCACCAGCCGTGCGCCGGGAATCCGGCGCGCCATCAGGGCCGAGTTCTGCGGCATGACGAGGCCGTCGTCGGCGCCGGTCGCGACCAGCGTGGGTGAGCGGATGCGCGAAAGGTCGTGGTAGCGGTCGAACGCACGCAGCGCCTCCATCTGCTTGCGGGCGACGTGAGCGGGGGTGGAATGCACGATCTCGCGGCGCATCTGCGCCTCCACCGTGTGTGCGTGGGTCGCCAGATGTTCCGGCGAATACGTCACCGGCCACAGATGCCGCGCCGCCGCCTCGGGCGATAGTCCCTCGGTCAGGTGCAGCAGACGCACCACGGACCACGGCGCCGTCACGGACCAGATGCCGCCGCAGAATGTGCCGAACAGGATCAGCTTGTCGATCCGCCGCGGATAGGCCGCCACGACTTCCTGCGCGATCGCGCCGCCCATGGAAAAGCCGAGCAGATGCGCGCGCGGATATCTCAGCTCGTCGAGCAGGCCGATCACGTCGCGCGCCTGGATGGCGAACGCGTAGCCCTCGGTGGGCTTCTCGCTGCGGCCGGTGCCGCGGTTGTCGAAGGTGATGACGGTGTGGCGGTGCGCGAGGCGCGCGATGAACGGCCGGGGCCAGGCGGAGCTGTTCTGGCGATAGCCGCCGATGAGACAGAGCGGCGATCCCGCACCGGTGACGTTGTAGTAGAGACCGACCGGGGTCGTGATCGAATAGGCCATGCGTGTGGCTACTCCGACGCCGCGCCGACGATGGCCGCGTGCTCGACCCGCCGGCTGACGACCCAGTTGTAGCCGGCGCCGCAGAACAGGATGGCGCTGGTCGCCAGGAAGACGGCGGACATGCCGACACGGCCGCCCACGAAACCGCCGGCGAGCGGGCCGATGACCTGGCCCATCATCTGCGCGGACGTGCTGTAGCCGAGGATCGATCCGGCCACCGTCTCGGGGACGTTGTGGCGGATGGTCGCGTTGATCGACGGCAGCAGTCCGGCCAGCGAGATGCCCATCAGGAAGCGCAATGCGATGAGCTGCCACGCGCTGCCGACGAACGCCTGCGGCAAGACCACCGCGCCCGTCGTCAGCAGGCACGCGGTGATGAGGTTCCAGGTGCCGAGGCGATCGGCCAGGCGGCCGAGCCGGGGTGCCGCGATCATGCTGCCGACGGCGGACGCGGCCATGACGACGCCGGAGACCAGCACCACGTCGCCCCCCGGGTCGCCGCCATTCATCAGCTGGGCGACATAGACGGTCAGGATCGGCTCGATCGACATGTTTGCGACCATCAGCAGCAGCGCCGTCGCCAGCATCGCGTAGATCGGCCGCCGGTCCGGGATCGCCGACCACACGGGGCCGGCGCGACGCCCATGACGCGGGCCGGGCGGCCGTTCCTCGTGCAGCAGGAAGACGGTTGCGAGGAACGCGACGAAGATCACCGCGCCGGCCAGGAAGAACGTCGCGCGCACGCCGATGAATCCCGGCAGAATACCGCCGACCAGCGGGCCGAGCAGCGTGCCCGCCATCACGCCGGTCGACAGCGTGCCGAGCGCCCAGGCGGCGCGGTGCCGCGGCGTTTGCGTCGCCACCAGCACGACCGCGCCGGACGAGTAGCCGCCGAGCACGCCCGCCATGAGCCGCAGCGCGACCAGCTGCCATATGTTCTGCGCGAGACCGATCAGCGACATGGTCACGGCCATCGCCAGCGAGGCGCGCACCAGAAGAACCTTGCGTCCGTAGATGTCCGCCACCCGCCCCCAAATGGGGGCCATGGTGCCCGCGCCGAGGAAGGTGATGCCGAAGGCGATGCCGGACCACTGGACGATGGCGGCGTGCGAGTGGACGCCGAGCTGCTCGACGTAGATCGGCAGGAACGGCAGCAGCAGCGTCATCGCCAGGATCGTCGTGAACGATCCGAACAGGCAGACGTACATGTTGCGGCGCCAGTGCGACGGCTCGGCGGACTCAGGCATGGGTCATGCCATGCGACGCAGCGCGGCGACGACGGCATCGCCCATCGCCTCGGTGCCGATCTTCTGCGTGCCCGGCTGGTGGATGTCGGCGGTGCGCAGCCCGTCGGCGAGGACGGCGCGCACCGCCGCCTCGATCCGGTCGGCGGCCTGTGGCCAGTCGAACGACAGGCGGAACATCATCGCCGCCGAGAGGATCGCGGCGAGCGGGTTGGCGATGTCGCGCCCGGCGATGTCCGGGGCGGAGCCGTGCACCGGCTCGTACAGGCCTCGATGCCCGGTGCCGAGTGACGCGGACGGCAGCATGCCGATCGATCCCGTCAGCATCGCCGCGGCGTCCGACAGGATATCGCCGAACATGTTGCCGGTGACGATCACGTCGAACTGCCTCGGGTCGCGCAGCAGCTGCATCGCGGCGGCATCGACGTAGAGATGCGTCAGCGCGACGTCGGGATACTGCGCGGCCACCTCGATCACCACCTCGCGCCAGAGCTGCATGGTCTCCAGCACGTTGGCCTTGTCGACCGAGCAGAGCTTGCCCCGACGCGCGCGCGCCGTCTGGAAGCCGACATGGGCGATGCGGGCGATCTCGTCCTCGGTGTAGCGCATCGTGTTGATGCCGACGCGCTTGCCGTCGGCGTCGCGCGTCACGCCGCGCGGCTCACCGAAATACAGGTCGCCGTTGAGTTCGCGCAGGATCATCAGGTCGAGGCCGCTGACGATCTCCGGCCGCAGCGTGGAGGCGCCGATCAGTTCGGGGAACAGGAAGGCGGGGCGGAAGTTGGCGAACAGGCCCAGCGACTTGCGCAGCTTCAGCAGGCCGGCGCCGGGGCGCTTGCGGCGGTCGGGGATCTCGTCGGCGGGGCCGCCCACGGCGCCGAACAGGATGGCGTCGGCGCCGCGCGCCAGCTCCAGCGTTTCCGGTGGCAGAGGCGCACCGGACACGGCAACGCCGGCGGCGCCGATCGGCGCTTCGGTGATCTCGCAAGGCCGCGTGTTGCCGATCACGGCGCGCACGACCTTCACCGCCTGGGCCGTCACCTCCACGCCGATGCCGTCGCCGGGCAGAACCGCGATCTTCATGGCGCGGCTCCGTCCGCGGTCGCGATCAGCGCGGCCAGGAGGGCGCCACGAACCGGGATGCTGGCGACGTCGACGCGTTCGCGGCGGCTGCAGGTTTCATGCGTAATCGGTCCGAGCCCGTCGAGCGTCGGCACGCCGAGGGCGGCGGCGAAGCTGCCGTCGGAGCCGCCGGGCGAGACGACCTCGTGGATCGGGGCGCCGAGTTCCGCGCAGATGGCCTTCGCGGCGTCGAACAGGCGGATGGTGCCGGCGCGCGTGGGGAAGGGCGGGCGATAGAAGCCGCCCTCGGCGGTGACGGTCACGCGCGCATCCGCGGGTGGTGTGGCGGCGATGCGGCGGACTTCCGCAAGCAGGTGATCCGCACCTGCCTGGTCGGCGGCGCGCAGGTCGACATGCATCTCGGCATCTTGCGGCACGACCTGGCGCGCGCTGCCGCCGGTGAAGAGGCCGACCATCGCGCCGATGCGTCGCGTCGTGTCGGTCAGCGCTTCGATGGGCGCGACCAGCGGGGCCAGCGCGGCGATCGCCGAGGCGCCGTTCGCGCGTGCGGCGCCGGCATGCGCGGAGATGCCGTGGGCGCGCACGTACAACGCGCCCACCGCGCCGCGTCCGACGACCACGCCGCCGTTCGGGCGGCATGGCTCGAGCGTCAGGCAGAGGTCGGCGTCGCGCGCGTGAAGCTCGATCCAGGCCCGGCTGCCGGGGCTGCCGATCTCCTCGTCGGGGACGATCAGAACGGTCACGGAACCGATGCCGCGTGGGTCGCGCAAGGCGAGGCGGAGCGCGTGCAGCGCGGTGACCACGCAGCTTTTCATGTCGCCCACGCCCGGGCCGGTGATCCAACCGTTGTCGCGGCGGAACGGCCACTCCGCGACGGTGCCCGCGGGCCAGACCGTGTCGGCATGGCCGAGGATCAGCACGCGGCGGCCGGCGCCGAACATGCGCCGGGCGGTGAGCTGGTCGCCCCGGTTCTGTAACGGCTGGCGGGAGATGTCGAAGCCCGACGCGAGCAATACGTTGGCCCAGATGTCGATCACGGCGTTCACGCCGGCGGCGTGATAGGTGCCGCTGTCGATGTTCACGACACGCTCGGTCAGCGCGAGGATGTCGGGCAGCTCGGCCTCCATCGCGGCGGCGAGCTGGCGCGGATCGGTCATCTGGGTTCCCCCCTGCCGTATGGCCGATACTATGACCGGCGGGCAGCGCGGGGGCGAGGCGATGGACAGGATGGCGCGGTTGCGCGAGGTGATGGGCCGCATCTGGGCCTCGCGCAGGATCGCCGAGGACCACGCCGCGCTGTGCGCCTGCGGGGGACGCTTCGCCGGCACCGACAGCGAGGCCGCCGCGAGGGAGTTCCTGGCCGGGCGGCTGGCCGAGGCCGCGGGGGCCGACGTCGTGCGGGAGCGCGTGGCCTATCATGGCTGGACTCGCGGGCCGGCCGAGGTGGTGTTGCCGGACGGGCGGCGTCTGCCGGCGCTGGGGCTCGTGCGCACGGTCGCGACTCCGGCGGGCGGGCTGACCGCACCGCTGGTCGATGTCGGGCGCGGGACGCCGGAGCAGATCGCGCAGGCGGGCGAGGCGGTGCATGACGCGATCGTGCTCGTGCGGCACGAGTACATGCTCGGCGTCGACCACGTGCATCGGCGGCGGAAATACGACGCCGCCCGGGCGGCGGGGGCGGCCGGGTTCGTCATTTCGTTCCACGAACCGGGCGGTCTGGCGGTGACGGGGTCGTCCGGCGACGGCGGGGCGGGGCATATCCCGGCCGTCGGAATCAGTTTCGAATCCGGAGCGGCTTTGGCGGAATGTGCGGGTGGCGCGGTCACGTTGCACGCCTCCGGCAGCTTCGCCGATGCGTGGGCGGAGAACCTGTTCGCCACCCTACCCGGCAGCGGCGCCTTCGTCGTGCTGTCGGCGCATTACGACGGGCACGATCCGGCTTGTTCCGCAATCGACAACGCATCAGGTGTCGCCGTCGCGATCGCGGTCGCCGAGGCTGTGCGGGATTTCGTTGCGGACCTGGATCGGCGGTTGCAGGTGGCGCTGTTCACCGTCGAGGAGTGGGCGCTGATCGGCTCGGCCGTGCATCTGGAGACCATGGACGCCGGCGTGCGCGACGGCATCGCCTTCAACGTGAACCTGGATTCCGTCGCCGGCGACGGGGCGTTGGCGGCGATCACCGGCGGCTTCCCCGGGGTGGCGGGGTTCGTGCGGCGCGCCCTGGCGCCGGCCGGACTGTCCGTCGGGCTGCACGAGGGGTTCATGGCCAATTCCGACCATGCCAACTTCGTCCGCTGGGGCATCCCCGCGCTGCGCCTGTGCGCCGGCATGGAGCGGCCGAGGTCCAACCTGCGATTCCTGCTGACCGCGGCGGACACCCCGGACAAGGTGAACCCCCACGAGCTGAAGACCGCCGCCTGTGTGGCCGCCGGGCTGGTGCTGGGCGCGCTGAGCGGGGACCTGCCGGCCAGGGTCGGCGCCGAGGAGGGGCGCCGCATCGCCGAGGCGGTGCGGTAGGGGAATCGTCGGCCGCGCGGCGCCGATCTTGATGCCGGTCGGGGTCGGCGGTTGCCGCGAGTGCCGCACGGGGTCGGGCTCGGCGTGCGCGGCGTCGGCCGCGGGTGGCGGCGCGGCGGCTTCTGCCGGCTCCGGCGGCGCGGTCGTGTCCCGAGCGTCATTCCGCGTCGCCTCTCGGCGGCGTGGCGATCCAGGGCCACGTCGCGGACGTTTGCCGCGCGGCCCTGGATTGCCACGGACCCCGGCTGCGCCGGGGGCCTCGCAATGACGGGGCTGGGGCAGGGCGCCTGTTGGTGCTTCGGCGGCGTCGGGTTGGGGCGATGCGGGAGTCGCGCTGTCGCGCCCTGCGGCGGCGGGTCGGATGTCGCTCAGGCGTTCGCGGCGGCGCTGGGTCTCGCGGCGGAGATGGCGGGCGTGGGCGCGCACGAGGTCGCGCTCGACTTCGCGCCGGTCGCGATGGTGCCAGGATTCGTGCGAGCCGCGATGGGCGATCGCCGGCCAGAGCTCGGGCTCGAACTGCGGCGGCATCGGTTCGGGGCCGTTGCGGGCGACGTGTTCGCGGTGGCGCGCCCAGAACTGCCGGCGGCTTTCGCGGTATTCGCGCCGCTCGGCGAGCAGGCGCACGGCACCGCGGCGGGCGAGCTTGTAGAGCGCGACCTCGGCCTTCCAGTCGCCCCGGCAGGCGGCGACGTAGTGGGCGTGGGCCCGTTCGCAGTGGTGGCAGCGGGGCTTGCGGCGGCCGGTCCAGCTGTTCGGCGCGTCGCACCACGAGGTGGTGTCGCGGCGCCACGGGTTGGCGCGGAACAGCTTCTTCGGCGGCGGCCGGTGCTCGCAGAAGGCGTCGTAGGCAATTTCGAGCCGGTAGTGCCGCGCCTGGCCGGAGCTTGGCCGCTCGTCGTCCGGCGGAATGGCCCGGGGGCGGGTCTTGCGCGCGTAAGGCTGGGCCTCGGCGAGGCGGCGGTAGAGGCGTTGCAGCGAGGCCGGCAGCCAGCGCAGCACGCCAGGGCGGTGCGGGTGGTCCGCGTGCGGGTTCGGGGTGGCGTGCGCGCGCGGGGGCGGCTCCGGCTCGGGAGCGGGGTCCGGTTCAGGCGGCGCAGGCGAGGGCGCCGGGTGGGCGAGGGACCATTGCCGGAGTTTGGCGGCATGGTGCGCCCAGATCCTCTCCATGACCGAGGGGAACGGCGCGCGCGGTTCCGCCGTCCCGTGGGCGCGGCCGGAGCCGGCGGTGTCGGAGGCGTCGTCCGGCGATGTGTCGCC
>Ga0209040_10000297_pt1 | contig 36687 bp, 26 predicted proteins | sample BogFormECP12_OM3_FD_188240 | JGI IMG/M metagenome (GOLD analysis project Ga0209040, IMG submission 188240) | Bog forest soil microbial communities from Calvert Island, British Columbia, Canada - ECP12_OM3 (SPAdes) (version 2) | ecosystem: Environmental > Aquatic > Freshwater > Wetlands > Bog ... | reverse complement strand
GGCCTCGTTTTCCACCGACTCCGCGACGGTCTTGATACCCATGACGCGGCCGATATGATGAATGGCCTCGACGACCGCATAGTCGATGACGTCGGCCGTCATACCCTTGACGAATTCGCCGTCGATCTTCAAGAAGTCAATCGGCAGACTGCGCAAATACGCGAAAGACGACATGCCGCTGCCGAAGTCGTCGAGCGAGATGGGACAGCCAATGTCCTTGAGCTGCCTCATCAACTCCGAGGCTCGCGCCAAATTGGCGATGGCCGAGGTTTCGGTCACTTCGAAGCCGATGGCATCCCCGGGAAGATTGAATTTCGCCAAGTGCGCGCGGACGAAATCGACGAGATCGGAATCCGTTACCGAACCGCCGGATAAATTGATCATGAAGCGCGGCACCGTTGCATGACACAGCCGCATTTCCGCGAGGATTTTGCACGCGTTGGCAATGACCCATCGATCGATTCGCGGCATCACGCCAAATCGCTCCGCTGCAGGTATGAATGCCATCGGTGCGATTTGCGTTCCGTCGGCATCGATCATGCGCAGCAGTATTTCATAATGCGTTGCATCGAGGTCATGACCCGGAGTGTTCGCGCTTGCCAACGGCCGGATCTCCTGGGCGAACAGCGCAAACCGATCGCACTCGAGCGCCGAGTTGATCTTCTCGACCCACTGCATCTCGCCGTGCCGCGCGCGCATCTCATGGTCATCGGGTCGATAAATTTGGACGCGATTACGTCCGTTGTCCTTTGCGAGATAGCAAGCCTGATCAGCCGCACTCAAGGCAGCGTCGACGGTAGGCGTGCTGTCGGCCAGCGACAGCACGCCGATACTGACGTTGACCGTGAACATCTTCTCCTTCCACAAAAAGCGCTGTTCAGCAATTCGCCCTCGGATGGATTCGGCGAGGCCGAGCGCGGCCTGCGACGAGCAGTTCCCGAGCAGGATGCCGAATTCGTCGCCGCCCAACCGCGCCAGCAGGTCGCCGCCGCGCAGTCGCTGCCTCACCGCAGAGGACACCTGGCAGATCAACTCGTCGCCGGCCGCGTGGCCGCAGGTGTCGTTGACGACCTTGAATTGATCGAGGTCCAAATACAATAAGGCTTGATCGATTCCGGTTCGCTGCTGGTCCTCGATTGCGAGTCGCAAGCGACGCTCGAACTCGCGTCGATTGGCAAGTCCCGTCAAGGCATCGTGGCTTGCCTGGTGCTGCAGCTGCGCCGCGAATTCACGTTCTTGGGTGATGTCGCGCAGCACGAATACGATGCCGATGACCTCGCCGTGGGAATCGCAGATCGGCGCCGCGTGTTCGTGGATCGGCACCGCGGTGCCGTCGCGCCTCTTCAACAAAGAACCCGCCGCCGATCCGGCGCGTTGTTCCCCGCTCAAGATCCGACGAACCTCCGAGGTGACCGAGAAGGTGGTCGATTCTTGCACGACGGTGAGCACCGTCGCCAGCGCTTGGCGGTCGGCCTCGACTGCAGTCCATCCGGTGAGCAGCTCGGCCGCCCCGTTCATGTAGGTCACGTGCTCCTCGAGATCCGTACAGATGACCGCATCGGCGATGGATTCGAGCGTGACGTGGGAGCGCGCTTGTGCTACGTAGGCCTGTTCCTGCGATTCGCGCATCGCGCGTGCGATGCGCTCGCCGCGACGTATCGTATTGCGAGAGATGGTCGCGCCGATGACGATGAGGATCGTGCTGCAGAGCGCGAGGCAGCCGGAGAGCAGTGCCAACACGAGTCGCGAGCTGTGGCCGAGTGAGGTGGAAAACGCGTCCTCGAGCGGCGCAACCCGCTCGTGGATCTGATCGGCGACCGCCATGAGTTGGTCGATATGGTCGCTGCTGACGCTGCGGGCTTGCAGCGCGTCGTGCATCTGTTGCCCGACTTCATCGAGGCGCGCAATAAAGGCGTCTGCGTCGGTCCAGGCGCCGATCGGCTCGGCCAGGATCGGGGAATTCCGAAAGAGGCGCAGCAGACGCATCATGCCCGGCACGTCATCGGGGTGGTTGCGACCGGCGATGAATTCGCGCTCTGCGGCTTCGTAATTTGGACTGCTGCTCTGCAGCTCGAGGCGGGCCGCGTGATCCTCGAGATTCACCGCGAGTTCGGTGCGGAAGCGTCGATAGTGATCGGGGGACGCGGTGTGCGCGTATTGATGCAGCTCGGCGATCGCCTGTCGCTCCGCTTTGGACCACATGCCCTCGCCGTTCACGAAGGCGCGAATCGAGGACAAGACGCTCAGACTGGTGATGCACAAGGCCAGCATCAGGGCGGCGATCGCCACCATCGGCCAAGTTACCGACAGGAGTTTGCGATCGAGAGCGGGCGATCCGGACGATGGCTGACCCGATTGCATGAAGATGAACGCCGTTAACTATAGGAATTCTTATCGACACGCCGGCCGCCTCCTTGAATTGAGCGCCCCGTGTGGACCTCACGTTTTGAGCGGATTTCACGCAATGCCGCAAAATGTGTCCTCGCGCGCACCCGATTGATTCTTATGGCCGACCGGCGCGGTTTGCGGTCAAAGCCAAGGCGTTTGTTGTGCACGCCAAGCGTCCGAGCAGCGGAGGCCAGAGGCCCGATCGCAGACCGAGTGGGCCGGCGTCCGATTATCTCGTTCCGCGGGCCCAATTTCCCGTTCAGGATGTGATCGTGTTGCCGCTAAGCGCTAGATGCGAAACGGGAGCCTCACCGATGGCGACGCTTGATGAGTTGAAGGCTGCGCTAAAATCGGCCGCGAGCTTTCCTGGTCCGCCGGCGACCGCGCGCCAAATCATCGAACTGGCGGATGACCCGGCTTGCGATATGGCGCGAGTCGCCGCGACGATCAACAGGGATCCGGGCCTGACCGCGAAGATATTGCGGGTCGCGAACTCGCCCTTGTATTCCAAACGCCGCAGCAGCGATAACCTGCGCCAGGCGACCGTGGTTCTCGGCCTGAATGCCGTCATCGCGCTCGCATTGAGCTTTTCCCTGATCGGAACCTACAAGGTCCTGAAAAGCAACTGCATCGACTATGCACTTTATTGGCGCCGCACCATCGTCAGCGCCTTGGTCGCGAGAGGTTTTGGCGCCCAAAAGGGCGTCGGCGCGATCGAGCAGATCTTTCTCGCGGCGCTGCTGCAGGACATTGCGATGCTGGCAATTGATCGCGTCAGTCCGGACTTTTATCGCGGTCAGTCGCCCGCAGCGACGCACGCGGAATTGATCGCCCATGAAACTGCAGCCTTGGGGCTGGATCATGCAGAGCTCAGTGCATGGCTCTTGAACGAGTGGCAGCTGCCCGAGGCGCTCTGCCGGATGGTCGAATTCAGCCACCGGCCGTCGCAGACCGATGCGGCGCAATCGACCGGTGTCGCGACGCGCTGCATCGCCCTCGGCAATCAGGCGGCAGCCGGACTGCCGGCGGCGCCCACCGATTTTCGCGAACTCTCGATTCGAGCGCGCGAGTTGCTGAAATTTTCGCCCGTACAGGTCGCCGAAACAATCACCCATGTGATGCGCGAGATTCCCGAGATCGAGCGCTTGTTCGATACCGATCTGATGACATCGGCCGTTTCCGGCATCTACCTCGAACGCGCACGCGATCTGCTGACTGCACCGGTATCGCAGCCGGTAGCACCTGCCGATCCCGCCGCGCCGGTCGTGCAACCGCAATTGCGCAGCTTGAAGACCGCCGCACCCGACCAGCTCGACTCACTCACCGGTGTGTACACCCGCGCCCGCCTCAACGAGGTGCTCGACCGGGAATTTCTCGCCGCTCTCGAGGGCGGATGGCCGTTGAGCCTCATCGTGGCCGAGCCGGACCATTTTCAGCGCATCAATGAAATGCACGGCGACTCGGGCGGCGATGCCGTGCTCGCGGCAACGGCCAAGATCATTATCGCGGCGACCCGCGATACTGATTTCATTTCGCGCTACTGCGACGAGCAATTCATGATCGTACTGCCGGGTATTGCGCACGACGACGCCGACATCGTCTGCCAGCGCCTGCTCGCGCAATTGCGTGCCGCGAGGCTCACGATTGCTGGCGCGTCGCTCAAAGTCACGGCTTCTCTCGGGCTCGCGACGCATAGCAAGAATCAACCGCTGGTCAGTAGCGCGCAGCTGGTGGAGGCTGCGGTGCGCGCCGTGAGCGCGGCGAAGAAACTTGGTAAGGATCGGCTGATACGCTATACCTCGGGGCGCGCCGCGAACCCAATGGGCGGCGCAAATCCAAGCAGCCGCGCGAATCCAAGCGGCCGCGCAAACCGCGCTTAGCAGTCTTGCGGCGACCGGCCGATAGCGGCACCCGTGTCATGGTGCCGATTTCAATGGACAGGGCGAATCGGAGCGCCGATATTGGCGGCCTCGGTTTCCGGCCAATTTATCGCACCACATGAGTCAGCACGTTCACCCGACGACCTCGCTCGCCGCTTCCCCGATGTCTTTAGACCTGAGGTATCTGGGAATGCTTGCGGCGGTGGCGCTCGTCTATTTTGGCGCGGCGAAATTCGGCCTGTCGCTCGCATTTTCGACCAAGCAGGTCACGGCTCTCTGGCCACCGACGGGGATCGCCTTGGCGGCACTGCTGCTCGGTGGCTATCGTGTCTGGCCGGGAATTTTTATTGCGGCGTTTGCAATCAATGCCCTCGTTGGCGACTCCATTGTGCTTGCCGCCGGCATCGCGGTCGGCAACACGCTGGGCCCGGTGATTGCGCGTTTTTCGCTGAGTCGATTGGCCGGCTGCCACCCCGTGCTCAGCGCACGGTCTTCATCGCGAGAATGATCTGGCCGCGTACGGTACGCAGCAATCGAATGTCGTCCGCGCTGATCGGCGCAGGCTCCGGCACGTCGCGGCCAACGAGTATGCAGGCGATCGGCGAACTCTCCGCAAGCAGGGGCAGCATGATGAAGCTCGCTGTTTGCGGGCAAGCCTTCGCAAAATAGCGTGGCAGGCGCGGCGCGAATGCGGGCGCGGACGTGTTCAGAATCTGCAGATCCGAGCCGCGGCGGATCGCGGCTGCGAATAGATCGCCCGGTGCGTCGAGGTCGAATTCCAGCAGGCTTGCTTGCGCCTTGGTGATGGCTCCGCACCACACGCGTGCGCGCATTCTTTGCGTGCCGGCATCCCTCAGCAGCAAGACGGAGCGGGCATAGCCGAATCCGGTATGCAGGCATTCCAATGCTGCCAGCAAGATCGTGCTCAAGCTTTGCCGCTCGGCAATCAGGTGCGTCAAGTCCTGGAGGCGCGACAAGACCAGTTCGTGGCTGTTGACCGGTTTTCCGACGGCATCGAGCTGGCCGGCCAGAGGGACCGAGTCGTCGATCACGCTGCCGTCCGGAAAACCCTCGTCAGGCGCCGCGGGCGCCGGCATTGCACTGTCAAGCCAATTGCGGACCGGCGCCATTTGCGCGTCCGCGTCGCTGACCCAGCGATCGAACAACTCGCCGGACATTCCACCCTCGGCGATGCACTGTTTGCGAACCGCGGCAAGCAGCGCATCCCGCTCGGCGACATCTTGGTGGCTCAGGTGTTTTGCCGTGGTTTTCGCGAGTGCAACGATCCGATCGAGTTTCTGCAAGGATTTCGGGTCAGTGGGCGACAAAGTCCCGGTGCTCAGCGCAGCGAGCGAATTCGGTATTCCCCAGGAAACCAACACTTCGTTCGTGAGCGAGTTGAGCGACATCCCGAGCACGTCTTGCGCCGCGCTTGCCTCGCTCGCGCCATGGGCCACGCGCCTTGAGATTTCGAGGAAGCGATTGAAGTCGATGATTACGAGCAACAGCTTGGAAACGTTGCCGAGCAGTGCGGCGATCGCCACTTTTTCCTTGTCGTCCGGCGCCAGTTGACGCGTCATCTCGCGCGCCAGCAGCGATGCTTGCAAAGCCTGGATCAATTCCGCCTTCAAGGCCGCAGCGCGCTCCTGATCCGGCATTTGGTCGACGAACATCATCCCGAGCGCGACGATCTTGACCTGTTCGAAGCCGATGACGACGATGGCCCGGGTGACGGTCGTGATCCCCGCGCCGGAGTTGAGCCGGTAGACGACGCTGTTGGCGATCCCGAGGATGCGCTGTGTCAGATTGACGTCCGCGAGAATGAGGTCGCGCAATTCCTGGATCGATTCGACGTTCGAGTCGACCATCGCGAGGATGCGCGTGAACGCGGATCCGAGGCCCGGCAACTGCGGATTCCGACGCATCGCATCGAGGAGCGCCTCGCCGACAGGATTTGGTTCGGGTGTTGCCGCCATGCGGCCATTATCTCCCGAACCGATCGCACCGGCCCGACAAGTCATCCCGGTTGCGCACGCCCCGGCCGCATCGTCGCGGCGTGGCATACGAGCCACACCACGCCGCGACGATTTTCAGGGCGTCAGAAAAGCGCCGTGATATCGGTATTCGGCAGCGAGAACTGCCGTATGAGGTCCCCTGCGACGTCCAGTGCCAGCCCGTCGGGGAACGTCGGTCCCGAGGGATGCACAAGGAATCCCTCCGCGTACTGGTTGGATACCCCGAACGAACTGAAGATATCGCCGGCCGGCACGACATAGGTAGAGGGCCCGCCGCTCGGTTGAGGCACGAATGCGGTCGGCGACAGGTTCGTCATGTTGACGTTGTAGAGGGTTCCACCGCCGTAGGTTGGGGTCGCCGTGTCGGTGATGCCGGTGAGCTGCAAGATGGACCCCGAGAAGTAGGTGCCGCGACTCAAGAAAACCGCACCGGTCTGCTGCGCGCCGCCAGTGACCGCGTTGCCGGAGGCGGACCTGACCTGGGTCGAGTAGGCATAGGCCGGTCCGCTCGTCACGTTGGTAGCCGATATATAAACGAGCGCACCCCCGAAGTCCCCTAGCGTGGGCGCCAAAACTTGCACCGTGAGGTTGCCGGCGACGGGGTTCGGGTACGAAGTGCTGTTTGAGTAAAGCACCGGTGTCTGCCCGCCAGGCTGGGTCGCATTGACCTGCTCGAGTGTCGACGAGAATGCGGAACCCGAGAAGAGGGACTGGTGGAACACAACATAGGTGCCGTCCGATCCGTCCAAGGCTGGGGTCCCAAGCGTCGCCGTCGTGAACGTGGTCAACGTCGTGGGTGTGCCGCCCGCGATGGGTTCCAGGACGAGGTTCGTCTGGGTTAAGGTATTGTCCAAGAAATAAATGTTCGTGGCGTCGGAAGTGCCGACCGCATCGATCGTGCCGAGCACGTTATAGACGTTGCTGATACCACCGGTGTATGGAACTCGGTAAACTTTCGTGCCCGCTCCCGTGGTAATCGAGTAGAACAGCGTCGTGCCGTCGAAGGCGCCGGTCTTCTTGACGCCTTGGTCGACCGCAATCGAATTCGACGATGTGATGCCCGATAGCAGCGTCGTCGGGCTAGTGAACGTATCGTCGGCGAACTCGTACATCGTCGTACCGCCACCGACATAGACGATCCCGGTCAAGGCGCCGGTCGTCGAATACAGCGGAGTGAGATTGCCGCTCAAAATCGTGCCCGCGCCCGGCAGCGTAATCGCCGTCGGTGCCGTCGTTGGTGAATCCTTGTAGTGCACGACGACATAGGTATCGGCCCCTGAGCCGCAGGTCGTGCTGGTGAGATGGATCACCGCGAATGAGGTACTAGGGTCGAGCAGGTTGGTCTGCGCGTCTCCCTCATCACAGATCAGACTCGCGGAGGCGACAGAAAAAGAACTGATCTGAGTCGGCATCGGCGCGGTCGCGGATTTATTCGTAAGATCCAACGCATACAAATGCACGTTGGTGTCGGCGCCGACCGCCCAATAAGCGAGCGCGAACGGGTAATACGCGGTCAGCACGCCGCTGCCGTTCACAACGAACTGCGGCGCAATTGCGATGACGCTCTGGACACTGGCCGGGCTCGGTGTAATGAAATTCGGACTAACCGCCGTGGAAGCCGTGATCGCGCTCGGCGGGATCACGAACAGCCCGGTCGCACCGCTGCTGCTCGAGGAACTCGGCGTCGCGAAATATGGGAGCCAGCCCAGCGATGTCGCACCCGAGGAGCTGCTCGACGATCCGGAAGAGCTGCTCGTCGACCCACCGCTGGAGCTGGAACTTGAGCTACTCGAGCTACTCGAGCTACTCGAGCTGCTGCTCGAAGAGGCACCGCTGCTCGACGTGCTGCCGCCGCCCGAAGACGAGCTGCTGCTCGAACTTGAGCTGCTGCTCGAGCTGGAGCTGCTGCTCGAACTGCTGGAGCTTGAACTGCTCGAACTGCTGCTCGAGCTGCTGGAACTGCTGCTACTACCGTACCCGCCGCTACTACTACCGCCGCCACCGTAACCCCCGCCGCATGCGGCAACGGCAAGACTCAACAGCAGCGTCGCTGATGTCCCTAAAATATGACGAAGTTGAAGCGGCATTGTCGTATCTCCCTATGTGCCAAGCCTGCCGGAACGGGGTTTTTGGTGGTTACTTGTTGTTTGGGTATCCGTAGTGAACAGTGATCGCCCGACCGCGCGTGCGGTTCTGGCCTTGATTCTATGCCAGACAGTTGCGGCTGGGAATCACCCCAATGCTGCATTTGTCGCGTCTGTTATCGCAGCGCCGCATTTGCGTATACATCCCCCCTGGCTCAACGGCGGGTCCTGGAATCGGGTTCATTCGTGCACTTTCGGGCATCATTGACGATCGCCGAAATACAATGCGCTTGAGTCCCGCCCGTCAGGAGGATCGATGCCCGCACGCAATACCGTTGGCCGCGCCTCGCTCGTCAGCGCAGCATCGCTGCTCGCCTGCGCGCTCATGAGTGTGACGGCCGCTGTGCCGCGCGGGCAGGCCGCAGAGCGACCGCCGGGCGATCTGGATAGCGCGCGTCTCGAGGCCGCAGATTCGGAGCCGCAAAACTGGTTTACGCTGGGCCGCGACAAGGACGGCACTTACTACTCGCCGCTCAAGGGGATCGATGCGGGCAACGTCGATCGATTGGGATTTGCCTGGGATTACGATCTCGGCAATCCGATGCGCGGCCAGGAGGCCACGCCAATTGCGATCGACGGAGTCCTCTATACCTCCGGCACTTGGGGCACCGTCTACTCGGTCGATGCGGCCACGGGCCGCGAGCTGTGGCGCTACGATCCCAAGCCAAATTATTTCTACGGCAGAAATCCCTGCTGCGACCTCGTCAACCGAGGCGTCGCCGTCTGGAAAGGCAGGGTTTACGTCTCGTCGGTCGATGGGCGGCTGCATGCGCTCGATGCCGCAACCGGCAAAAAAATTTGGGAAACCGAGACCTTCACCGATCACACGCTGCCCTATTCGAGTACGGGCGCGCCGCAAATCGCGGGGAATCTCGTCGTCGTCGGCAACAGCGGTTCGGACATGGGACGCGGCGGCGTGCGCGGCTATGTCGCCGCTTATGACTTGGATAACGGCGCTCTCAAATGGCGCTTCTACACGGTTCCCCCCGCGGTCGGCATGCCTTTCGAGAATCCGGAATTGGCGGCGGCCGCCAAGACTTGGGACAGGCATCGCAAACCCGAGTACCAGGGCGGCGGCACCGCCTGGGACGGCTTTGCCTACGATCCCGAACTCAATCTGGTCTATTTCGGCACGGCGAACGCAGCGCCCTATGATTTGCGGCAGCTGGGCCCGGCCAAGCTCGACAGCCTCTATACGGCCTCGATCATTGCGCTGCATGCCGACACGGGCCGCATGGCCTGGTACTACCAAACGACGCCCCATGACAGCTGGGATTTCGACGCGGTACAAAAGATGATCCTCGCCGACATCGAACTCGCGGGAAAAAACCGGCGCGTGCTCATGCAGGCATCGAAGAACGGCTTCTTCTATGTGCTCGACCGCAAGAGCGGCGAGCTCTTGTCGGCCCACAATTACACTTATGTCAATTGGGCCAAGGGCGTCGATTTGAAGACCGGCCGGCCGATCACGACCAAGACCTCGGATTGGTACTCGGGTCCGAAGAATGTCTACCCTTCCTGGGCGGGCGGTCACACCTGGCCGCCGATGTCCTACAGTCTTCAGACCCGCCTCGTCTACATTCCGGTCATCGACCAGCCGGCCGTTTGGGTCGATATGCTGCACAACGGCGGTTCGGTCAAATTCATCGACGGCTTCTTCACCGTCAACGGAATTTATCCCGACGATACCTACAACGCCGAGGACGTGAAGAAGTTCTACGGACCTTTGCCGGACCGCAAGACGCTCGATGCGGGCCGCAAGGTCAAGCCGGTCCGCGAACTGATCCGCGCCTGGGATCCGGTCGCCGAAAAAACTGTATGGGAGCATCAGACGTCTTCGGGGATTCGCGGCAATGACGGCGGCATCCTCTCGACGGCCGGCAACCTCGTCTTTCAAGGCCGCGGCAGCGGCGAGCTCTGGGTTTACGCGGCCGACACCGGCACGGTGTTGAAGACGATCCAGACGGGCAGCCACATCATGGCCGCGCCGATCAGCTATGCGATTGGAGGCGAACAATACGTCGCCGTTCAGGTCGGCTATGGCGGCGCGGCGATCACCGTGGGGCCGATACCGCCGAGCAGCGCCGCGTTGAAATACCAAAACACCAATCGCATCATCGCGTTCAAATTGGGCGGTGGCACGGTCCCGACGCCGCCGCCTCGCATCGAGGAACCCATTCCCGAACCGCCCGCTCAGAGCGCGGGCGCGGCGAGCATCGGTGCCGGCGAAGTCTTATTCATCCAGGAATGCTCGCGCTGCCATGTGCTGGGTCCGAGTTCGACGCCGGACTTGCGCCGCTTGAGTCCGGGTCTGAATGCCGCATTCAAGGACATCCTCCTGCGCGGCGCGCTCGCGCCGAGCGGCATGGAGAGATTCGACGATCTCTTGAGCGAGAAAGATGCCGACGACATTCACGCCTATTTGATCGATCAGAGTTGGCAGGCGTATCGGGCGCAGCAAGCGGCCGCACGGCCTTGATGCGCGACCCGCGGCGAGGCCCGCGTCGAGCGCTATCGGCTCACGCGGCGCCGGAGCGCGAGCACGGCGAGTAGGCTCGCGGCCGCGATCGCGAGCAGCGCCGGCAATCCGCGGTTGGGCCATTGGCCCATCGCCCAGCCGCCGATGCTCGGTCCCAAAATGCCGCCAATGCAATAGACCATGACGAACGCCGTATTGGCGCCTGCGAGGTCGCGTTTGGAAAATTGCTCGCCAAGCATCGCTACACCCTGGCTGTAGAATGCGTAAAGCGTCCCGCCCCAGGCGAACAGCAGCGGCCACAGCAACGTGGGTGTGTTGTACGCATCCGGCAACAGCAGAGGCCCGATGGCGCTCGCGGCCGAGCAGATGCCCAGCATCGCCCGCCGGCCGAAGCGGTCCGCGAGCAGGCCGATCGGCAGCTGCAGCGCCACGTTCCCGGCGAGAAACACCGTGACCATGAGCAGCGCGGCGCGCTCGCCCATCCTCAGGTGCAGCCCGAACAACGGCAGCAAAGACAAGTCGGCCGACTCGACGAGGCCGGCAACGGCCGCGGCCACCATGACGACCGGAGCGGCCTGCAAGAACCCGACGAGTTCGCGCAACGCGCCGCGCCGCATCGACGACGACGCGGCATGCGCGACGGTTGCGGATTGCGCCGCATGCGCGGCGCTGCTCGCGGCTACGTCGCGGATCAGCGCGAGCGGCAAGAGCGTGCATGCGAGACAGAGACCGCCGATCAGGAACGGCAAGGCGCCGCTGGTCCCGGTGAATTCCAGCAATACCGGACCTGCGACCGTACCGATCGAAAAAACGGTGCCATAGATGCCCATGACGGTGCCGCGCGACTGATTGCCGCTGACCGTATTCATCCAAATTTCGCTCGCGATCCAGCTCAGTCCGAGCGCGCAGCCCGTCGCAATCTGCAGCACTGCCCACGCGGCAACGCTGTTCCAATACGGCATGACGAACAAGATCACGACCGCCGCGCCGACGCCGCTCATCACCGAGCGCTGCAGTCCGAGGCGCGCGATCGCACGGGGGTACAAGGGCCCGATCAAGGTCACGGCAACGAGGCTCACTGCAATGACAGCGCCGATCAGCAGCGTCGAATGGCCGGAGCGACTCAAGACGATCGCGATCAGCGGCAGCTCGAATCCAAAGATCAATCCGACGCCGAGGCTCGTCGAGAATACGGCCGCTAATATCCAATGAGGGGAATTCGGCTGCATGGGTTCCATTGAAGAGGCGTGTAGGAATCTGCCGCGGGCGTCGCGATCCGATTCGATATCCGGTTCAGAATCTAGTTAGACTAGCAGTTGGCGTTCAATCTGTCGGGAGGCGAGGCCCCCGAGAGTCCTCGGGAGGCTCCCTTTGGCGAGTGACGAATCCGCAGTCTCGGTCGACCACGATGCCGTGCAGCTCAAGGCGCTAGGCTACGAGTCGAAGTTCGAGCGCACGATGTCCAAGTGGGAGAATTTCTCGCTCGGGTTCACTTATCTATCGCCGGTCGTCGGCGTGTACACGATCTTCGCGGGTGCCTTCGTCGCGGGCGGCCCGCCGATGTGGTGGACCTACATCGGCGTCGGCATCGGACAGCTGTGCGTCTGTCTGATTTTTGGCGAAATCGTCTCGCAGTTCCCGATTTCCGGCGGCCTCTACCCCTGGGCGCGGCGTCTCATGGGCAAGCGCTGGGCGTGGATGGCGGGCTGGGTCTACGCATGGGCACTATGCTGCACGATGGCGGGCGTCGCATCCGGCGCCGCGCCGTTTCTCGCCCAGTTATTCGGCGCGGACGGCACGCCGCTGGCAACCACGGCAATCGCGCTCGTGTTGATCGCGATCACGACCGGGCTGAACTTGAGCGGCACGCGCCTGCTGGCGCGCGTCGCAATGTTCGGCTTCATCTGCGAGCTGGTCGGCGCGATCGTCGTGGGCGTATACCTGCTGCTGTTCGCGCGCCATCAGCCGCTCAGCGTGCTCGTCGACACGAGCTTCGTGCACACGAATGGAAATTATTTGCCGGCCTTTCTCGCCTCCTCGCTCGCGGCGATGTTTTGTTATTACGGATTCGAGGCCTGCGGCGACGTCGCCGAAGAGACGCCGGATGCGAGTCGCATGATTCCGAAGGCGATGCGCATGACGATCTACATCGGCGGGGCCGCGGCCACATGGGTTTGTCTCGCATTCGTGCTCGCGATCCCAGACATCGGCGCGGTGATCTCGGGAGCGGACAAGGACCCGATCGCGACCCTGCTGCGCGCAGCAATGGGCGAGGCGGGATTTCGCGCCGTCATTGCGGTCGTTCTCGTGTCATTCATTTCCTGCTTGCTGAGCCTGCAGGCGGCGGCGAGCCGGCTGATCTACGCTTACGCGCGCGATCAAATGATCTTCGGTAGCGGGGTCCTTAGCCGCATGTCGGCGGGTCGTCACGTCCCCGCCAACGCGCTGATCGTAATGGGCGCGATACCTGCGGCGATCGCTCTGTCCGCGCTCTGGCTGCAGGATGCAATCTCGACGATCATCAGCTTCGCAGCGGTCGGCATCTACATCGCGTTTCAAATGATCGTGCTCGCGGCGCTGGTCGCACGAAACAAGGGCTGGCGACCTTCGGGGCCGTATCATCTCGGCAGTTGGGGCTATCCGGTCAATTTGCTCGCTCTCGCCTACGGCGTCGGTGCGATCGTCAATATTCTCTGGCCGCGCAGTCCGGGCGATCCTTGGTACGTCAACTACGGCATGCTCGTGACCACGATCGGCGTGATCGTTCTCGGCAGCATCTACATGCTCGCCGCGCAACCCTATGAGCGCGGCAACGCGCCTGCGGGTGACGCGCATTTGATATGATGGCCGCAAAATGAATCAATCGAATCCTCCGGTCGCTCTCGAACCCAGCGTTGCCCCTGCGCTCGCGCCGATGAGCGAACTGAGCCGCTCGCTGCAGAAGCGGCATCTGACGATGATCTCGATCGGCGGCATCATCGGCGCCGGTCTCTTTGTGAGCAGCAGTACAGCCATCATCGCGGCCGGACCTGCAAGCTTCATCAGCTACGCAATCGCGGGTTCCTTGATCTTGCTGGTCATGCGAGGATTGGCCGAGATGGCGACGGCGTTGCCGCGCGTGCGCACCTTCACCGAGTTTGCGCGCGCAGGCCTCGGCGATGGCGCCGGATTCGCGGTCGGCTGGCTCTATTGGTATTTCTGGGTGCTCGTCGTGCCGGTGGAGGCGATCGCCGGAGCCAAGATTCTGCAGCAATGGATCCCGCTGTCGCCGCTGCAAATCGGCGTCGGGCTGATGGCGGTTATGACGGCGGTGAACCTCATGTCGGCCCGCTCGTACGCGGAGTTCGAGTTTTGGTTTGCCTCGATCAAGGTCGCTGCCATCTTGGTGTTCATCACGATTGCGGCCTCGTATGCCTTCGGGTGGATCGCGCCGAACGGCCCGACCTTCGACAATCTGACGGCGCATGGCGGCTTCGCGGCGCACGGCTGGATCGCGGTTCTCGCGACCGTTCCGATCGTGTTTTTCGCGATGACCGGCGCGGAGATCACGATGATAGCGGCCGCGGAATCCGCCCAGCCGGGCCTTGCGGTGGCGAGGATGAGCACCCAGGTCATCGGCAGAATTCTGCTGTTTTATGTCGGATCGCTGTTCTTGATCGTCTGCGTCGTACCCTGGGTTCTGGTGCGCTCCGGCGAATCCCCGTTCACGCTGGCGCTCAACACGATGCACGTGCCGGGCGCGGGGCTCATCATGAGCGCGATCATTTTGACCGCGGTGCTCTCGTGCCTGAATTCGGCGTTCTACGTGAGTTCGCGCGTGATGTTCGTCCTTGCCGCTGCCGGCGACGCTCCCAAGAGCTTGGTGCGTCTCAATAAACGGCGCGTTCCCGTCGTGTCGGTGCTCATGGGCTCGCTCGCCGGATTTCTCGGCATCATTGCCGCGACCGAGGCACCCCAGAAGGTTTTCGATTTTCTCGTGAGTTCCTCCGGCGCACTCGGCGTCGTCATTTATATGATGATCGTCATCGCGCAAATGGTGTTACGCTTCCGGCGCGAAAAAAACGGCGAGCCCGCGCCGCCGGTCACGATGTGGTGGTTTCCGGCCTCAAGTATCGTCGCGCTGCTCGGCATGAGTACGGTGCTGATTGCGATGGCATTCACGCCGGCGCTGCAAGCGGATTTCCAGGCGAGTTGCGTGACCGTACTCGTGACCATCATCGCCTACCTAATCGTCAAGCAGCTGCGGCGAAGATCGACCTAAGCCCTGCCGAGCCGCTGGCGGCTGCCAGGCGGGCGCTCAGTTGAAAAAAATTTCATTGACAGTGAGAAAGAGTATCCCCGCAAACGTTTTCAATTTGGCAATATAGATCCCGAAGTCCGCTGCAGCCCACCGGCGCGCGGACTGAAAGGGTTTAGGAGCTATTCGCGTCGGCAACCAGCCAACTCCCCCGTCGGCGCGATATTCCAACGGTGTGGGACTTTTTCGAAAGACCCACACCGCATTTTCTTCCCCCCGCGGCCGCGCCGCCGTTAGCGTTCGAATTTCGTCGAGAGAATGATCGACGAAGTCGTGCGCTCGACGCCGGCGAGTGCACCGATGCGGTCGATGACCTCATCCATTTCAGCCACCGTCCCCGTGGCCGCCACCGCAATCAAGTCGAAATCGCCGCTCACGGAATGCAATAGCCGCACTTGGCTGATCGCGGCAAGCGCCGCCGTCACCGCTCGCGCCTCCTTGGGGCCGACTTTGATCATGACGTGGGCGCGCACGGCGCCGAGTTCGTGTTCAGGCGCAATTCGGACCGTGTAACCCGTGATCACCCCATCCCGTTCGAGCCTTTCGATGCGGCTTTGAATGCTGCTGCGGGATCGGCCAACCAGGCGCGCCAAAGTGGCGGTCGATACGCGCCCATCCTCACGCAGCTTGGCGATCAGTTGATTATCGATAGCATCCGTCATTTCAGCGGTTTACCCCTGCGTTTTAATGGCATTGTACCGTTATATTGCGCAGCCTGACCATACCATTCGCCGGCCATTTCGAGAAGAATAGGCGTCTACCCTTGGGAGGCGGCATGAAAGACATCGTTATCGTCGGTGCGGGCAAGATTGGCTCCATGATTGCGGAAATGCTGGTCGGGAGCGGCGACTATGCCGTGACCGTCATCGACCGCTCGAGCAAGCAGCTCGATCGGCTCGAAACTGCGTTGCCGTTTCGGAAAGTCGCGGCTGATATCAGCGACGCAACGGCGCTGCGCAGCTCATTGAACGGCCAATTCGCGGTTTTGAGTGCGGCCCCCTATCACGCAACCCGTTTGATCGCCGAGGCGGCCAAGGCGGCCGGAGCGCATTACTTGGACCTGACCGAGGATGTCGCCAGCACGCGCGCGGTCAAGCAGCTGGCCGCCGGAGCCCGCACGGCATTCATTCCACAGTGCGGTCTCGCGCCCGGCTTCATTACGATCGTCGCGAGCGACCTTGCGTCGCGATTCGACGAGCTCCAGGACGTGCGCATGCGCGTCGGCGCATTGCCAAAATTCCCCTCGAATGCGCTCAACTACAATTTGACCTGGAGCACCGACGGCGTCATCAACGAATACTGCGAGCCCTGCGAAGCGATCGTCAACGGCCAGTTGCGCGAAACCCAGCCGCTCGAGGAGTGCGAGGAGTTCTCGCTCGATGGCGTGTTATACGAGGCATTCAACACCTCCGGCGGGCTCGGCACACTGTGCGAGACGCTGGCCGGCAAGGTGCGCAATCTGAATTACCGCACGATCCGCTATCCCGGCCATGCGGCGATCATGAAAGCGCTGCTCAACGACTTACGGCTCCGTGATCGCCGCGAACTCCTCAAGGACATATTGGAAAATGCGGTGCCAATTACGCTGCAGGACGTCGTCATCGTGTTCGTCACCGTCAGCGGCCTGCAGAACGGCCAGCTCGTCCAAGAGACCTACGCGAACAAGATCTACGCCGCGCCCATCGGCGGGCGCATGCGCAGCGCAATCCAAATCACGACCGCCGGCGGAATTTGCGCGGTGCTCGACATGCTGAGCGCCGGAAATCTGCCGCGCTCGGGGCTGATCCGGCAAGAGGACATCAAACTGCAGGCTTTCCTCGCCAATCGCTTTGGGCGCTGCTATGCGATGGCGGCAGCGGCGGCCTACGCCGCCTGATTGGGACTTTAGTACTCGGTCGGAAGACCGAGTTAGTGGCGTAACGACCCGGGTCCGCCGAGCAGGCGCGCGGGCAGCAGCAGGATCGCGCGCAACAACTCGAACGCGCCCTCGAAGACGACGCCGACGAGCCTAAATGGCAAGGACAGCAGCCAAAGTATCGGCCACAAGAACAGCGCGATCAGCGCCACGGGCCAGCACAGCACCAGGAGCACGAGCCACAGCAGAAATTTCAGCATCGAAGCCTCCGCGCAAAGATGCTGTAATTGTCGCATAGTGCCAGTCATCTTGCGCAAAGCGGTGGTCGCGGACATTGCTGCAATCGAGCAACTGATTGCTCGATCAGCACGCGGGTTGAGTCGCGACGACTATCGCCCATCACAGGTCGAGGGTGCGCTGCGCGGCGCATTCGGCGTCGACACGCAGCTGTTGCGCGATGAGACCTACTTCATTGCCGAGCGGGAAGGCGTAATCGCGGGCTGCGGCGGGTGGAGCTACCGCGCGACGTTGTTCGGCGGCGATGCGCGCGCGCAGCGCGATGCAAACTGCCTCGATCCGGCCACCGAGGCCGCGAGGATTCGCGCTTTCTTCGTCGACCCCCTACATGCGCGCAGCGGCATTGCGACGCTGCTGCTCGCGCGTTGTGAGCGCGAGGCGCGCGAACACGGCTTTTCGCGCGCTGAGCTCATGGCAACCTTGCCTGGCGTCAAGCTCTATTCCATGCGTGGTTATCGGGGCGGCGACCGCGTGCAATATGCAGTCGGCGGAGGCGAGACGATCGAGTTTGTGCCGATGCACAAAGACCTGATCCCGGTCTAAAGCTTAGGACCGGTCTCGGGCGAGTCCGTGTGATTCGACGCCAAACTGTGCGGTGCCTCACATGGTGCCGCGCAAGTCCGACAAGCCCTTAAAGATCGCACCAATAACAGCGATACCCATTCAGTGAGATCTTTCCGCCAAAGGCGCACGCCGCTTGGCAGCGGCCGGCCGGCGCCTCGCAACGGCGGGCTATTGGAGTAACATGTTCAAGAATCTGACGATCCTTGGCCGGCTCAGCGCCGCCTTCGGCCTTCTGCTCGCATTGATGCTCGCCTGCGCCGGTGTCGGCATCATCGGCCAGCACATGCTCTATAAGACGGCCTACCATGCCGCAACCAACGACGTACAACTGGCGCAAAGCGCCGCCAAGATCGATCTGCTCGTCCTGACCGAGCGCCGCTTCGAAAAGGACTCGTTCATCAACATGAGCGACAGCGAGAAGCTCGCGTCGTACAAGCAAAAATGGGACGTGAGCAGGGCCTCGCTCACCGACGAGATTGCCAAAGCGAATGGCCTCGAACTGACCGACGAAGATAAGCAAGTGCTGCGGAAAATCGACGAGGCGTTCCACGGCTACTGCGACGGCTTCGAGAAGACTTTCGAGCACATTCGCTCGGGTCAGCTCAAGACGACGCAGGAAGCCAATAACGAATTCAGCACGTTCAAGGCCGCGGTCCACGGCATGGAAGATTCGAGCGAGGCGCTCAACAAGGCGGCTCTAGCGCGCGTCGATAATGCCGCGGCATCCTTGACGGCGACGCGCTCGCGGCTGGCGATACTGCAAATCGGCATCGCGCTGTTGTGTTTGGCAATCGGCGCCGTGATGTGCGTCCTGTCGACGCGCTCGATCACGCGTCCTCTCGGCCGCGCGATCGAAATTGCGCGCGCTATCGCCGGCGGCAAGCTCGACAACTCGATTGAGACATCCGGGCGCGATGAGACCGCCCAAATGCTCGCGGCGCTGCAGACGATGCAAGCCGCGTTGCTCGAGAACGAACTCAATGCCAAGGGCCAGATCTCCGCAATCAACAAGGCACAGGCGGTCGTCGAATACGAACTCGACGGCACGGTTCGCACGGCCAACGAAAATTTCTTGAAGCTGTTTGGCTACCGTCTCGAGCAGATCGTCGGCCAGCGCGACACACTATTCGTCCCCAGCGCAGATCGCTCGGACCCGGCCCATGCAGGGCTCTGGCAGAAACTGCGCCGCGGCGAGTTCAGCGCCGGCCGCAGCAAGCGAGTCGCCAACGGTGGCGCCGAGGTGCATATCCAAACGACGCACAATCCGATCTTGGACTTGAGCGGCAAACCCTACAAGATCGTCGAATACGCCGCCGACGTGACCGAACAGGTGCGCATGAGCGAGGCACTGGACGCGGCAGTCAAGGAAACTCGCGACGTCGTTCAGGCTGCGATCGAGGGTGATCTCACGCGCCGAATTTCGCTCGAGGGTAAGACCGGCCAGATTGCTTCGCTCGGCGAAAGCGCCAATTCGCTCGTCCATGCGATGATGACGCTCGTGCAGGAAATCAAAACGGTCTCCGGCGAGGTGCACGGCGGCGCCGCGGAAATCGCCCAGGGTAACTCGAACCTCAGCCAGCGAACGGAGTCCCAAGCCGCGAGCCTCGAGGAGACCGCGGCAGCCATGGAAGAAATGACGACCACGGTCAAGCAATCCGCGGACAATGCCGGTCAAGCGAATCAACTTGCGGCCGCGGCGCATCTGCAGGCGCAAAACGGCAGCTCGATCGTCACCGCGGCGGTATCGGCGATGGGCGAGATCGATGCCTCGAGCAAGAAGATCTCGGAAATCATCGGTGTCATCGACGAAATTGCGTTCCAGACGAACCTCCTGGCACTGAACGCCGCGGTGGAAGCCGCGCGAGCCGGCGAACAGGGCCGCGGCTTCGCGGTCGTGGCCAGCGAGGTTCGCAATCTCGCGGGCCGCAGTGCGACTGCTGCGCGGGAAATCAAGTCTTTGATCAAGGACAGCGTGACGAAAGTCGAGGAAGGAACCAAGCTCGTCGACGAGTCGGGACGTGCGCTTGGCGAAATCGGTGCGGCCGTGGCCAAGGTCAAAGCGGTCGTCGCCGAGATCGCGGGGTCGAGCCAGGAACAGGCGACCGGCATCGACCACGTCAACAAAGCCGTGGTTCAAATGGATGAAATGACGCAGCAGAATGCCGCGCTGGTGGAACAGGCCGCGGCAGCGAGCGAATCGATCGTCGAAAAGGCCAAGCAGCTTGCCGATCTCGTGGCCCACTATCGGGCCGGGGCGCCGCAAGGCGATCAGCTCGCGCCGCGCCGCGCCGCCGGCCGGACCGTGCGTCCAGCTGCGGCCTGAGCGCGCGATCTGCGCCGCTCGAGGCGACGATGTCGCTCGCGGCGATTATTTTTGTTCGGAGTAGATCTTGATGAGGCGGTAGAGAAAATCCCGCCCCTCGAGCAGCGATCGGACGCCGACATATTCGTTGAGGCCGTGTATGTGCCCGAGGTCGGGACCCAAGAACACCGGTTCGAAGCCGTAGGTCGGAATGCCTGCGGCGTTGAGGAACTGGCCATCGGTCGCCCCCGCCTGCAGGATCGGGAGCACCGGAACGCCCGGCCAAAACTGCGCGGCAAGCTTCTGAACCGGACCCAGAATTTGCGGCGTCAGCGGCGGAGGCGGTGAACTCGGCCCGCGGATCTCGAGCGTCTCGACCTTGACCTGGTCGTCCGCGACCAACTCTTCGAGTTTGCGACGTATGGTTTCCTGGGCGACGCCCGGGAATATTCGACAATTGATGTTCGCGCGGGCGCGCTGCGGCAGCGCATTGGTCGCATGTCCCGCCTCGAGCATCGTCGCGACGCACGTGGTTCGCATGGTCGCGTTCCAGCTCGGATCGCGCTGCGAGACCAGCGCGATCGACGCGCCATCATTGGGATTGCGAACGAGCGCATTCATTGCATCGGCCATGTCGGCGTTGCCCTTGGCCGCCTGCAGCTTCGCCATGCCGGTGAAATAGGCGCGGCTCGCGTCGGTGAACTGCGCCGGGAACTCATAGGCCTCGATTCGCTTGAGCGCGCCGGCCAGCCGATAGATTGCATTGTCTTTGAGCGGCCGCGAGCTGTGACCGCCCGGGTTCGTGACTTCGAGCCGGTAATTCTGAGAAGTTTTCTCACCGGCTTGAATCTCGAGGGCCACGCGATTCCCCGCGGCATCGAGTTCGCCGCCGGCACCCTCATTGACCGCGAATGCCGCATCAATGAGATCACGCTGGTTGTTGCTGAGCCACTGGGCGCCGTTGAATGCGCCCGCCGTCTCCTCGCCGCAGGTCAACGCGAGCTTCAGTGTGCGGCGTGGCTGGAACTTCTCCTGCCGAAAGCGCATCAGCGTGTCGACCCAAATCGACGCTTCGGCCTTGTCGTCGACGGCGCCGCGTGCGTAGAACGTTCCGTTCTCTTCGACGAGCTTGAACGGATCCCGGACCCAGTCTTCGCGCTTCGCCTCGACGACATCGATGTGCGCGAGCAGCAAGATCGCTTTGAGCTTTGGATCGCGGCCGGCATAGATTGCGACCAATCCGCCTTCCTTGGGATGGTCCGCGGCCGCAAACGGATGCAAATCCGCGTCGGTGAATCCCGCCGATCTGAGTCGCGCCGCCATGCGCTCCGCGGCAAGCGTGCAGTTGCCGGACGACAACGTCGTATTGGTTTCGACGAGTTCCTGATAAATCGCGCGAAACTGCGCCTCGCCCTGCGAGGGCTCGACTTGGGCGCGCAGACCCGTGCCGGCGAGTAACGCGCCGGCCGCCCCGATCAGTGCCAGCGGGAATTTGAATCGACTCATAGCATTTCTCCCTTATTGTGTTCGTAGTCTGCCCGCGCCTGGCGCGCATTGCCATCGGCGCGCAAGAATTGCTCGATGTCCGCAAGCACCGGCGCCCGCCGGCGCGCAAGCTCGCTCAAGGCGGCGACCGTATCGGCGTGCCCGAGCCGCGGGTACATGCGCAAGGTCACGCCGACGCCGCGCGCCTGTAGTGCGGCGGCCAGCCGGCTCGCATTGAACGGGCTCACCGTCAAGTCGCTCTCGCCATGCACGAGCAGCATGCGCGGCGCGTCGGCACGCACAAAATTGATGGGCTGCGAGAGCGGATAGAGATCCGGCGGCCCGAACATGTCTTGAAGATCGGCCTCGCGTAGCGGCAGAAAATCATAGGGTCCCGACAGCCCGATGAAGCCGGCGAGCCGCGGCGCGGATGCGGATGCGGCGCGAAAATAGCGCGAATCCAGCGCGAGCAGCGCGCCCATGTGTGCACCGGACGAATGTCCCATCAAATACAGCGCATCGGGATCCGCGCCAAATTCCGAGGCGTGGTCGCATGCCCATAGCGCCGCACGCGCGGCATCCTGCATGAAGCCCGGCATCTTCACAGCCGGATACAGGCGGTAATTTGCAACGACCGCGACGCAGTCGAGTTGAGCCAACGCCGCGCCCACGAACCGATAGTCGCGCTTGTCGCCGGACTCCCAGCGCCCGCCGTGCCAAAACACGATCATGGGCCGCGGCCTCGAGGGTTCGCCGCGCGGCGCGTAGACGTCGAGCCGCTGCAGTGGATCGGTCCCGTACGGAATATCCGTGCGACGGTCGTACACACCGAGCACCGTAGGGGCGTTCGCGGCGAGAAACGTCAGCCGCGAGCAGGCGGCCGCGGTACACGCCGTGCCGGTCAGCAACACGGCGCGGCGCAAGGCCGACGCCGGCCTGCCGGCGAGCCTGCTGGCGAGCCTATCGGCAGGCATAGGTCAGCGCACCGGCTGCGTCGATGATGCCATGATCGATGAGCCAGAGGCGCGCATCCTCAGCATCCTGTTCGAACCAAACGGCGGCGCTGCCGAGCCGAAATGTGTAGCCCCAAGCATCCATGTCGCGAAACATGCGCAAACGGCCCACGGCGGGCAGCGAATCGGCGAATAGAATTTGCAGATAGCAGACCGCGTTCTCCTCCGGATGATCGCCACCCGCGTCGGTATCCAATCCGGCGCGCCGCTCCGGCGTCATGCAAACGAAGTGCGCGCTCTCGTGCAATACCGAATGCAGCGGTGTGTCGAGGCGTGCAAAGATTTGCGCGCCGATCAGGCCTGCCTCTCGGTCGCCCCAATACGAACCGGGAATGATCTCCTCGGGCGTGATCAGATGCAGTTCGAGGCCGTAGCGCTCGAGCAGCAGGCCGAGCGCCGGACGGTCGATCGAGTTCAAGAGCAGCACGCACGAGCTCCGGATGACAGCGCTACTTGAGGCTACCCAATCGTCGAATCGCGATCGCAACCAAATTGCGCGCCATCTGCTCGCGCAGAATGTCGGCCTCATGTTCTTTGGCAAGCACGACATTTTCGGCAAAGCTATAATCTTGCTGCACAGCGATGGTTTGCGGCGCCAACAATTCCTTATCGGGCCCGCGTACCGTGAAAGTCACGGTGTAGATCAACAGATATTCGGTCGGGATGTTGTTTGCCGAAACCGACAGCGTTCTCTGTTCAACGGTATCCCGGGAAATATCGATCGTCGCGCTGGCGCCGCCCGCGACAGGCTGCAGCTGCGCTCCAGCGGCCTTCAATTGGCGCTCGAATTCTCGGGAAAAGTCCGTGTAGGGATCCTTCAGCGACACATAGGGGCGGGCTAAGACCGCCGGCCATGGCCCGCTGCCCGCGAGGCGAAATCCGCAGGCACCGATCGCCCACGAGACAATGAAGCTCAGGACCATCATCGGCACACGGCGGTTTTTCGCGGTTTCCAAGTGGCTAGCAGTCACGCGGCGGCCGATCAGACCACGATGTTCACGAGTTTTCCGGGAACGACGATCACTTTGCGTATCGCCGCCGTGCCGACGAACTTGCGAACGTTCGGATCGGCAAGAGCGGCCTCTTGCATTGCCGGGTCACCGGCATCGACCGGCACCACGATGCGCCCACGCAGTTTGCCGTTGACCTGCACCGTGATTTCGCGCGTCGCTTGCTCGAGTGCCGCGGCGTCGACCGCGGGCCAGGCTTCGTCGATGAGTGCGGTCGTGTGACCCAGCGCCTGCCACAGCGCATGGGTCACGTGCGGGATGATCGGCGACAGGCAGACCACGGCGATCTCGAGGGCCTCGTGCCGCACGCACCGGTCGGCGGCCGACGCGCACGGGAACTTGCCGACCGCATTCAGCAGCTCCATGACCGCCGCGATTGCCGTATTGAACGTGCGGCGCCGGCCGATGTCGTCGGTGACTTTTGCAAGTGTTTGATGGGCCTGACGGCGAATCGCGCGTTGGTCCGGGCTCCGGTCGCCAGGCTGAGCGCCCGATCCGCCGGTAAAATCGGCGGCCTGCCGCGCGGTGTCCGTGTGGTGTTCGTGGACCGCTTTCCAGAGACGCTTGATGAAGCGGTAGGCCCCCTGAACCCCCTCGTCCGACCACTCGAGAGTCTGTTCGGGAGGCGCGGCGAACATCGTAAACAGGCGCGCCGTGTCGGCGCCGAATTCGTCGACGATCTCCTGGGGATCGACGCCGTTCTTCTTTGATTTCGACATCGTGACGACGCCGCCCGGCTCGACTTCGGCGCCGTCGGCGCGCAGCACCGCGATGCGCCGCCCGTCCTGCGGATCGATCGCGATCTCGACTTCCGCCGGACTGAAATATTCGACACGGCCGGACGCCGGCTTGCGGTAGAACACTTCGTTGAGCACCATGCCTTGCGTGAACAAGTTCGCGAACGGCTCCTTGAAGGAGACCAAACCCAAGTCGTGCATGACGCGCGTCCAGAATCGCGAATACAGCAGGTGCAGAATCGCGTGCTCGATGCCGCCGATGTATTGATCGACGGGCAGCCAATACCGGACGCGCGCGTCGACCATCGCGCGATCGTTGTCGCTGCATGAAAAGCGCAGGAAATACCACGATGAATCGACGAAGGTATCCATCGTATCGGTCTCGCGGCGCGCAGGGCCCCCGCACCTCGGGCACCGGCACTCGAGAAAGGCGCGGTATTTCGCGAGCGGATTGCCGCTGCCGTCCGGCACGAGATCTTCGGGCAACACCACCGGCAAGTCCGCGTCGGGGACCGGCACCACGCCGCAATTCGCGCAATGAACCACGGGAATCGGACAGCCCCAATAGCGCTGCCGCGAAATGCCCCAATCGCGCAAACGCCAGGTGGTTTGCTTGTTTCCGAGCCCCACTCGCTCGAGATCGGTCGCGATCGCATCGACAGCCGCCTCGAACTCCAATCCGTCATAGGCGCCCGAATTAGCGCAGCGGCCGTGCTCGGCATACCACGGCTGCCAGCCTTCGGTCGAGAAGGTGCGCCCGTCGACGTCGATGACCGGCAAAATCGGCAACCCATATTTCTTCGCGAACTCGAAATCGCGTTCATCGTGGGCCGGCACGCCCATGACGGCGCCCTCGCCGTAGCTCATGAGCACGTAGTTGCCGACCCAGACCGGTACGTCGGCGCCGCTGATCGGGTGGCGCACGACGAGTCCGGTCGGCATGCCTTTCTTCTCTTGCGTCGCGAGCGCCGCCTCGATTGCGGGTCCGCGTTTGCACTCCTCGATGAATGCCGCGAGTCCTGAGTTCTTGCGCGCCGCGATCATTGCAAGCGGGTGCTCCGCGGCAACCGCACAGAAGGTCACGCCCATGATCGTGTCCGCACGCGTCGTGAAAGCGCGCATCAGGCCCCGATTTCCCTCGATGTCGTAGGGAAATGCGAGATTGACGCCCTCGCTCTTGCCGAGCCAGTTGGCCTGCATCGTTCGCACACGTTCCGGCCAGCCGTGCATCTCGCCGAGGGCATCGAGCAAATCCTCGGCATAGTCCGTGATCTTCAAGTAATACATCGGGATCTCGCGCTTCTCGACCAGCGCCCCGGTGCGCCAGCCGCGCCCGTCGATGACCTGCTCATTGGCAAGCACGGTCTGATCGGCCGGATCCCAGTTGACCTGGCCGGTCTTGCGATAGGCGATGCCCTTTTCGAGCATGCGCAAAAACAACCATTGGTTCCAGCGATAGTACTCTGGCCGACAAGTTGCGAGTTCGCGCGACCAGTCGAGGCCGAAGCCGAGCGACTTGAGCTGCAGCTTCATATGCGCGATGTTGTCGTAGGTCCACTTTGCCGGCGGGACCTTATTATCGATCGCGGCATTTTCGGCCGGCAATCCGAACGCGTCCCAACCCATGGGCTGGAGCACGTTCTTGCCGTTCATGCGCATGAATCGCGCTAGCACATCGCCGATCGTGTAATTGCGCACGTGCCCCATATGGCAGCGGCCGCTCGGGTAGGGAAACATCGAGAGGCAGTAATACTTCTCCCGCGACGCGTCTTCGGTCGGCTCGAAGCAGCGCTGCTCTTCCCAATACCGCTGCGCCGCGGCCTCGACGACCGCGGCTTCATATCGTTCTTGCATGATGGGTGGCGAGAATACCGAAGCGGCGGCGAAACTGCTGGCCAAAGCAGGTAAGCGGGCTTGCGGGCGGCTCGCTGCGCGCGCGAAGAATCCTGCGCTTGGCCGCCATGGCACCGCCCGGGTCCTTATGTCAAAAAATCCAATCTGATAAAATGGAATTATATTCCACCAGCCGGAATTACGACAACGGACTCTGGAGCATGCTGCGACGCGTCAATTACCTCAGGCATGCCTTCGACGGGATCGGACGGGCCCCGGTAACCACGCTCGCCGGGATCTTGGCGTGAGCCGCAATCGCGCCGCCCCGCTGCGGGTTCGCCTGACGGATCTGGATCCCGGCGACCACCGGCGATTTGCGCAGTCGGACGATAAGCAATTCGTGACCGCCCTGGCGCGCGGCCTCGATGTGCTGCGCGCCTTCTCCGGAGGCGCGGGACTGCTTGGAAACCAAGAAATTGCGGCCATCACGCGGCTTCCGAAGGCGACCGTCTCGCGCTTGACCTACACGCTCGCGCGCTTGGGGTACCTGGACTATGAGCCGCGGCTTGCCAAATACCGGCCGGGCCTCGCGGGTCTCGCCTTGGGTTACAACGCCTTGCGCGCCATGCCCGCGCGGCGGGTCGCCGCACCCTTGATGCATCAATTGGCGCAAACCGCCGGCGTGTGCGTCCGCTTGATCGTCCGCGATCGGCTCGACGTCATGATCATCGAGCAGTGCGGCGGCGATGCGGATGCCGCGTTTCGCCGTGATCTTGGCACGCGCGTTTCGATCACGAGCACCGGGCTTGCACGCGGCCTCATCGTCGGTCTGCCGCATGCCGAACGCCTCTACGTGCTCGAACATCTCGAGCATCGCAATTTGCGCGAATGGCCGCAAATCGAGAAGGACGTTTATCTAGCCCTCGCCGAGTATGAGCGCCTCGGATTCACGATCAGCGACGGCGACGCCGCACATCCGGAGGCGAGCGTCGGCCTGCCGCTCGCCGCGCGGCCCGGCTCGCGCGTTGTCGCGTTGACCGCGAGCGCACCCGAATTTCGCCTGCCGCGCGAGCGGCTGATCCGCGAGATCGGCCCCCGACTCGTCGAGCTCGAGGGGCGCATACGCGAGGACTTGGCCACTGTCGCGGCCTCTTGAGGCCGAATGACCAGCCGCTCATTGGCAGCCGGTCGCGCTGGTCATCCGGTTGAATTTCCCCGCAATGAAACTTTCGCAAGCTCTGCCGCCGACCTGGCCAGCTCACGTCGATAGAGACCGGAGCGCGGGGCTGCGAATGAATATGTAGGCCGGGAGCTTACGGCTTTGCGCGCGCGTCCTCTTGAGCGCGACAAGCGCCGGCGAGCTCGGATGCAAACTGATCTACGGTGAGCCGCGCGTCGGCCCAGGCATCCGCGGCCATGGAGATGGTATGAATATCCGAGGCATAGCGGCGATACTTGACCGTCGCGAGCGACTGGCCATCCGCGTCGAGCAGCCGGCCGGTAAGGTCTGCGCCACCGACAGATTTGGAACGCAGAAAATCCATCGAAGGATCATTTGCCATCTGCCAGCGCGTCGGATGTGTCGGCGCCGCGTCCTCGATTTGAATTTTAATACTCGACGCCTTGCCGCAAGCCTTCGATCCCATCGACTTGTTTACCGCGGAGCTCACGAGTTGCTGCAAAGCAGGTATCTCGTCGTTGCCCAAGCTGTTGTGCAGCCGGGCGATGAGCGCCGCCGAAAACGTGATCGGCGCAATGTCGACGCGGCTCGCTGCAGACGCCGTCTGGATCAGGAATACTGCCAAGCCCGGAAGCAGGTGGACGATTCGGGTCGATCGGCGCATCGCGATTTGCTCCGCCACGATGTAGCGCGGCCAGCAAATACTGACTCTCATCGATGGCCGTGTCCAGCAAGGGCGCGGCGGGTATCGCGACGCACTGCGGTGCTCGGCCGAGGGATCTCATCGAATTCGCTCGGCGATCACTTGCATGACCATCGGCGTCACGAGCACCGTGTTTGGATTCTTCGACATGGTGATGAATTCGCTTTGCAGCTCATACGCCCATTGCTCGGATATCCTTTTCACGCTTTTCAGGCTTGATGCCGGGCAAGAACGTTTACGGCGGCGCCGATCGCAAAAACGCCTCCATGTGAAAGCCTGCCTGTTGCTCCGCGTAGCGATGGCGCACGCCGACGGGACACGCGCGGCGTGCAACACAGCCGCGCGCGCGGCAATCCGCGCCCGCGCCGCTACGCACGTGGTCGACGCAGGCCTTCAAATCGAATGCCCCTGCGCGGAACGCATCGACCGGGCAGGCCGATAAGCAGGGCTTCTCGCCGCAGGCGTCGCAGGGATTTGCGGACCGCGAAATGATCGGCAGCTCGATTCGCTCTGCGAGCACGAGCGCGCCCCGGTAGGCGTGCCAGAGTCCCCACTCGGCGTGAATCAGCAAGCCAATCGGACTGCGGTGCACCGGCTCGCAACGCACGGCGAGCTGCTGAAACGACAGTTGCGGGCTGGATCCATTCGGATAGATGTCGAGTGCACCGAGCTCGCGCGCGAGCGTGCCGATGACCCGGCGAGACCAGCGGTCGAGCGGATCCGCAATTTCGTCGCGCGCCTCCGCGGAGGATTGATAGGTCTCCCATTGCATAGCGCTTGTGAAGCCCAACAAGACGATCGTTCCGACGGGTACCGACGGCAAGAGCGCCTCGAAATCGCCGGTCTTCGGATGAAACGCGCCGCGCACGGCGAGACCCAGTGCCAGCGCGCGCATGCACAGCGCGTCGTAGGCTGCCGCGCGCCCGATTTCAAGGTTCACGACCGCGCCTCACGCGCTTTACCGACCGTCTCATTGATTGCAGCGCTCCCTCAAGATGAAGCAATTATAATATTTGCCGACACGGAGTCGCTCGTTTGCGTTCGCTTCGATGTCGTGGCCCGCGTTCTGCAGGCTTTGCCGCCTAAATTCCTTCAACTTGCCGATCCGATGCCGTCTTTGCGGCTGATGGCTCGACGGCTGGTGTTCAACGCTTTTGGTGCTCACGCGTTGAACAACAATGGCGCGTATCACTGGACCTTAGAACCGATGCCGTTATTCTGTAAAGACGATCGATCGATCCACTATCTGGAGCGCGGGCGTGGCGAAGCGCTGCTGCTGATTCACGGGCTCGGATCGAGCGGTGCCGATTGGGCCTTACAGGTGGCAGCCCTGGAAGGGCGCTTTCGCGTGATCGTTCCCGATTTGCCGGGCAGTGGCCACAGTCCGCCCCTGCGCGGTGGCCCCAGCATCACCGAGTTCGCCGCGGCACTCTGGGCCTTGCTGGATCACTTGCGCGAATCTCGCGTGAACATCGTCGGCTTTTCGCTCGGCGGCGCCGTGGGGCTGGAAATGTCTCTGCAGCGCCCAGCCGCCGTGCGGCGCCTCGCCCTGATCAACAGCCTTGCGAACTACCGCTTGGACCACTGGCGCAAGTGGTTGGAGGCGTGCCTGACGATGATTTTCGTTCCGCTGCTCGGCATGCGACGCGCCGCGCGTCTTGCCGCGAAGCGCCTGTTCCCGATGCCCTGGCAAAGCAGCTTGCGGGAACGCGCGTCCGCGGTCGTGAGCGCCGTCCCTGCGCGCTCGTACCTCGAGAGCGCCCGCGCATTGATCGGGTGGACTGCGAACGATCGGCTCGATCGGCTCAGCAGCAAGACCTTGGTGATCGCGGCCGAGAAGGATTACACGCCCTTGGGTGAGAAACGCGCGCTCGCAGCGCGGCTCCGGGCGCAGTTCGTCGTGGTGCGCGGATCTCGGCACGGCACGCCCTTCGATGCGGTCAACGCGACCAACGCGATCCTTCTCGCACTGCTGACGGACCGTCCGCTGCCGCCGGCCGAGCATCGTGTCTGCGATCAAACCGAGCAACTGAATCCGCTGTCCCTCGCGGGCACTGTCGCGGAGGAGCACTCGAGACAGATGATGCGGCGGTTCGACACGCGGCAGGCGGCAACCTGAAAGTTGCGGATTGCCGATCGGTGCTCGTGCGCCTTACCCGCTTGATCGGGCAGCGGCGTAGTCGCCCGCGTCCCGGTCGGATAGCTGATTGCGCGCCGGGTTGAAAATCCAGTTCACCGCGAGCCCGGCGCACAGCACGGCGGAATAGGCCGTCGCCAGAATGAATCCAAAGCGCGCGTGACCAAACGCATCGCTCAATGCTCCCATGGCCAAAGGACCGAGCGCCGCTCCCGCACAAGTGAAGAACAGGATGACGCCGGCGATGGTCCCGTGTTCGGATTTGTGAAAGCAACTGATGCCCTTCGAATTGAGCGTCGGATAGATCACCGACATGAACAATCCGGTGAGCGGCAACGAATAGACCGCGACGGCGGACCCGCCGATCATGCTCGCAAGAAAACAGCCGAATATGGCCAGACTCAACAGGGTCAGGATCGCGGACCAATTGAAGCGCGCCAGCAGCCACGCGCCCAGGAACCGCCCCGCCGCGCGCAGCACGAAGAAGATCGATATTGCGTAAGTCGCGATCAGCAATGCCGGCCCCCGATAATCCTGCAGCAGCGTCGGCATCCAAACGTAGATCGCGCACTCGGTCGCGACGTAAAAGAAGGCGCCGAGGCTGAAGCCGAGGGCATACGGGTTCTTCATCATCGACAACGTGCGCTTGAGGTCGATCGGCTCCGCCGACACTTTTTGCATGGCCGGGTAGCGCAGCAGCGCGGCAATCACGATCAGCGACGCGCAGACCGTGCCGACGATCACGTATAGCCATTGCCACGAGAGGCCCGCGGTCAGCAAGCGCGCGACGATCGCCGGACCGATGATCGCCCCGACGCCGAAAAAGCCCTCGACCATGTTCATGATCGATGTGTGCTGCCGAGTCGAGTTCGAAATATCGCCGATCAAGGCGAGCGCGCCGGTCTTGAAAATGCCGATGGCGCAGCCCGAGACCGCCAGCAACAGGATAAAAAACGCGACTGCATGTCCGATCGCGAACAGGTAGGAATTCAGCGTGAACAGCGCCAGACCCAGGATGATCGAGCGTTTACGGCCGATTTTGTCGGCGAGGTACCCGAGCAGCACGCCGGCGGCGGCGATACCGACCATGGTCGCGTATTGAAACGAAGCGGCCTGAGCCATGCTCAAGCCGAATTGACGGATGATCTGTGGAATGATGACGCCGACCGAATCGGTGGTCATCGCAAACATCATGAACATCAAATAAGTCAGCCACCTGATCAGAGCGACATTCGATCCCGCACTGAAATCGGCCGAGTTCGCCACTGGATTTTGCTGCATATCGGCCCTCCCCGCCTTCGCCACAGTACAATCGATTGCGGTCGACTTTGCAAATATCGTCAACCGAGGCCCCGCTCAGGGGTCGCGGGGGCGCGGCGCACTGCTTTCGCGCACGATCAGCTCGGTCGGCAGAATCAAGGGAGCGGGGTGCTGGCCCTCGATGATCGCCAGCAGCGCATTCACGAGAGCTTCTCCGCCCTTATCGATGGGCTGGCGGATGGTGGTCAGCGACGGGTGAAAATACTGGGCGAGTTCGATGTCATCGTACCCGACCACGGCCACATCGGCCGGCACCAACAATCCGAGTTCGCGCAGCGTGCGCACCGCTCGCATCGCGAGCAGGTCGCTGCTGGCGAATATCGCGTCGAAACGGATCTTTTCTTCGATCATCTGCTCGACGGCGCGTCGCGCGCTACCCTCAGCGAAGGCCGTCGGACGCACCAAGCGCGATTCATAGGCGATCGAATGTTCCTTGAGCGCGCGACGGTAACCCTCGTGACGATGCCCGACCTCGGGCAACTCGATATCGCCGAAGAAGGCGATATTACGCCGCCCGGTGCTGATCAAGTGTTCGGTCGCGAGCATGCCGCCGGCGATATTGTCGCTGCCGATCGTGCAGTAGATCTGCTGCGGCAGGCGCGCGCCCCAAACGACTATCGGGATGCGCCGGGCCGCGAGCTCGTTGAGTTGATCATGATGGTGCCACTGGCCGATGAGAATCACGCCGATGGCACGCCCGGAGGCCTCGAGTTGCGCGGCGAGGTCGAGCCGTTCCGAGTCGACACGCGACAGCAGCATGTCGTAGCCGCGATCGGTCAGGGCGTCCGCCAGGCTGCCGAGGATGCTGACGAAGAAGGGGTCGGAAATATGCTGGCGCGTGCGGGCATCGTATGGAACCACGACCGCGACCGTTTGATTGCGCTGCAGCCGCAGGTTGCTCGCGCCGACGTTGATCGAGTAATTCAGCGAGCGGGCGAGTTCGGCGATGCGGATGCGCGTCTCTTCGTTGACCAAGGAACTCTGATTGAGAGCCCTCGAGACCGTCGACACGGAGACGCCGGCGAGACGCGCGATGTCTTCCATTTGCAACTTGCGGTTGCTCGGCAGCTCCTCGCGCGCCTTGATCGGTTTGCTCTTCTTGGCGCTGCGGCTGCGGGCAATCGGTCGTGGCATGGGACTATCGCGGAAAGTGTGCGCTGGGCGGTCATCATAACAACCCCGTCGCCGTTGCCGCCAAGTCATTGGTTTCGCAATAATCGGTCTCCGAGCTACCTTTATAGCAATCGTTTGCATATACTCCGCGCCGGGATCGGGCCACTCAAGCAATCGACACCATGAAAAATCAAGTCCAATTGATCGCTTACGTCGATCGCTTTGGTGGCGGCAAGCTCCGCGACCTGGGGCGTCTGCTCGCCGGCCCATTGCACGAGGTGTTCGGAGCCGTGCACTTGCTGCCGTTCTTCGATCCGATAGACGGCGCCGACGCCGGATTCGATCCCATCGACCATACGCGCGTCGACCCGCGCCTCGGAGACTGGCGCGACGTCGAGGCGCTGTCGCATCAGCTCGACATCATGGCCGACGTGATCGTCAATCACGTCTCGGATCGCTCTGCGCAGTACCTGGACTTCTTTCAGCGCGGCGCAGCCTCGCCCTTCGACGGACTGTTTCTGACGCGAGAGGCCGTCTATCCGCACGGCGCGAGCGCCGCCGATCTCGCCAAGATCTATCGCCCGCGGCCGAGCCAGCCATTTCGCGAAGTCACGCTCGCGACCGGGGAGCGCCAGACGCTGTGGACGACCTTCACGCCGCAGCAGCTCGATATCGCCGTTGCGCATCCTCAGGGACGCGCCTACCTCGAACGCATCTTGACGACGCTGGCCGCCAACGGCGTGAGCATCGTGCGGCTCGATGCGGTCGGATACGCAATCAAGAAGGCCGGCACCAGCTGTTTCATGCTGCCCGAGACTTTCGATTTCATCCGCACCTTCGCCGCTCGCGGCCGCGAGCTCGGCATCGAAGTCTTGGTCGAAGTGCATTCGTACTACCAGCGGCAAATCGAAATCGCCGCGCACGTCGATTGGGTCTACGATTTTGCGTTGCCGCCCTTGGTCCTGCACGCCTTTGCGTTCGGCACCGCCGAAGCGCTCAAGCGCTGGATCATGATCCGGCCGCGCAACTCCATCACCGTCCTCGATACCCATGACGGCATCGGCATCGTCGATGTAGGCGCCGATCCGACCGACCGCAGTGCGCGGCCGGGTTTGGTACCGCCGCACGAGATCGATCGGCTGGTCGAGGGCATTCACGAGCGCAGCCAGGGTCAAAGCCGCCAGGCCACCGGTGCGGCGGCCTCTAATCTCGATCTGTACCAGGTCAACTGCACGTTTTTCGATGCATTGGGCGGCGATGAGCGCCGCTATCTGCTCGCGCGCGCGATACAGTTTTTCTTGCCTGGAATTCCGCAAGTCTATTACGTTGGATTGCTGGCCGGACGCAACGACATGGACTTGTTGGCGCGTACCGGAGTCGGCCGCGACATCAATCGCCACTACTATGCCCGTGCCGAAATCGAGTCGCAGCTCGAGCGGCCCGTCGTGAAGGATTTGCTGTCGCTGATCCGCTTCCGCAATCGCCATCCCGCCTTCAACGGCAGCTTCCGGCTCGTCGAGTCGCCGTGTAACGCGCTCGCGCTGCGCTGGGAGCACGCGGATCAATTCGCCGAGCTGCGTGTGAATCTGGCGACTGCCGGCTACGAATTGACCTGTTCGGGGGCGCTCGATGCGCAAGCGCCGCGGTTTCTGAGCCCTGCCCCACCGGTCGCTGACGCCTGACAAATCCGCCGTGCCGCCCGCTTCAAAGGCGCCTGACGGCCGGTCCGCGACGCAGTTTGGGTGTGCCAACAAAGTCACAATGAAATCGACAAGCAGACGGTTGCATCACAACAACGAACTTATCCAAATCCAATAATAAGCGGCTAAAATTATCATTTCGGATCACACAAGAAACCGATTATACTAATTCTTGCAATCGTTCTCATTTTCTGTTTTACTCGCTGCGGCTGGAATTTCTGCCTCTGACAAATCCAAAGAGTCGCTCTAACGCGTTTTCATAAGGGGAGTACCGATGGGAGATTTATCGAACGACAAGCTGCGCTTGAGCATCTTAGCGGCGCTATCGATGGCGACTGCCGTACCCGCACTCGCGGACAACGCGAATCCGAGCGCCGGCCCCTCGGCATCTGCCGCTGGCCAGGCTGCCGAGGGCGATGCCGATGTACTCGACCAAATTGTCGTCACCGCTTCGACCGGCGATAAGACCCAGCTGCGCAGCTCTTTGCAAGTCACGGACGTCTCGAGCGAGCTCGTGCAGGACATGGCGCCCCGCTCCACGGCCGAAACGCTGAAACTGATTCCTGGCATGTCGGTGACCGATATGGCGGGCGGTGGCGGTAACGCCAATTTCTCAGTCCGCGGACTGCCCGTGACCACGGGCGGCGCACCGTTTGTGCAGCTGCAGGAGGACGGTCTGCCGCAGGTGCTGTTCGGCGACATGAACTTCGGCAACAACGACTACTGGACGCGCTTTGACGTCTCGAACACGATCGAAGCGACGGTCGGCGGCAGCGCCGCGACGCTCGCGGCCGGCGCGCCCGGCGCGGTCATCAACTACATCAGTGACACCGGCACCAAGCAGGGTGGCGTATTCACGCTGTCCGAGGGCCTTGGCTTCAACGAGTCGAAGGCGACCTTCGCGGTCGGCGGGCCGATCAGCGATACCTGGCGCTACCACGTGGACGGCTTTTACGTCTACGGCACCGGTCCGCGCGATCAAGGATTCATCGGCGAGAATGGCTACCAGATCAAGGCCAACGTCACGCACGATTTGAGCGACGACAAAGGCTTCATTCGTTTCTATGTGAAGCTGCTCGACGATCAGGAAGAATACAACGCGGGCGGTCCCGTGAATGCGGTCGGCAGCGGCAACACTCTCTCGAGCATCTCGCCCTACCCGGGCTACGACGCTCGCACAGGATCGACGGTCGGCGTCTACAACCAATCGATCAGCTACCTAAACAGCACGACCGGCCAGTTTGCGCAGGTGCCGAACAACGGCGTTCACCCGGTCGTACACTCCTTCGGTGCCGAGCTGCACTTCACGCCGGCCGGCGATCTCGCGATCGACGACAAATTCCGCGTCACCTCGATGTACGGTGATTTTGCGTCCCAGTTCTTTGGGCTCGGGAACACCTCGAGCGTCATTGGCTCCACGGTGAACGGCCAGACGGTCGGCAGCGTCGTGCTGGGCGCGGGCCCGAACGCCGGCGCCGCCTACAGCGGCTTGACCGACAACAATGCGCAGATTTACACGAACATGTCGAACATGGGCAGCGTCGTCAACGATTTGGCGCTGTCCGACAAGTGGGTCATGGGCGCGAGCAAGCTCTCGGCGAGAGCGGGCCTGTTCTACATGAACCAGACGATCGACCAGAACTGGCATCCGAACGATTCGCTCGCGACGGTCAGCGGCAGCAATCCGATCCCGCTGAACCTGATCAGCACCTCGGGTCAGCTGCTGAGCAATGCCGGCATCTCGGGCTACAACACGAATTGGGGCGCGGGCGTGGACCGCACCTACGCGATGAACGTGGCCGACGCCGCGCCGTACTTGGACCTCACTTGGGATCTGGACGCACTGCAGCTCGAAGGCAGCTTGCGCCGCGACGACTACCGCGTGACGGGCTGGGCCGAGAGCGCGAGTGCCGCGACGACCAAGGTCGGCTACCTCACGGGCGGGGCCTTCGGCCCCACCGGCTCGCTGACGACGCCGCTGGTTTCCTACTCGACGCTCGACTCGAGCACCTACGAGCCGCTCAACTACGGCATCAGCTACAACTCGTGGTCGGCCGGCGCCCTCTATCAGTTCGACAGCAATACGAGCGTCTATGCGCGCGCGAGCCGCGGCGGCAAGGCCAACACGGACCGCAACATCCTCTCCGGCTACACGAACCCCGATGGTTCCCTGAACCAGTCCGGTCAGAACCAGGCCGTCGATATCGTCCTGCAGCAGGAAGTCGGCTTCAAGCA
>Ga0209040_10000295_pt1 | contig 36771 bp, 31 predicted proteins | sample BogFormECP12_OM3_FD_188240 | JGI IMG/M metagenome (GOLD analysis project Ga0209040, IMG submission 188240) | Bog forest soil microbial communities from Calvert Island, British Columbia, Canada - ECP12_OM3 (SPAdes) (version 2) | ecosystem: Environmental > Aquatic > Freshwater > Wetlands > Bog ... | reverse complement strand
GAATTCTCGGTAAAGGTTGATCGTCACAGGATTGGGAAATCTTTCTGTGGAAGGCTGTGGAAAATGGCCCGTGCCAGCGGGATTTTGAGTGTAATCGCCTGTTTTCGTCAGCTACGAAGAGTATCCACGGTATTGGATGCTGACCAAGTGAGAAAGCAAGATTTGACTGCAGAGGTGGACTTCTCGGCATGAAGCGGCTTCGCCGCCAGGAGGGCTACTTCGCTGAGAGGGCTTGCAGCAAGTGTTCCCGCGCTTCCGCTACCTTCCCGCGTGCCTCGTTGCACCTTACCGGAGCCAGACCCGCGGTTTGCAGCTGCAGCACCTGGCTCAGCTTATGCTGCCTGGATTCCAAATCTTTGAGTAGCGGTTTCACCTTCTCCGGCGGCTCGCGTAACGCTTCCTGGGCTGCCAGCATGAACTCGCTGTAGTTCTCCACGTCCTGCTGGCTTGGTGGGACTCCTTTCGGCACCGGCATCCCGATTCGTTTGTAATAGGCTCCCGGGTCGTCCGTGCCTCGCAGCTTCCCCAACCACTCCTCGCCCATCGCTGTCTCCACACCCCAGGACACGCCCCAATCGAACCCGTCTTCCGGCATCGCCTTCACGGCCGCGTACAATTCTTCTCGCTGCGCCTCCGGCAGTTTTCCCGGCCCGGCATAGCTTGCCACGGCGCGCAACTCATCCAGCAGTATCGCGCTCGCAACCAGCGCATTGATCACCGGACCACCCCGCCCCAAGTCCTGCGTAAACCGAATCCCCGCCCGCCACGTCTCCACCGCCCCCTTGCTGTCCCCGTTCGCCAGCTGGCGCACTCCCCACACCGTGTTCAGTTGCTCCAATCCGCGCGACCGCATCAATAGATTGTTGATGTTGAGATTACCTAACCGGTAGTCCAGACCCCAGTTGCAGTCAGGCAGCTTTGTGCCCCGCTGCATCGTTTGAATCGAGTCTGCATACACTTCCAGGACCGGCCCCATCTTCTCTTCATTCCAAGCCGTCTCGCCCTTCATCACGGCCGAGAGCATGTTGTGCGTCGCTTCCTCGGTTAACGGGTTGTCGCGCATCTCTTCGATCGCCGCCCAATATCGCAGTGCCGCATCATTTGACTCAGGCAGGTATTTCGCCTGCGCACGCGCCGAGCCGGTAGCCACAGCAATCGCCAGGAATGTTGCCAGGATTCGGAATTTCATGGGCTTCAGTATCCGATTGGAATGGTTGGGCAACGTGTCGACATGAGGGAGTCTCACGCTTCCCAGAACGCGGGCCACGATCAGTCGCCCTTTATTCCATTCACGTCTACATCTTGAGCGTTTTCGGTGCGCCGTGACAGGTCACCTACGTAATGGTTGGCGTAATATCCCGATTTCACTCATTGACCCCTGCCACGGGGTTTTTGGTGCGATGGCCTGATTTCAAGAACTACACGCGAATCTGATTGTCCGCTTTTCCGCGGCGCCGATGCTGGAGCGAACATCTGCGCGGGGTCGAGATTGACAATAGTTATATCTATAGATATAGTTATCGACAGATCGAACGGTGTCGATTGCTGGCTGTTGATTTCTTATCGTTAATTGAAACCATGGCAGGCTCGGACGGTGGTTTTCAATCAGCAATCAGAAATTTGCGATCAACAATCCGGAGCCGACGACGAACTTAGAAGGAGTTTGTATATGTACGGAAAATGTGGAAGTTGGTGGCGTGGAGGATTCGCGACGCCGTTTATGGGGGGTGGATTTCCCTGGGGTCGTGGCGGGCGGTGGGGACGGTTTTTTGGGCCCGGAGAAATCCGGCTGGCGTTGCTGTCGATGCTCGAAGGCGGGCCCAAGCACGGCTACGAGCTGATGAAGGAACTGGAGACGAAGTCGGGCGGCATCTACAAGGCGAGCGCGGGAGCGATTTATCCGGCGCTGCAGCAGATCGAAGATGAGGGCCTGGTGACCTCGGACACCGCGGCGGGCAAGCGGACATATTCGCTGACCGATGCCGGCAAGGCCGAGTTGCAGCGCGAAGCCGAGACGGTGAAGAAAATATGGCAGCGCGCCGAGCAGGCTGGAGACTGGGCCCCGTGGATGGGCATGGAGGGGGCGGAGGTGATGCGTCCGGCGGCCGAGGTGATGAAGGCGGCGCTGAAAACCGCCACCCGCGGCTCGCACGATTCGGCAAAGATCGCGAAGATTCGCGAGATTCTGGAGCGGGCAAAGCACGAGATCGAGGGGCTGGAGAAACCGGCGTAACAGACCGGCCTCGGGCGGCGCCATTGGGCACTCGGCGAATCGGCATCTTTGCGCCGAGCTGGGAAGGTCCTCCCTTGTCAGCGCGCTCCCGGCGGCTCTTGGGTGGTTGGAATTCCGACCAGGGAACGATAGAACGCAACGGCCCGGTTAACCGAGGAAGACTCATTTCCCGCGATCAGGCCGTTGACGTTCTTTCCGGTGCGCACGATGCTGTAGTAGCGCCAGACGTTATCCGATTCGCGATCCAGAAAGTACATCGACTGCAACTCACCTGCGTGAAGGATAGGGATAAAGTAATAGCGCATCGTGCTGACGTTCTCGACATCGAAGACCAGCCGGCTCGCCGAAACCTCGACAATGTGCATTCGGTAAATGGCTTTGCCAGAAAGGTTATCGGCCTGTTCGAAGTAGAGCACCCTGCCTTCCTTCATCTCATCGGACGTGAAGTCGTCGCGGCGTTGACCAGACTGCGAGCCGGTCAGAGCATAGGCGTTCACGATTAATGTTCGCCACTGCTGGTGGGTAGTCGACCAGTAGCGCATGCCCGCGAGTTCTGAAATTGCCCCGATGTGACGAAGCAAGCCTTCCGCTTCCGAGGTATGGGGAAATCGCGCAGCTATGGTGACCAAAGTCGTAAAGCCCACTTCAGACCAGCCGGTGCAAGCGGGCGGTTTCCAGTCGTGGCCGAAATCAGACTTGCTCCACGATTTCACGACGGCTTGCTCATTCACACCCGGATACGCCGGAATGGGTTCCGTTCCACACGGCGGCAGCGGTCCTGTCTGAGGCTCAACATCAATGAGGGAGCTCGTTCGCAGCGCAATGGGAGAGGGCAGGAAGCGATCTGTCTGTTGGGCCAGGATACCGGGCGCTATTAGAGCGATAAAGAGAACCGCGCCGCCGGGAAGCCGTTTCAGGTCGATGCTCATTTCATGATGTAACTGTTGTTAACAGACTACACTCAAACGGGCTCAACGAATGTCACCGGTTTTTCCTGAGAGCGCTGATTCGCGCCATACATCCTCGTGAACGCCTCATCGGGCAACCGGCATCGTGGTGTGGACCAGATCGCTCCCACCATGCTCGGCCGAGGTCTGACGTCCGAGGTCCGCGCTTTCTCTATTGCGCGGATTGCAGTTGCGTGGCGAGTTGGGTTACGGCGGTTACATCGTAGAACGAAGAGAGATCGGCGTGGCCGGCGAGGGTGGCGGCGGCCGAGGTGATGAAGGCGGCGCTGAAGACGGCCACTCGCGGCTCCCACGATTCGGCGAAGATCGCGAAGATTCGCGAGATCCTGGAGCGGGCGAAACACGAGATCGAGGGGCTGGAGAATCCGGCGTAAAGAAGCGGACCTCGGACCTCGGACCTGACCTCAGACCTCAGACCTTTGAACCCTCAGACTTCGAACGTTGCCGAGGCGGGAACAGCGACGGTGGGATGAATCGACAGCAAGTACAAAAATGAAACGGCCGCCTGCAATGGCGGCCGTTCCGTCTTATCTCTCCTGCTGGTTTATCAGTCACGCTCCTTGGCAGGTTTCGTCTTGTTGTTGTTGTGCTTCTCGTTGTAGATCTGCTTGCTGTTTTTGTTTTCTTCTTTGTTGGCCTGTTGCTTCTGTTGCTTGGTCAAGGCGCCGCCGTTGGCGGTGCGCTCGTTGTGAACCTGCTGGGCGACATTGGCCTGGTTCTCGTTGGTGCGGGCCGCTTCGCCGGAAGTCATCTGGCCGCTGCGCAGCCCGTTGGCGGTGCGCTGCTGCTGGTTGGCTTCGCGGTCGTCGACTTCGTTCGGCTTCACGGTATTCGCGTTGTGCTTCTCGTCGTAGATCTGACGGCTGGCGGCATTTTGCTCGCCGTTGATCTGTTGACGCTCCGCACCCGTGAGCTTGCCACCGTTCGCCTCGCGATCGTCGTGCACCTGCTGGTCGATGTTAGATTGCGTGCGCTCGGCGCGGGCCGCCTCACCGGAAGTCATTTGGCCGCTGCGCAGGCCGTTGGCGATGCGCTGGTCCTGATTGGCTTCGCGGGTATTGGGATTGTAGTTGCGCCCAACCGAGCGATCGGCAGCAGAGATGGGTTGCGATTGCGCGTGCTGCTGCGCTACCTGGTGATATGCGTTTACGTTCGCGCTCGCCATGGTGGCAGGACGTCCTTGATTCACCGACGCCAGCTGCGAGCGATCCTGCGCGGCAAAGTTTTGATGCTGCACCTGCTCGGAGGTGGGCTCGAAGTGGTGCTCGTTGGCCGCCTGCAGTTCTACCGCCGACGCATGCACCTGAATGCCAATGCCGCCATTGAAGGCTACGTGGTTGACGTTCACGATCGTGTTCTGCTCGACGATGGTGCGATTCTCGTACACATTGGTGACATGGACGCTGCCAAAGTTCGCCACAGCGCTGTTATAGGCGAATACTCCACCACGCCACTCGCCCCCGGCGAAGCCGATGCCGCCGAAGCCGAAGCCGTAGTTCACGCCACCGTAGAACCCAACATGCGGGCCCCAGTAACCGCCGTGCCAGCCGTATGCTCCGCCCTCATAGCCCCAGTAGCCAGGCGTCCACAGAAGACCAGCGCTGGGTGGTTGCGCCCACACGCCCGGAACCCAGAAGTAGCCTGCATCCCCGTAGGACCAGTAGCCGGGAGTCCACATATAACCCGGCGCCGGCAGCGGTGGTTGCTCATAGACCGGCAACGCGGGAGGAGCAATGTTGATGGAGAGAGCGACGCCGATTTGTGCCTGCGCTGCGGGCATGGCTAGCATCGGCAGCATGATCAAAGCGGTAGCAAACAGATTGCGAAGTGTTGAACGAAGAGACATGGTGATTTCTCCTTGTGCCGGGGCCCCAAAACGGCAGTATCTCCCCGTCTGCCCAGACTTTGTGGGCGTATGTATTACAACCCAGACTCGCGGCGTTTGTTGCTAACTAAGGTTCAATGTCCAAGGGGCCAATGCGGGCAAGGGTTTGGTAACAATGTGGGGGATTTATTTCCAATTGAAGAACACCCCGGTCGATGAGTGAAATCGGGATTGATACCCGCGATCGTACCGGCTACCAGATATACGAGAATGTTACAGAGGGTAGCCCAGTAAGTCCCGTGTTCAACTCATTGTTAGAACTGGTTTCCTGGCTAATCGCGCAGGGCGTTTCTCGCCAATCGGCAGAGGCATTTGTTGAAAGGGGTTCTGCTCCATCTTTTGCAGTGCAGCTGCCAAAACGAAAATAAACTACGTCTTACACCATCTATGCAACACCCACTGGTGCAGTTGATGAAACCAGGCGATTGCACTCAAAACCCGCTCAGCGTCGTCGGTGTTTTCTTGCAAGCGGCGATTCGGCGCTATGTTCCTCATCAAATCTTCATCAGGCAACTGGATTCCTGGCGTGGAGCTTGGATCTCCCACGGGGTTCCCAGAGTTCTGAGGTCTGACGTCCGCGGGCCGCATTTCTATTGCGTGGATTGCAGTTGTGTGGCGAGTTGATTGACCGCGGTTACGTCGTAAAACGAAGAAAGGTCGGCGTGGCCGGCGAGGGTGGCGCGCTCCTGGCCGTCGACCAGAATCTTGACTTTTAGAATGCCGGGAGTGTTGGCCGAGATGGTTTGGATCATCGAGGCGACGGTCAGGTCCTCGACGAGGACGCCGGAGCGGTGGGTATCGGCAAAGGCGGAGTTCACGTCGATGACGGCGACGCCGGGGTCGACCAGGAAGACGCTGCGGATGTCGGCGCCGGGGCCGAGCGGGTGGGGTGAGGACTTGTCGAGGTAGTGCGAGAGCAGGGCGCGCAGAAGTTCCTCGGCGCGCTGCTGGCGGCCGGAAGGCATGGGGATCAGGGCGGGCTCGGCGCGGAGGCTGCCATCGTCGTCGTGGGCGATATAGAGTGTGACGCGCTCGGTGGGTCCGGCGATCGGAGGCGCGAGCGGCCGAGTATCGATGGAAGCGACGGGCGCGGTGACGGCAGTGCCTCGCATGTGCCAGGCGTAGATACTTAGGCCGAGCACGGCCACGAGCAGCACAGCAATGGCGATCAGGAGATGGCGGGGGATCATGCCGGTTGCCTCATATTCCCTGCCTCATTGCGCGGCTCCTAGCTGATCGCGGGTGGCGGCGATCGCGGTGGCCACGGCGCTGGTGACGAGTTGCTGGTAGTCGGGCGCGGTGAGTTGCGAGGAATCGGAACCTTGCGGCGCGACTTCGACGGCGATGGCCGGTCCGGTCAGGTTATTGAGAGGGCGAAGAGGCGCGGTGAGTGCGCGAACCGGGATTTGCCGCCTTCGCAGTTCGGCGGCGACGGCGGAGGCGGTGGTCTGGCTGAGCGTCAGGGAAGCGTGCTGAGCGGTGTTCCAAGCGCGGAAGGCTCCGCGATCGTCGCCGTCGAACGGCAGCAGCGCGGTGTATACGCGCACGCCGTGACCACTGGAGGATGCGTGCACGGCGATGTAGATGGCGGCGTGGTTGGCGTTGGCGAAAGTGGCGCGCTGGTCGAGGGGAAGGTTAGCGTCGGAATCGCGCAGGACCAGAGTCGGGATGCCGCGGGTTTCGAGTTCCTGGCGCAGGCTGCGGGCGAGGGCGACGGTGACGTCTTTCTCGAGGAGGGTGCTGCTGAGAGTCTCGCCGTGATCGTCGCCGCCGTGGCTGGCGTCGACTACGGCAAAATAGCGGCGCGCGACTGGAGCCGGGGCAGTCGGTGCAGCAGTGGGTGGCGTGGCGGCTGCGGGCTCTCCGGGAATTCCTGGCGCAGGTGGAGTTGGATTCTGCGCGGTGACTGTGGGAGAAATCATGACCGTGCGCCGGTCGTTGCTGAAACTGGCGATCACCGGGACCGAGGCATTCACCGTAACCACCGCCGTGCCGTTGCTCTCGCTGTAAATGGCCGACGGGATAATCTTGTTGCCGAAAGTGAGCGTCGGCGAGGCAGGCGCGACTACGGGTTCGCGAGTAAAGGTCATGCGCAGCGCGCCCGGTTCGGTGGCGACCGTCGGGTTCACAGGCGCAGTGAAATGGAAAATGAGGCGCGGAGGGCTGTCGGCCGATAACGATAAGGCCGCGGTGAAGTGGGTGGCCACGCTGCCGATGAACAGGCGCGCTGACTCCTCGTGCAGCGTGACCGGGCCGCCGAGAAAGCGGGGCAGCAGGGAAGCGAGCGCAGTGAGAGGGACGAATCCCCGGCTATTTTCTACATAGAATTTTCCGCTGAGATCGGCGTCGCGCCCCTGGACGCGGGCGCGAGTTTTGCCGACCTGGAAATCGCCTTCCACATTGTTGTAGCGCAGGCGCCAGCGCAGGCCGTCTGACTTGGCGCTCACCTTGCCCAGGGGTTCGAGCACTTCGAGCAGGCCGACGTAGGCGCGGCCATCGTGCTGCACGAGAGGGAGTGAATAGTTGGCGGCGACCGAATACACGGAGAGGTGCTTCTCGGGGGCAGCGGCTCCAGAAAAAAGAGTCGAAATCAGAGTAAGCCCAGCTACTTGCAGAAGTAGATACCGGAGCCGGGGCGTCCTGTCGGCGTCTCTCGAAAATCCCCACCCTTCGGCGGGCTCAGGGCAGGCTTTCTCGCGCAAAAAGCGCGCGAGAAATGGGGCGCCCGGATTTCGGTTAGTCCAGCGCATAGGCGGTCAATCCACTGAGCAGCTTGGGATAAAAATCGGTGGACTTCTGGGGCATGACTTCGCCTGCAAGGGCCACGTCGCGCACCTGCGCTACCGGACATGGGTTCATCAGGAAGGCGATGTTGGCGGCTTTTCCGGGGCTTTGTCCGCGAACCTGGTTCAGGGCTTCGGAGGCCTCGCGCAGGTAAGACAGATTCTGCTGGTTGCGAATGGATTCTTCCGAAAGCTTCAGAACTCCCTCGAGCAAACATTTGTGCAGTTGCACGACATCGAGCGAGCGCTGGCGGTCGGAGAGGCCGGCAAAGAATCGCGCTCCAGCGGCCTTGGGAGAGTGCAACAGGAAGGCTCGGTTGGCGGTGACGGCCAATAGAGCAGTCCCGGCGCGGCCCCGGTCGTGCAGCAGCGTGGTGGCGCGGGCGGCGTCGAGCGAGGGGTCGACTTCGTCAATTTCGAAGAAGGCGCGGGCGGAATTCTGGAAGTCATCGGCAGAGAACGATTCGAGCGAATGCACGACGCGATGCGTGGGCAGCACCAGCAGTCCGGGGTCATTCATGTTGACGAAGGTCATCATCACGAATTCGTAGGGCGCCTGAGGATTGGAATCCGTGCCCGCCGCCGCACGACATTCATTCCGAAAGTTGAGCGCGGTTTCGTAACGGTGGTGGCCATCGGCGATAACCAGCTTCTTGTCGCGCATCGCATACTGCACTTCTTCGATCATGCGCCAATCCCATACTTGCCAGACGCGGTGCGCTACGCCGTATTCGTCGGTGACTTCGACGGTCGGAGTCGGGCCGCAGCCGGATCCAAGCAGCACAGCGATTTCCCCGGAATCTTCATAGAGCAGAAAAAGCTGCTCGTAGTGGGCGCGGGTAGCACGCAGCAGGTCGAGGCGGTCGGCCTTGGGCTTGGAGAGAGTTTGCTCGTGCCGGTAGACGACTTTGGCGGAATAGTCTTCGACGCGGCCGAGGGCGATGAATCCGCGGCGCTCGAAGCTGGCTCCCGAAGGGGCAGTAAAAGATTGTGAATAGGAGTAAATGGAGGGCGATGAATCCTGGCGGAGAATGCCTTGTGCTCGCCAGTCGCGGGCGTAGGCGGCGGCCCGGGTATAGACGTTGTCCCCGGCGTTCTCGTCAGCCTCGCGGCGGCCGAGGATGATCCGCACCAGGTTGTACGGGCTGGCTGCGTAATAGCGATCCTGCATGGCGGGAGTGATCTTGTCGTAGGGTTGGGTCACGACCTGCGCAGCGGAAACTTTCTGCAAGTCATAGCGAAGAGCGCGAAAAGGATGAATGTCTGCCATTTGTAAGCCACGGGAAACTTTTGATTGTAACAAGATAGCGGCAGACTTCGGCGCTCGCGGTACCCACCCTTCGCGAGGCTCAGGACAGGCTCTGTCGAAAGGCGCGACAGGTGGGGCAGCCGTAGCTGGTGGTAGCGGAAACCAACCTTTTCCGCACAAATAGCAACCAAAGTTCGGTTCTGGGATTTGTGTGTAAATTTTGACAAAAATCCCTGCGCCGCGGGGCGAAAGCTGTGCTAACATCCGCGGCATTGAGGTATTTATGGCCCGCCTGCGTGGGGAAGAAGGGCGTCGGTCATCTCGCCCTGAGGTGGTAGTACGTGACGGTCGCAGTGGCCGTTGGGTTTCTCCCTGGGATCCGACTTACGGCTGGCTGCGCAAAAATCCTGCAACCCTGAATTGCCTGGGAATTACTCTCGTTGCACTCGCGTTCTGGTGCATTCCCGCGTTCGGGCAAACCGACGTGAATGATGTTCACGTTGATCCGCGAGGGGTGGAGAAGCCGCCAGAAGCTGCCAAGCAGGATCTTCTTACCGCTTCTACTATTACTACGTCGACCACGGGGATGAGCGCGCACGTGCGTCCGTTGAAGGTTGACGTGGATCTGGTGCTGGTGCCGGTGACGATTACCGACCCCATGAACCGGCTGGTGACCGGCCTGGATAAGGAAAACTTTCAGCTGTTTGAAGGCAATGCCTCGCAGCAGATCCGGACGTTTTCCGCCGAGGACGCTCCCGTGTCACTGGGCGTGATCTTCGATTCCAGCGGAAGCATGAGCAGCAAGATGGACCGCGCCAAAGATGCGGTGGTGGAGTTCTTCAAGACGGCGAATCCGCAGGATGAGTTTTTCATGATCACCTTCTCCGACGAACCCGAGGAGGTGAGCGACTTCACCAGTTCGGTGGACGAGATCCAGAACAAGCTGGTTTTCGCCGTGCCTCGTCGGCGAACGGCGTTGCTGGACGCCATTTACATGGGCGTGAGCAAGATGCGGCAGGCCAAGTATCCGAAGAAGGCGCTGCTGATTATTTCCGACGGAGGCGATAATCACAGCCGGTACACCGAAAACGAGATCCGGTCGCTGGTGAAAGAAGCCGATGTGATGATCTACGCCATCGGCATTTATGACCGCTACGCGTCGGCCGTGGAAGAACGTCTGGGGCCGCAACTGCTGAGCGACATTACGGAACTGACCGGCGGGCGGGCGTTTACGATTGATAATCCCAACGACCTGGGAGATGTGGCGACCAAGATCGGCGTTGAACTGCGCAATCAATACGTTCTGGGCTACCGTCCAACCAAAGTCATGCACGACGGCAAATGGCGTAAGATAAAAGTGAAGCTGCTGCCACCGAAAGGATTGCCGCCTCTACGGGTGTATGCCAGGACGGGATACTACGCGCCTGCGGAATAAGGCCAAGGCCGCGAGTTTTTTTCTCTTCACGTTGGTGATTTGGGCTGGGCTGCAGTTGGCGCTGCCGGCTTGGCCGCAGGCTGCTCCTCAGAACGAGAGTAAGCCCGCTGTTCCGTCTTCTGCCGCGCCCGCTACGGAAACGACCGTCCCTCCGCAAGCCCAAGGGGACACACAACCCCAGGACAAGCAAATCGACGATCAGGGAATCTACGTCTTCCGCAAGGATGTGGACGAAGTACTGCTGCACGCCTCGGTGGTGGACGACAAGCAGCACATTGTCACCAACCTCGACCGCACTGCCTTCACCGTGTTTGAGGACGGGAAGCAGCAGAACATCATCTCGTTCCATCACGTGGACATTCCGGTGTCGATGGGCATCGTCATCGACAATTCGGGATCGATGCGGGAGAAGCGGAACAAGGTGAACCAGGCGGCTCTGAATCTGGTGCGGTCAAGCAATCCGCAGGATGAAGTTTTCATCGTGAACTTCAACGACGAATATTATCTCGACCAGGACTTCACCAATAGTTTGCTGAAGCTGAAAGAGGCGCTGGAAAAAATCGATCCGCGCGGAGGTACTGCGCTTTACGATGCCGTCGTGGCTTCGGCCGATCATCTGAAAAGGTACGCGCGCCTGGAGAAGAAAGTTTTGTTCCTGGTGACCGACGGCGAGGATAACGCCAGCACCGAAAATTTGGAGCAGGCCGTCAAGCAACTCCAGGGAGAGAATGGTCCGTCGGTTTATGCCATCGGAATTCTGGGGGAAGAGGAGCATCCCAAGCGGGCGAAGAAGGCGCTGGAGATCATCGCGCAGCGCACGGGCGGGATCGCATTTTTCCCCAAGACGCTGGATGAAGTGAACGAGATCAGCCGGACGGTCGCGAGCGACATCCGGAATCAGTACTATATCGGCTACAAGCCGAGCAATCCCCGGGGAAACGGCGGCTTTCGCCAGATTCGCGTCGAGGCCAAGGCCAAGGGACACGGGAAGATGACGGTGCGCACCAAGAGCGGCTATTATGCGGGAACGCAGCCTGCGGCCGGCGGCGCGAAGTAGACTACTCACGAGTGCAGCCGTCTGGCTGCATTCATGCATTCCAACGAAGTGCAACGGCGGGATTTTCCTGACCATAAGCGATGCGGAGGAGGCATCGGAATGAACGAAATCGTGAACGTAGAATTCGATTGGGTAACGGAACGGTCGTTATGCTCCTTGCAAAGGGTCTTTGAACGATTGGGACTGGAGATTCAGCACGACGTCGACGTACGCAACGCCATGCGGCCCGCGATTCCGCAGTTTGGGTTTGAATATGCGTTTGAGATGGTGGGCGATGAGAAGAGTTTTGCGGTCCATCTGCATGCCTATAAGATCCACAAGTCTGTAACGTTTACGCTGGTGGACGGGCATATCGAAGTGCGGGACGCCAATGAAAAAACGTTCGTGGCGACCGTTGGGCTGAATGATGAGGGTGCGTGCATGTTGTATGTCGACGGCAAGGAACGGAGTTCATGGCACGTGCGAAAACTGGCTTTGGATGATCTTTTTTTCAGTTTTGTGTAGGCGCAGGATTCTGTGAGAGCGCGGAGGACACTACCTTTTTCGGTCCATTGACGATTCCATTCTCTGCCCGTACCCTGTAGAGTGACTTCGAAAACTTCTGAAATGTCCCGCCTGCGCGTTGCCGACGACATTACTCAACTGGTCGGCGAAACTCCCATGTTGCAGTTGAAGCGGCTGGTTCCGGCCGGATCGGCAGACGTGTTTGCCAAGCTGGAGTACTTGAATCCGGGCGGCAGCGTGAAGGACCGGGCGGCGATTGGGATCATCCGGCGCGCCGAGCAGGAGGGGAAACTCGCGCCCGGCGGCACGATTGTCGAGGCGACCGCGGGTAATACTGGTATCGGGCTGGCGCTGATTGGAGTGAACCGCGGGTATAAAGTAAGACTGTTTGTGCCGGAGCGCTTCTCCGAAGAGAAGGTCACGATCATGCGGGCGCTGGGCGCGGAGGTGGTTCGCACTCCTGACTCCGAGGGGATGCAGGGAGCCATCCGCGAGGCGAAGAAACTTGTCGCCACCGACCCTGCTGCCTTTATGGCGGGACAATTCGAGAATCTCGCCAATCCCGATTATCACTACGAGACTACGGCCCACGAAATCTTCGAGCAGATGGACGGACGAGTCGACGCCGTCGTGCTGGGATGCGGCACCTCGGGAACTTTTTCTGGAATCGCTCGCTACTTGAAAGAAAAGTCGCCCGCGGTGCTGGCGTTCGCCGTCGAGACGCAGGGGTCGACGCTGGGCGGTGGGCAGCCCGGGCCGCACAAAGTGGAAGGCATCGGCACCAGCTTCATTCCGAAAACGTTTGACCGGTCGGTGTGTGATGAAGTGATGATGGTGATGGACGACGACGCGTTCGGCATGGTCAAAACACTGGCGGCGCAAGAGGGTGTGCTGGCGGGGTCAAGCGGCGGGGCCGCGGTGTTCGCGTCACTGAAAGTGGCGAAAAAGCTGGGCGCGAGCCAGCGCGTGGTGACCATTATTCCGGATTCGGCGGAGCGGTATTTGTCGAAGAAGATTTTTGAGGGCGGCATCTAAGGCCGCCGACCTTGAGCTTTCGGATCTCGCAGATTACATTCATGAAAAAAACTAGCGAACCAGGTTTTGCGACGCGCGCCATTCACTGTGGGCAGGAGCCCGATCCTTTGACTGGGGCGGTCACCGTGCCCATCTATCCGACGTCGACGTACGTTCAGCAAGGAATCGGCGAGAACAAGGGATACGAGTATTCCCGCGTGTCGAATCCCACGCGCACGCGGCTGGAGGAGAATCTCGCGGCACTGGAAGGAGCCGTGGCGGCCCGCGTATTTGGCAGCGGCATGGCCGCGATCCATGCGGTCGTGAGCATGCTGAAATCCGGCGACCACGTGGTGTGCGGCAACGATTTGTACGGGGGTACGCCACGGTTGTTCAACCAGGTGATGGCTGGGTTCGGGCTGGAGTTTTCCTACATCGACACTTCCGACGCGGAGAAAGTCGAACGCGCCATCCGCAAAAATACGCGGATGGTTTTCGTGGAGACGCCGACGAATCCGTTGATGCGGCTGAGCGACCTGGCGGCCATCAGCCAGATCTGCCGCCGGAAAAAAGTTGCGCTGGTGGTGGATAACACGTTCATGTCTCCGTATTTTCAGCAGCCGCTGGCGCTGGGCGCGGACATGGTGGTGCACTCGACCACGAAGTTTTTGAACGGCCACAGCGACGGGCTGGGCGGGGTGGTAATGTGCGCCAAGCAGGAGCACGCTGACCAGCTGGCGTTTCTGCAGAAGGCGGCGGGCGCGATTCTTTCTCCGTTTGAATGCTGGCTGGTGCTGCGGGGAGTAAAAACGCTGGCGGCCCGCATGGAGATTCACGACCGCAGCGGCCGCATTGTGGCCGATTTTCTGTCGAAGCACAAAAGAGTGAAGACAGTGCTCTATCCGGGGTTGGCCGATCATCCTCAGCATGCCCTGGCGCGGCGGCAGATGAGCGGGTTCGGGGCGATGATCACGTTTGAGACCGGGTCGCTTAAAAACGCAAACAGAATGCTGAAGAAAGTGCGCGTCTGTTCGCTGGGCGAGTCGCTGGGCGGTGTGGAGACGCTGATCTCGCATCCCGCGACCATGACGCATGCCGGGCTGGGCGTGAAGGGGCGCGCGGCGATCGGCATCACCGACGGCATGGTGCGAATTTCCGTGGGGATCGAGGATGTGGATGACATTCTCGATGACCTGGATCAGGCGCTGAACGCGATCTGAGTTGTGGTGGCAACACTGGAGGAACGTCAGTGACGAGAGACGAGGCCTTGAAGCTGGCCAACCATTGGGTCGCGGCCTGGAACGCTCATGACCTGGACTTGATCATGACGCACTATGATGACGCAATCGAGTTGACTTCGCCGGTCGCCGTTCAACTGCTGGGGACGCCCGATGGCAAAGTGATCGGAAAGGCAAGCTTGAGAGCTTACTTCCAGCGCGGGCTGGAAACGTATCCGGAACTCAGATTTCGTCTTGATGATGTGTTTTTGGGCATTAGCAGCGTAGTGGTCGTGTATGCGAATCAAAAGGGGACACGAACGGCGGAGTTCATGGAGATATCACCGATTGGAAAAGTGTCCCGAGTTGTGGCGAACTACTCTGCTTAACTCGTCAGCTCAATTTACCGAGTCGGCGAGCCATTGCAAATAGAGCGGGCTTCCGTCTTCAATCGCCACCGCAACGCACTCCGGCAGTTCGTAGGAGTGCAGCTCTCGAATGGCGTCACGCACCGCCGGGAATCTCTCGGCCGTGGTTTTAATGAGCAGCAACCATTCCTGGCTCGATTCCACCTTGCCCTGCCAGCGGTAGATCGATTCAATTTGCGGGACGATATTCACGCAGGCGGCGAGCTGGTGCTCGACCAGATGGCGGGCGAGGTTGCGGGCTTCGTCTTCGGACCCGGCGGTAGACAGGACGATTCTTTTGTCGGTCATATAAAATCACACGTCGGCTTTCGGCGATCAGCTCTCAGCCATCCGCTTTCAGCTGGTTGACGGAGAGCTTAGCACTCATTGCCATAGAGTGAGGTTAAGTATGCTAACGCAAATCAAGTTTGGCACATCGGGTTGGCGGGCGGTCATGGCCGAGGAGTTTACGTTTGCCAACGTGCGGCGCGCCGTTGGCGGCATCGCGCGCTACGTCGCCGCGCAGAAGCCGCAGGGGGCTAGGGTGATCGTGGGACGCGATCCGCGGTTTCTGGGCGAGACCTTCTGCTCGATGGCGGCGGAAATTCTGGCCGCGCATGGAATCGTCCCGCTGGTGGTGACCGAGCCTGCGCCCACTCCTGCGTTTGCCCATGCCGTCATTCAGAACAAGGCCGACGGCGTCATCAATTTCACGGCGTCGCACAATCCTCCCGAATACAACGGAATCAAATTTTCCACGCCGGACGGCTGCCCGGCGTTGCCAGAAGTCACAAAGAAGATCGAAGCGGAGATTGTTGCCGGTGATAGCGCTGAGACCAGTAAAACCCCCAGCATTACTCCGGCTGAACAGGGAACGCTCGATCCGAAGCCAGCGTACCTGAAACGCCTGAGTGAGATCATCGATCTCGATGTGATTCGCAAGGCGAATCTGCGCGTGGCGTTTGATCCGATGTGGGGCGCGGCTCGCGGATATTCCGACGATTTGCTGCGCGCCGCCGGCTTGGAAGTAGCTACCGTGCACGACTACCGCGACGTGCTGTTTGGCGGACACGCGCCGGAACCGGACGACCATCTGCTGGAAGATCTGCGAAAAAAGATGCGCGAGACCGGAGCCCAGATCGGCATTGCGACCGACGGCGACGCAGACCGCTTCGGCATTGTCGATGCCGACGGAACCTTCCTGCAGCCGAACTACGTAATTGCGCTGCTTTTCGACTATCTGGTCGAGAGCCGCGGCTGGAAGAACGGCGTAGCCAAGTCGGTCGCGACAACAAATTTAATCAATGCTCTGGCAAAACATCACGGCGTGGAGTTGCACGAGACTCCTGTGGGTTTCAAATACATTGGCGAACTGATCATGCAGGACAAGATCGCGATTGGCGGGGAAGAGAGCGCGGGGCTGTCGATCCGCCATCACGTACCGGAGAAAGACGGCGTGCTGGCTGGACTGCTGTGCTGTGAAGCAGTTGCGCGCCGAGGCAAGTCGCTCGGCGAACAGCTGAAGGCGCTGTGTAACCAAGTAGGTTCCTATTATCCGGAACGGCAGAACTTCCGCTTGACGCCCGAGGTCAAGGCGAAGTTCACTGAGAAGCTGCGGGCGGATCCGCGGGAGTTCTGCGGGCATCCGGTCGGCCAGGTGGTCCGCACCGACGGATTGAAGCTGGTGTTCAGTGACGGCTCGTGGGTTTGCTACCGGTTATCGGGGACGGAGCCGGTAGTGCGGGTCTACACGGAAGCGCGCAGCGAGAAGGGTCTGGAGAAGCTGAGCACGGCCGCGAAACACTGGATCTTCGAGTAAAGGTTTTCAGGAAATTCTTGAAGTTCTTAATTGTGAATCCCTTTTCTAAGATCGCGAGATTGCCACGCCCGGAGGACGGCCTGCGCGCGGTGGTTAATCGCGCGCCGCAGGCGGAAGCATTCGCCGCTTCCTGGATTGAACGCATTCGCCCCCTGGCGGTGCGCATTTACGGATTGCGGCGCCGCATTGCGACCATCACTGTAACGGTGCTGGCGGTGTCGTTGTTCATCCATGTGATGTTCGGCGCGAACGGAATGATTGTCTACAAGCAGAAGCGCGCCGAGTACGAAGCCTTGCAGAAACAGATCGCCCAAGTGCAGCAGGAGAACGAGCGCTATACCCAGCAGATCCAGGGCTTGAAAAGCGACGAGAAGGCTGTTGAAAAAGAGGCGCGCGAACAACTGGGATACGCCAAGCCGGGAGAGTATGTGTACGTCCCGCCGGTGGCCGTGAAGCCCGTGCCGCCCGCCAATCACTCCGCGAGAAAATAGTCGGGCAGTTTTCCTGCCAGGACAACTACTGAGCCTGGGCGCTGACAATCTCTTCGGTTCGATGTGGTATATTTCGGGTGCCTCATTTTCACAACCGAGCGGAGATTGCTGCTTCCGAGGGGACAGCCAGGATCTTCGAAGCGCTGTGGATTCTTGCGGGGTGGGACCGCAATCTGAAATTCAAAAGGAGAAAAACCGGCCATGAGAAAAGTTCTGGTAATTTGTCTTGCGTTCTGTTTCGTGTTCGCCCTGTCGGCGATGGCGTTCGATGACATGGGGAAGAGCACAACCGTCAACGGGTGGATCACCGATGCGAAATGCGGCGCCAAGGGCGCCAATGCAGCGGGCGAGGCGTGCACCAAGAAATGCGTGGCCGCCGGTGAGAAGATGGTCATCGTTACCGATGGCGATTCGAAAGTGATTGCCGTTGACAACCAGGACGCCGTGAAAGATCACGCTGGCCATCATGTCACCGTGACCGGCACCATGGGGAAAGATTCCATGCATGTGGCCAGCGTCAAGATGATGTGATTAGCGACGTTTCTGAAACTGAGGGCGGCTTGCGAGCCGCCCTTTATTTCTTGGGAAAGACCTTATTGTGGTGGCCTAACCTACCGCACTACGCCCTCCAGCGGGGAACTCGCCGTGGCGTAAAGCTTCTTCGCCATGCGCCCCGATAGATACGCTTGGCGTCCGGCCAGGACTGCATGGTGCATGGCTTCGGCCATGAGCACGGGATCCTGCGCGTTGGCGATGCCCGTGTTCATCAGCACCGCGTCGGCGCCGAGTTCCATGGCGATCGCCGCGTCGGAGGCTGTGCCGACTCCCGCGTCGACAATCAAGGGCACGCTGGTGATCATCTCGCGGAGAATGCGGATGTGGGCCTGGTTCTGAATTCCCATGCCACTGCCGATGGGCGCGCCCAACGGCATGATGGTGGCCGCTCCGGCGTCGATCAAACGCTTGGCGAAAACAATGTCGTCCGACGTGTAGGGAAGCACCGTGAAACCTTCTTTGACCAGCACGCGCGTGGCTTCGAGTGTGGCCTGCACATCGGGATAAAGCGTGGCCTGGTCACCGATGACTTCCAGTTTCACCCAATCGGAGAGGCCGACTTCGCGGCCCAGGCGGGCGGCGCGGATGGCCTCGTCGGCGGTGTAGCAGCCGGCGGTGTTCGGCAGCAGAAAGTATTTCTTGGCGTCGATGTAGTCGAGCAGCGATTCCTTGCTGCGATCGAGATTCACGCGGCGCACCGCGACCGTGACCATTTCCGCGCCGCTGGCTTCGAGCGCGCGCGCCGTTTCCTGAAAGGATTCGTATTTTCCCGTGCCCACGATCAGGCGCGAGCGGAAAGAACGTCCGGCAATTATCAATGAGTCCGACATGGAAGTATTGTAATGAATTCTGCGGTCGGAGCACTACGGTCGAGCTGCGCTCGACCCTTCGGCTTCGCTCAGGGCAAGCTAGCCGAGGGCGGCTGTCCCCACATTTTTACTTCGCCGCCGTCGCTTCCGCCTGGGCATACAGGTCCTCGATTTGCTTGCGGTAGCGCTCTTCGATCACACGCCGTCGTAGCTTCATGGTTGGCGTCAGGACGCCGTTGTCGGCGGTGAATTCGTCGGCCACCAGGAGGACGCGCTTCAGCTTTTCGAAGCGGGCGAGATTTCCGTTGATGCCTTCGACGACGCCTTCATAGAGCGCCTGCACCTTTGGGTCGGCAACAAGTTCTGCCCGCGAGGTAAACGCGATGTTGTTTTCTCGCGCCCACTCTTCCAGGGCCACGAAGTTCGGCGAAATCATGACGGCGGGGAATTTGCGGCGGTCGCCGAGGATGGCCGCAACGCTCACCAGCGGATTCAGTTTGAGGGAATTCTCGATGGGCTGCGGAGCGATGAATTTTCCACCGGAAGTTTTGATCAGATCTTTCTTGCGATCCGTAACGGAAAGATATCCATCGGCGTCGATGTTGCCGATGTCGCCGGTCTTGAACCAGCCGTCGAGCAGGGCGGCTTTGGTTTCTTCCGGCCGGTTCCAATAGCCTTTGAAGACCGACGGGCCGCGCACCAGGATTTCTCCGTCTTCGGCGATGCGGACTTCGAGGTTGGGCAGAGTCTTGCCGACGGTGCCGATGCGGTGATGGACCGGCGTATTGACCGCGATGACCGGCGAAGTTTCCGTGAGCCCGTAGCCTTCGTGAATGCGGATGCCGACCGTGGCGTACCACTCGGCCAGTTCGCGCCCGAGCGGCGCGCCGCCGGAGATAAACGTCTCGACGTGCCCGCCCATGCCTTGGCGAATTCTGGAGAACACGAGTCTGTTGGCCAGCCGCCAACTGCGCGATGTGGGAGTTCTTCCCTCAAGAATCTCGGGCTTGTGGTTTTGCCCCACGGATAGAGCCCAGTCGTAGAGAGTGCGTTTGCCCAGGCCTTTGGCGGTCTGTTCCGCCTTCGCGTAGATTTTTTCGTAGACGCGGGGCACCGCGACGAAAATGGATGGCTGCACCTCCAGCAGGCTCGCGGGCAGACGGTCCATAAACGGGCAATAGGCCAGCGTCACGCCGTGATAGATCATGGAGAAATCCACGTGGCGTGCGGTGATGTGGCAGAGCGGCAGAAACGAAATGCTGATCAGGCCGGGCCGCATATCGAAGCCGAGCAGCGAGCACAGAATGTTGGAGGTGATGTTGCCGTGGGTCAGCATCGCCCCTTTGGACGTGCCGGTGGTTCCGGAGGTGTAGACGATGGTGGCCAGATCGTCGGGGCCAATCGAGCGTGCTCGCGCTTCGAGATCCGCGCCGAGATTCTCCGGGCCCTGCTCCGTGATCTGGCCCATGGAGACGCACCTGCCCGCGAAGGGAGCGAGATCGCCCACAAAGTCCACGGGATCCATGACCACGATTTTTTCGATCTGCGTCTGTGGCAGGATCGACAGGACTTTGTGCAGTTGCTGGTCCGACGACAGAAAGATCGCGCGGCAGCCGGAGTCGTTCAGCACGAACGCAGTTTGCTCGGCGGTAAGCGTGGTATAGAGCGGGACGGTCACGGCGCCGAGCAACAGGCTGGCCATGTCGGCCATGGGCCACTCCGGTCGATTTTCGCTGAGGATGGCGATGCGGTCCCCAGTTTGGATGCCCCAGGCATGCAGCGCGTGCGCCGTGCGGGCGACGCTGCGGCCAAACTCGCGGGATGAAACCGGAAGCCACCTCCCGGCGTCGCGGTACAGCATGATGCGGTCCAGATTGCGTGCGACCGCGGCGAAGAAAATGTCGTTGAGAGTGGTTATGCTGGGAATGCTCATTGCGTCTTTCATGGCCCATTCGCAAGCCCCGTTTTTCTGAACCGGCGTCGCGAAAATTGCTTTGAATGAACTTTACTGTTTTGTGAGCTGTTTGAGCAAACTGAAAGCTTAGCTTCCTGGGTACTATCCGGTTTACCGCATGGCCGACGCAGGGTATGCTGGGCCATCACTTCTGTGGGAGGAGTTCAATGCATAAGAGACGATTAGGAATGCTGGCGGCGGGGTTGCTGATGATTACGCTGGGTGTGACGGCGGCATCCCCGTTGTGCGCGCAGACGAAGAAAGAGGATTCTGGCATGCCCAAAGTCGGTGACATGGCGCCGGACTTCACGCTGAAGCATTTTGATGGGAACGATCTCAAAGACGTGAAGTTGAGCGACTACCGGGGCAAGAAGAACGTCGTCCTGGCGTTCTATATCTTTGCTTTCACCGGCGGTTGAACGCAGCAAATGAAAAACTTCCAGCAGAATTTGAAAGCGCTGGAAGCAACCGACACCCAGGTCCTGGGTGTGAGCATGGATAGTGCCTTCGCCAACAAAGCCTTCGCCGACCAAATCGGAGTGACGTTTCCGCTGCTCAGCGATTGGGGCGGCAAAGTCACCCACGAGTACGGCATCTACAAAGACGAATACCAGGCCCCGCGCCGCGTGAACTTCCTGATCGGAAAAGATGGAAAGATTCTGGAAGAGCAGGTGGATAAAGACGCCATCGATCCCAAGAAGATCGTAGATGCCTGCCAGCGTCCGAAGTTGAAGGAGTGACTCCTTCCGCCGCCGCATGGTGCCGTAGAGGGGTAGCATGCTGCGTCTCTGCTGGCGGCGTTAGAGATGATGGCGAGAGAGAGATGTTTGCCATCAAAGTCTCTACGACGCAAGTGCGTCACCGTCAAGCACTTCCCTCTTCCGGGGAAACTAAACTGTCTCTATTGTGTTTACCCGTATGTCGGTAAGATCGACGGATACGAATTGCTATTCCGTTGGGGCAAAGTCATGAAAACACGAAAATTGTGGTCCTGGATATTTCTTCTGGCGAGCTTTGCACTCGTGCTGCAAGTTTCGACCATCGCAAAGGCGCAGGAAAATGGCAACGCCGACGCGGACGATCAGGATCAGTCTCAGGATCCTCCGGGCCGCGTCGCCCGGCTGGATTTCTCGCAAGGGGACGTGGAGTTTCGCCCGGCCGGCGAAGACGACTGGGTCACGGCGGTTCCGAACCGGCCGATGGTTACGGGCGACGACTTGTGGGCGGACCAGGACTCCCGAGCCGAAGTGCACGTGGGCTCGGCGGCGATTCGCATGGGATCGAAAACCGGAATCACGTTCCTCGAACTCGACGACCACAACACGCAGATCCGGCTGGCGCAGGGATCGCTGATTCTGCGCGTGCGGCACGTCGACGACGACGACACCTACGAGATCGACACGCCCAACATCGCGTTCAGCCTGCTGCAGCCCGGCGAGTACCGCGTGGACGTAAGCGAGGACGGAAATCAGACCATCACCACGGTCTGGCACGGCCGCGGCCGGGTTACGGGCGGCGGGTTCTCCTATACGGTGGTCGCCAATCAGACCGCAACGTTCACCGGCAGCGATCACCTGGACTACGACCTCGGGCAGATTCCTGACCGGGATGATTTTGATGGCTGGGCGTTTGATCGCGACCATCGCGAAGATGAGGCCGATTCCGCGAATTATGTTTCGCGCGAAATGACCGGCTACGAAGATCTCGACGACAATGGCGACTGGAGCTACGTGGCCGGCTATGGGCCGTGCTGGCGTCCACGCGGCATCGTCGTGGGCTGGGCCCCGTATCGCTACGGGCACTGGGCCTTTGTCGGCCCCTGGGGCTGGACCTGGGTGGAGGATGAGCCCTGGGGATTCGCTCCCTTCCACTACGGGCGCTGGGCGTTCGTGAACAATGGATGGTTCTGGGTGCCGGGGCCGGTGGTCATCCATCCGGTGTGGGCGCCAGCATTGGTGGCGTTCGTGGGCGGCGGGCCGGGATTCCGCTTCTCGGCGGGAGTTGGCGTGGGATGGTTCCCACTCGGTCCCGGAGAAGTCTATGTGCCGTCCTACCGCGTGAGCCGCACCTATGTGAACAATGTGAACATCACCAACACGACGGTGAATGTCACGAAGGTGACGAATGTCTACAACACGGTCGTCATCAATCGAACCGTGAACAACATCACCTACGTGAATCAGCGCACCAACGGAGTGACGGTGGTGTCGCACGACGCATTTGTGAATGCGCGGCCGGTGGCGCGGAACGTAATGAAAGTGGATGCGAGGGAAATCGCGGCGGCGCCCGTGAGTCACGTGATTGCGGCCGAGCCTGGACGGACCAGCGTGATGGGCGCGGGACGGCCGGCGTCGGCCAGGCCGCCGGCAGCGGTCATCAGCCGTCCGGTGGTCGCGGTAAGAACGCCGCCTCCGCCTCCGCGTCCGATCGAGCAGCGGCAGGCGCAGGCGGGTGGACATCTGAATCAGCAGGCGCTGGTTCGTCCGGCGGGCCCGGCGCAGCCCGCTCCGATGAGTCAAGGCGGCCGGCCCGCGCAGACAACTCAAGAGGGCTTCAAACCGTTTGGCCAGCCGAATAGCGGTAACGGTCAAGTCCGGCCAATGCAGCAAACCCAACCGCGGGTGTATGAGCAGCAGGGGACTTCGCAGCCTGAGAACCGGCCCGCGCAGCCCGAGGCGAATCGGAATGCCCAGCCTGCGAATCGCTATGCTCAGCCGGCCAGCCAGCCGGCTCCGCAGGCGACGCATCCCTTGGTTCGCCCGGCCCCAGCGGTGCAGGAGCGCAGCCCGGCACAGGAGCAGCAGCAGGAGCAGAAGTTCAATCAATGGCACCAGGAGCGGCCTGCGTCTCCTCCGCCTGCGCCGAAGCCGGCTCCCAAGGCTCCGGAGCCGAAGGCGGAGAAGCCGCCTAAGAAGTGACGTTGACGCTGACGCGCATCTTGCGGTCTGATAAGGTTCGCAAGAGTTGCGGCGGCGAATGAGCCAACCAGTAAGACGACGCCGGGAGAAGCGCGAGCTCTCCCGGCGCATTTTTTGGCGGCGCAGCGCCTTTGCTGGCAGAGCCGTCATCGAAGTAAAGTGATCGAAGCAAAATGACCGAAGCCCAATGAACGAAGCCAAGCGTCCTACGATCAACTGGATGGATGTGCTGTGGCTGGCATTCCTGGCGGGGCTGGCCTTGCTGCCGCCCGTGAAGGAAGTCCACAAGCAGCTCATCCTGCTTGCTTTCGGTGTGGTCCAGTTGGGCGAGGGATGGCTGGTGGCGCGCTGGCCGTCGCGAGGCCCGACCTGCGTCGTTCTTTGGAAAATTGCCTTAGCTACGCTCCTGATCGATCACACCGGCGAACTTGCGATCAACAGCTACTACTACCCCATCTATTTTCTTCCCATTATCACTGCTGCTGAATACTTCGGGCCGTGGGCCACGCTCATGTGGACATCGCTGGCCTCGATCGCCTACTGTTCCTATCTTTATCCCGCGTGGCTGGAATACGGCGAAATCCCGCCGGATGCCTACCCGCTGCTGGCGATCCGTTTGCTCTTCTTCTTTCTCGCCGCCATGGTGGTTAACCGCTTTGTGGTCGAGAACCGGCGCCAGACGCAGCGCTATCAGGATCTGGCGGAGACTCTTGCCGAGACCAATCGCCGCCTGGAACAGGCGCAGGCGGAAGCGCGCCGTTCCGAGCGCCTGGCGGCGCTGGGCCAACTCTCGGCTGGTCTGGCGCACGAGATTCGCAATCCGCTCGGGGTGATCAAGGGCTCGGCGGAAATGTTGACGCAGAAGCTCGGAGAGTCCAATCCGCTGGCCACGGAACTGGCGGGATACATTTCGACCGAGACCAACCGCCTGAGCGCGCTGGTCACGCGCTTCCTGGATTTCGCGCGCCCGTTGCACGCTGATCTGACCCCGCAAAGCATTACCGCGGTGCTCGACCGCGCCTTGAACGATGTTGCGCAGTTTTGGAGGGGCGCGCCGGTTCGGGTGGAGAAAGAATATGACCCTGGTCTGCCGCTGGTGCCGCTGGACGAAAGCCTGTGCGAGCTGGCCTTCGTGAATATTGTGCAGAATGCTTATGACGCGATGAGCGCCAGCGGCGGGACGCTCCGGGTTAAAGTTAGAAACGTGCCAGCCGGCAGCCGCGACGGCAACTCTCGCGACACTAAGATGGACGGAGTCGAAGTGCTCATCGAAGATACTGGGCCGGGCATTCCACTGGAGTTGCGGGAACAAATCTTTAACCCGTTCGTGACGACGAAGAAGACCGGAGTGGGCCTGGGACTCTCCATCGTGTCAAAGATCATTGACGGACATCATGGCAGTATTCGAACTGAAGCCGCTGACGGTTCAACGGGCGACGGCGATCCGGCTACATCAGGCCCGGGCGCGCGTTTTGTGATATTTTTTCCCGCTGCATCGGAGAGCGACAAAGTGGGATCTTCCGCTCATTTGGTGATCTCGTGAGACGCCGAATTGAGAAAGGCAAGGAATCGAAGAAGAGGCGCGAATGCCGGCCATTCTGATTGTCGAAGACGAAGCCAAGATGCGCCGCCTGCTCGAGTTGAACCTTGGCGAGGACGGGTTCACCACGTTCTCGGCCGGGGACGCCGAGACCGGCCTGAAACTGCTACGCGAGAATTCCATCGATCTGGTGCTGACCGACCTGAAGCTTCCCGGCATGAACGGCCTGGAGTTTTTGCAAACCGTCAAGCGCCAGAACGCCGCTCTGCCCGTGGTGGTGATGACCGCGTTCGGCAGCGTCGAAACCGCGGTCGAGGCAATGAAGGCCGGGGCCAGCGATTACGTGCTGAAACCGTTTTCGCTGACCGAGATGCGGATGGTCATCCACAAAGAACTGGACGTCCGCAATCTGCGCGAAGAAAACCGGACTTTACGCGAGGCGCTGGGCAAGCGCTATGCACATCCTAACGTCGTGGCCCGCAGTCCGAAGATGCAGGAAGTGCTGGCCACGGTGGAGCGCGTCGCACCGACCAACGCGACCGTGCTGCTGGGCGGGGAGAGCGGTGTGGGCAAAGATTTAATCGCGCGCGCGATTCACGAAAAATCACGGCGGGCGTCCGGCCCGTTCCTGAAAATCAACAGCACCGCCATCCCTGAAAATCTGCTGGAAAGCGAATTGTTCGGATTCGAAAAAGGAGCGTTCACCGGAGCCGTCGCCAGCAAGCCCGGCAAGTTTGAGCTGGCCGACAAGGGAACGCTTTTTCTCGACGAGATCGGCGACGTGCCGCCGGTAACGCAGGTGAAATTGTTGCGCGTGCTGCAGGAGCGCGAGTTCGAACGGCTGGGCGGCACGCGCACCGTGAAAGTCGATGTGCGCCTGATCGCCGCCACCAACAAGGATCTGCGCGAGGCGCTCGAACAGGGCACATTTCGCGAAGATCTTTATTATCGCCTGAACGTTGTGCCCATCGACATTGCGCCGTTGCGGGAGCGCAAGGAGGACATTCCCGATCTGGCGAATCTGTTCATCTCGCACTTTACCGGAGAATCGGGCAAGCCCGTGGAGGGCATTACGCCGGAGGCGATGCAGATTCTGGTGAATTACCACTGGCCGGGAAATGTGCGCGAGTTGCAGAACATTGTCGAGCGCGCCTGCGCGCTGGCGAAGGGCAGCGTGCTCACGCCGACAGACATTCACCTGGACGTGCGTCCTGCGAAAACGGCGAACGGCGCGGGAGGTTTTCTTCCCGAGGGCATGACGCTGGAGCAATGGGAAGATGAAATGGTGCAGGAGGCCCTGCGTCGCGCCAACGGCAACAAGAGCCAGGCGGCGCGCCTGCTGGGCCTTTCGCGCAACGCGCTGCGGTACCGGCTCTCAAAAATCGGCATCGCGGATGAAGGGGAGAAAGAGACGTGAGACGAAGTCTAGTCGGGTTCTCCTCAGCTGGAAAAAAGGAACACCGGTGCTGCCGAGGCAATGTGCTAAGATGTGTTCATGGCGAACACAAGTAGCGCGACTCTGAGTATTCGTCTGAAGTCGGAGACGAAGAAGCGGCTGGCGAAGCTGGCCAAGGTATCCGGGCGAAGCTCTAACTTTCTCATCTCTGATGCGGTCGAGTCGTACGTCGCCGACCAGGAGAGGATGCTGGCCGAGATTCGCACGGCGGACCGTCAGGTGAAGTCAGGCCACTACATCAAGCACGAAGACATGAAGGCGTGGCTGCTGTCCTGGGGTACCGCCCGGGAGTTGCCGCCGCCGAAATGCGCCTGCGGCAAGGAGCACAATGACGAGGCGCGGGGCTAGTGGAGATCGTCTGGTCCCGTCTGGCACGAGCGCGTCTGGAAGAGATTCGAGCTTACGTCGCCAAAGACAAGCCTGATGCTGCAGGAAGGCTAGCTACGCGCATCGTCGCCGTGGTGGAAGCGCTTCGAAGTCATCCGAATCTGGGCCGCGTGGGAGCCGAACCGGGAGTCCGCGAGTTGGTGATTGGGGGCACCCCGTACGTCGTTGTATATTCCGTGAAAAGAACTCAGATCACGATCAGCACGATCTGGCACGGTGCACAGTCAAGAAAAAGCCGCAGGAAGGCGAAATGATGCATTCGACCTCACCAACAGGAGCGAAAATGAGGATCATACGAGACGCGGTCCTGATATGCATGATCTGTATATTTCTGGGTACTCTGGCCGCACCGGGCATCTTCGCGCAGACGGCGAAGAGCGAATTTTTCAAAACTTCCGACGGCATACGGATCCACTATGTCGAGGCCGGCAGCGGCCGCGCCATCGTTTTCATTCCAGGATGGACCATGCCGGCCTGGATCTGGCAGAAGCAAATCGACGAGTTCTCGAAGAAATATCACGTCATTTCTGTCGATCCGCGGTCGCAAGGCGACAGCGACAAGCCGACGTTCGGCCACCTGCCTGAAACCCGCAGCCGGGATTATAAGGAACTGGTCGATCATCTGGGCCTGAAGCAGCCCATACTGGTCGGCTGGTCGATGGCGTGCGGCGAGCTGGTGAAATATGCCGAACAATTTGGCCCCGATAACGTCGGCGGTTTCGTGCTGGTCGACGGATTTCTCCCGGAGAAGCTCAGCCCGGAGATGTTCGCCGGCATGTCCGGATGGATGAACCAGCTCCAGCAGGATCGCCAGAAGCAAGCGGATGGTTTTGTACGCAGTATGTATAAGAAGCCGCAGACGGAGGAGTATTTGAAGCGCGTCATAGACGCTTCTGTGCAGGTTCCGGCTGACACGGCGGTGGTGCTCCTTTACGACATGATTGCGGTGAAGGACTTTTCGAGCGGTCTGGCCAAGATGAATCGCCCGGTGCTCTTTGCCTACCAGCCCGACACGCAGCCGACCGCCGACTTCCTCAAATCGAAACTGGGTGACAAGGTGCGGCTGGAAAAATTCGACGGCGATGGCCATGCGTTGTTCGTCGATGATCCGGAGAAGTTCAACCGCGTGCTGGAAGAGTTCATACAGGGCTTGGCCAAGTAATCAGGCCCGGTGACCGGGAGGGATCAGGTCACCCGAAGTGGCCGAAAACCACCACTCCTGGCTGAGGTCGGCCAACTCGGTCGAATTCAGCCGTCCAGCCTGTTTCGTTCGTCTCGTTCCGCTTTGAAAACAAACGACTTGTAAGTAGTCTTCTGCTCCCTCTTTGGCATGGCAGTTGCCATTCTTTTTGCTAGAGAGATTCCTACACATACGGGTTTATACGGTCATGTTTGGTTCGAAGAGGTGGGTCATGAAAAGCAGATTCATAGCGGGTTTGGCAGTCTTAGCTTTGGGAATATCTGGTTCGCTGTCGATAACGGCGCTGGCGCAGACGACCGAAGAAACTCCGGCACCCACCGATCAACCGAGCGCTCCGATGGAGATCGGGCAGCCGGGGCAAGGTCCAGTAGCAGACCATTCTGGCCCCCCGGGACAACCTGGCAACGCGCAGCCTACCGAGGCCGCTCCTGGCGGACCAGAGGGTGAGGCTCCGGCGAAAACCGACCAGGGCGTGGCGCGCGTCAGCCTGATTCACGGCGATGTGTCGACGCAGCGCGGGGATTCGGGAGACTGGTCGGCGGCGGTTTTGAACCAGCCGGTTATGACCGGCGACAAGGTTTCGACCGGCGACAACGCGCGTACTGAATTGCAGCTCGACTTTGCCAACACTTTTCGGCTGGGAGCGAACGCCAAGGCCAACATCGCGAACCTGACGCACCGGGACATTCAGATTCAGCTGAGCCAGGGCCTGGCCAGTCTCACCGTTTCGAAACAGAGCGAAGCCGAGCCGGAGATCGATACACCGAATGTCTCGGTGCATCCTGCACATCAGGATGGCGTGTACCGCATCGAAGTGCAGCCGGATGGCGACACGCTCGTGATTGTGCGCGAAGGCGAAGCGCAGATTGCCACGCCACAGGGCAGCGCCGAAGTGCACAGCGGCGAAATGGCCACGGTGCGCGGCGACGCCAATTCTGCGCAGTACAAAATTTCTCAGGCTTCGGATCGCGACGATTGGGATCGTTGGAACGCCGATCGCGACCACATGATCCGCAACGCCAGCTCGTGGCGCCACACCAATCGTTACTACACCGGAACGCAGGATCTGGATGCGTATGGCCGCTGGCAGAACGTGCCGGACTATGGCGACGTGTGGGTTCCGAACGAGCCCGATGACTGGGCTCCGTATCGCAACGGCAACTGGGTATACGAGCCCTACTACGGCTGGACTTGGGTCGGCTACGAGCCATGGGGATGGGCGCCGTATCACTACGGCCGCTGGTTCCCCTATGGCGCGGGCTGGGCGTGGTGGCCCGGTCCGGTCTATGGCGGCGGATTCTACCGTCCGTTCTGGGCGCCGGCGTATGTGTCGTTCTGGGGGTGGGGCGGGGGCTTCGGAGTTGGGTGGGGCGGTTGGGGCGGATTCGGATGGCTTCCGGTCGGGCCTTGTGACTACTACCATCCGTGGTGGGGCGGATACCGCGGCCGATTCGGTTGGGCTGGCCGTGGCGGCTATAACCGCTACGGTGGTTTCGCGCCCTTGCACGGCGGAACGCGGTTCTCGAACATCGCGCACATGAATGATGCCCACGTTGGCCGGGCCATGTCGACGGTCAACGCGGGACATTTCGGGGCAGGCCGGGTAACCGCCACGGCGGCGACCCGCGAGCAGTTGGGCGGCGCGCGCATGATGGCAGGCAATCTGCCCGTGGTTCCATCGCGGGCGAGCTTGTCGGCGAGCGGACGCTCGGCGGCACCCTCAACGGTGCGCAATGGTTCGGAGCGCTTCTTTGGGTCGGTGCATAACAATCTTTCACGGCCACAGTCGTTCCGGGCGCAGACTGCAAGTCTGCGACAGAGCATGGCGCAGAATCATGTGGGCGCGATTTCGGCCGGCGGCCGCGCGGGTGCGGGCGAATCCAACCTAGCACGCGGAACGAATAGTTCGATGAAGCCGAGCGCGGGTACGTCGCGCGCGTTCACTCCCCCGAGTGGCAGCGCGCGTTCGTCGGGCGGATTCAGCTCGGAGCGTGCGAACTCGGAGCGGAGCAACGGGGGATCCTCGAACATCGGCAGGTCAAACCTGGGCTCGGGAAACCTGGGCTCGGGAAACCTGGGCTCGGGAAACCGGGGCTCGTCAAACTTGGGCTCGGAGAACCGAGGCTTCGGTTCCTCCAATGCGGAAGCGCAGCGGAGTACGAGTCGGTCGGCTCCCGCTGCTAGCCGGGATGGATTCCGGCCGTTCACGCCGCCATCGCACAGCGACGTGGCGCGTGCAGTACCGGGCGCGTCGTCAAGTGGACAAATGGGGCGGAGCAACGCAGAGCGCGGCAGCAGCGGCAGCTACTGGAACCGGGCCGCGCCAAGTTCGATGGGATCGCGCGGCAACGGTTCGTACTCGGGCGGCTACGAGCGGGGATCGTCATCGCGTCCGCAGCTGGATATGCGGCAGCCGATCGTGCGCAGTCCCTCGTACGGCGGTTCGCGTGGTAGTTACGGTGGATACGGCGGCTATCAGGCTCCGACCTATCATGCTCCGACATACCATGCCCCGACGTATCATGCGCCGAGTTACGGTGGATCGCATGGCTCGCCGGGCTACAGTGCGCCGAGCCATGGTGCGCCAAGCCATGGCGGCGGTGGGGGCGGCGGCCACGTGAGTGCACCGAGCGGGGGCGGACATGCTTCCGGCGGGGGCGGCCACTCGGGTGGCGGCGGCCATGGTGGAGGTGGTCATCGCTAAGAAGCTGGAGACGTTGCCACGGAAGCGGTGATTCGATGCAAGCGCGGTGATGGAAACGAGTTGATGTAAACGAAGTGAAGACAGAGGCGGAAAGGGGCGTGCTTAGCGGCACGCCCTTTTTCACGTTTGAAAACTTTGCCGATTACGGTCTTGCGTAGGCGGGACTGTCAGGATCGGGGCGATCGTAATCGCGTCCGTATTTGTTTTTGTGAGCGAGCGTGACGTCGGTTTCTGACAGAGTGAGGCTTCCGATCGAGGTGTCGGCGGGACCCACCGTGATTTCATGGCTCAGGGCGCGGAGGGCGTCGGGCGCAACCGCCGAGTGAAAGACCTGCAACTGGTAACGGCCCGGCGGAACGTTGCTGATGCTGAGGTCTCCGCGTGCGTCGGAGATGGCGTAGTAGGGCGTTGCCAGGGCGATGACCACGGCGCTCATCTGCTCGTGAATGTTGCAGAAGATAAACGAGACGCCAGGTTTGTCGAACTGGACGAAGCGCGTGGTTCCGCTTTCGTAGAGCCCGAGGTCGAAGCGCTTGCCCTCGAACAGCGAAAACACATTGTGGAAGAACGGATCGTGGTTGGGGAATTCGACCTGGCCTCCCACTGGGATCACGAGCAGCGAAGGCTGGAAGCTTTTATTTTTCTGCACGAGTTGCGGAATGTAAGCGGGGTCTTGTCGCGGAGGATCGACCGTTGCACCAACGGGAGTGAGCCATACGACCGCCTTCGATGCGTTGGCCAGAGCATGACCGTTGCGGGTGAGCTGCACATGTCCTTTAAGGGCCTGCTGGGCGGGCGCGCAGACCGCTGCCAACAGCACGAAGAGAAGCGAATACTCATAATGGAGCGAGCGAGTTTTCAAAACAGAATCCCCACGGATAGATTGACCTGATTGGTGATGCTGCTGCTGTCATAGATCGGGAAGGTGTGCAATCGTCTGAACTCCGCGGACAGTAACAGGTCGGAGCGCGGACGAAAGACAACATTGCCCAGGGCACCGCGATTGCGTCCCAGAATCTCCCCACCGTTGTACTGATCGGTGGCGAATCCGCGCACGTCGCCGGCAAAGGCGTTGTCTTCGGCGATGACGCCGTTCAACTCCAGCTTGGGAGTCAGCTGGAGCTTGAGTTGGGCCCACCCGCCGGCGGTGTTGAGGCCGCGGATCGGGGTGTAGGGACCAGGAGGGCCACCGTACAGAATAGAAGTTCCAATCGCGCCGCCGAGTCCGCCAATGCCGCGGCCGCGATAGAACTCACCCGACAGAGCCAGGCGCGGGAGGATGGGAACTTGCCAATCGGCCATTCCGGACCACGCGTCGACGAAGCGGCTCCAAGCCCAGTCCTGGCGGCCATAGTAGCCGGCGACGCCGAAGCTGAGCGGGTGCTCCCGTACTGGGCGCGACCATGCCGTGCGGAACGCATAGGCGGGCTGGCCCGACAATTCTCCGGCCTGGGCCGAGCGGTAGAACGAATTGTAAGGTGGCTCCCAGTCGAGGTTGTCGAGAACGCCCGCCTGCACGGTGACGGTCTGCTGGTCGGAAATGGAGAAGCGATGCTCGACGCGCACTTGCGGCGTCCAGCCCCAGAGGTTTCCGGCGAAGGCGAACGCGGGCGTGGCCAGCGATGCGAACGACGTGGGCGACAGAGGCGAGATGAACAAAGCGTCCTGGCCGGCGACGATGGAAGTGTGTTCCCAGTCGAATCGCACATTGGCGGTCTGCAGGCGCGCGATTCCAAAGCTCACGCCGTTGCCGGTTGCGGGGAATCCTCCGGCGAAATCGAGTTGAACATCGGCCGAGGTTCTGGCCCCGGCGATGTTGGGGCCGAAAACTTCCAGTCCGATTTCGGACTGGCGCAGCGTGGCGCCGAGACTGGCCTGGGGCGAGCCCGCCGCGACCGGTTGAGAATAATTGGGAAGGTCAAGATTGTCGGAGCCGCCGACGTTGCGAAAGGCGTTCATCAGGACGATGCCGTGAAGGCGGGCCCGGTACTTGGAAGCGGTCTCGACTTTGGTCTGATATTGTTCATCGATTTTCGAGCCGATCAGCGAAGTGGATTCTTCCAGCTTCTGTACACGTTCTTCGAGCGGGGCGGAGGCTTGGATTGAGGCCGCAGTGGCCGACGCGGCGGCCGACGCCGAATCCGAAGCAATGACAGACCCGTTTTGCGGCAGGGACGCGGCCGTCTCAGAGTCGGCGCTCGCGGGAGATGCGGGCCGTTCCAGCAGGGCACGCGTGGCCTCGAGGTCGTGACGCAACTGGTGCATCTCGGCGCGGGACTCGGCATTTTCGGCGCGCATCTCTTCTACCAGACCGCGAAGTTGACGGACCTGATCCTGCAGGTCACGAACAGCGCTGGCAGCTTCGCCTGGCGCCGGCGACGCAGCGGACGCGGGCGGTTCCTGCGCCCAGCCGACCGTACAGAAAAAGACGATAGCGGCGATCGCGAATGCGGCGCCGCGAAACGGAGAAATCGTAAGGCTCTTCACACCGTCCTCCTACTCCATATCAGGGTCAGGATCCAGGTCAGGCACTTGGCGAAGAGAGGGGAACGTGCCTACGGGCCCGGACGAGAAATCGAATTCCTTTGGGCGTCATCGCGCTGCGCGGGGACCAGCGAAGGCGAATCGACGCTGGATTCGCCGGCGCGGGAGGCATCCTGCGCACGGCCGGGCACCACGATGCGAAAGACCGTTCTGCCTTGCGCGGTGTGCTCTACGGTAATCTCGCCGCCGTGATCCTGCACGATTTTCTGCACCACAGCCAGCCCCAGGCCTGTGCCGTTTTCCTTGCCGTAGCTGACGAAGGGATGAAACAGGCGTTCGCGGATGGATTCGGCGATGCCGGGACCGTTGTCGGCGACGGAAATCGTAATGGAACCCGCAACCTCGGCCGCCGTAACTTCCACGTTACCGCCTACGGCGGGAGCGGCCTCGCAGGCGTTCAACAGCAAATTGTACAAAGCCCGCTCCAGTTTGCGCTGGTCAAACCATCCGGCAACCTGAACGCCACAGAGCACATCGATGGAGCGGTTGTGATGCCGGGGATGCAGGCGAACCGCGAGAACGGAACGCTGAATGGTTTCCGACACGTTGGCGTATGCGGGGGTCAACGACTCGCGAGTGCGGGCGAATTCCAGCAGGGAATCGATGAGGTCAGTCATCAGATTCACGCCGGTGCGAACTTCCTGGTATAGCTCCTCGCGCTGCGCGGGAGTGAGGTGGCTGTCGCAAAGAAATTCCGAGTTGGCGACGATGGCAGCGAGGGAGTGGCGCAGATCGTGTGAAATCGAGCTGGCCATGCGTCCGATGGTGGCCAGCTGTTCGGACTCCAGCAGATCGTGCTGACTCTTGAGCAGGCTGGTGCGCATGCGGTCGAAGGCGCGGGTCAGTTCGGCCACTTCGTCGCCACCACGGGAATCGAGCGGATGATGGAAGTCTCCGCCTTCTAGGGCTCGTACTCCGGCGACGAGACTTCCGAGCGGCCGGGTGAAAGTGTGAGAAATGAAGAACACTAATCCGCTGCCCACGACGATCGCGGCCAGGCCCAACAGCAGCAGATATCGATTCAACTGATCGACAAACTTCGTAGCCTGATCGTATGAGCCGAGAACGCTCAAGCGCACCGGCGTGGGCCGGGAACCGGAGAGTACCAGAGAAGTGGCGAGGAAGCGTTCGCTGCCAATCTGGATGTCGCGCGGATCATCGTGTGCAGAGCCTGCGATCAAATCCTGCATGCTGCCGCCTTGCAATTGTGCCGGGGTCAGCGTCGTGCCTACGATTTCGTTGCCGCAGGAAAATGCCACCTGGCTGCCAGCCACCTTGCTGACTTCGGCGGCGAGGCGGTCGTTGATCTCGTAGCCGATCACGAGGAATCCGAGCAGAACTCCGTTCGTGCGGGAGCCGCGATAGATGGGCTCGATGAACGTCTGGTAAAGGTGATGATCTCCGAGCCACCAGTGGCTGGATTCTCCGCGATCGTCGTCGAGCGACTGCTGGAAGTATTTTTCGGCGGCTTCCTTCGTGAATCCGGGCGTCTTGGTATGCAGTGCAACCACCCGGCCGCTGCGATCGACCATGACAAAAAGATCGCTGGCCGCGATCTGCGAAATATCCTGCGAGGCGTCCTGGATGGTGACCGGGTCGGGGCTGGTCATGATGGCGCGGGTGATGGGAAGATCCGCCAGCAGGGCGACGTCGCTGGTCAGCATGGTTTCGCGTTCATGGCGAAAATCTTGAAACGCGGCGACAGAGTTGCGCAGGTTCACCGCAATACTTTGCCGGACGTTGCGGCGAATGCTGCGCTGCACCAGAAGCAGGCTGGTGGTGGTAAGGCCGGTGGTGATGAGCAGCATCGAGAGCAGAAAGCGGGTACGCAGGCGCAGGCGCGGTAGAAGTCCGGCAGCCGACTCGGTCGTTCGATCAGGCCGGGAATCAGCCTGAGTAGAATGCAGCGCGGGTTCGGGAGGCGAGTTCACGGGAATCAGCGGACGAACTTGTATCCCATGCCATGTACGGTGCGGAAGTGTACCGGGCTCGACGGGTCTTTCTCCAGTTTCTGGCGGAGTTTGAGAATGTGGTTGTCGACGGTGCGCGTCGATGGATAGTTCTGGTAGCCCCAAACTTCGTTCAGCAGTTCGTCACGGCTGATGACGCGGTCGGCATTCTGCACTAGAAACTGGAACGTCTTGAATTCCTGGGCGGTCAGGACCACGACTTGGCCATCGCGCTTAATCTCCATTTTCTTGAAGTCGGCGGAGATGCCATCGAAGCTGACGACCTGCAAATCCGGGACGCGCGCGGTATGACGCAGCGCGGCGCGCACACGGGCCAGCAGTTCGCGGGGACTGAAAGGTTTGGTGACGTAGTCGTCCGCGCCCAACTCAAGCAATAAGACTTTGTCGGAGACGTCGCTGGCAGCGCTGAGTACGACGATGGGCACCGTCGGGGCGATCGCCTTGATTTCTTTGCACACATCCCGGCCGGAAACCTTGGGTAGTCGCAGGTCCAGGACGACGGCGGCCGGCGCCGACGATTGGAAACTGTCGAGCGCGGACCGGCCATCGGACTGCGTTTCCACGGTGTAGCCCTCGGTCTCGAATAGACGCCGCAGCGCCTTCTGCACGGCGGGGTCGTCTTCAACCACGAGGATGCGGCCGGAGGGCTTTGCGGCGTTAGCTGGATTTGGCGTTTTCGCAGTGCTCAGTGGCGCGGCAAGGTTCCCCATAATTTGAATTCCTGATTTGAATTACTGTGATCGGGGGAGAACTTCCGGTTCCCACAAATTGCCCCATCCGGAAGTGGCTCGTCTACTGGAAGCTTACAACGGTTTGACGGCTGAATACGCGGATTCTGCGTGGTTTTGACATTCTTTTTACAATTTCAATTTGGTGTCAAGAGACGCTTCGGAAGGACAGTTGCTTGGCGAACGCGACCGGACGAAGCATTGTGCGCATCGCTCGCCGGCGCCACGGCTGTCGTAGAATTGGCGCTTGCCTGTGCTCTCGCAACTGGACGGTCTCGTAGTGGTGCTGGTGCGCCCGCGCAACCCTCTCAACATTGGCGCCGCGGCTCGTGCCATGAGCAATTTCGGGGCGCACCGGCTGCGCCTGGTGAATCCGTTTGCGGAGGGGTTTCGCGAGGCCAAATCGGCCGTGGGCGCGTCTGATCTGCTTCGCAGCGCGGAGGAATTCAAGACCGTTGCCGAGGCCGTGGCCGACTGCGTCCTGGTCGTGGGAACCACCGCCGTGAGGAATCGTGCGTTGCAGCAGCCGGTGCGCCCACTCGACGAACCGGCCGGGGCCGCGATTCGCAAGCAACTTCAGACCGGGCGGGTTGCTCTTTTGTTTGGCTCGGAAAAAATCGGGCTGACGAATAAAGACTTCAGTCATTGCCACTGGCTGCTGAACATCCCGACAAAAGAGAAGAACATCTCCATGAACCTGGGACAGGCCGTGGCTGTCTGTCTCTATGAGCTGGCACGGAGCGTGCCCGTCGAGCAAGTTGGCGAGCAGGTCGAGCTGGCAACCGCGGGCCAGACCGAACAGATTACTGAGGGGCTGCTCGAGGCGCTTCGCATCAGCGGCTATGTGAAGCCAGGGACCGATGCCATGTTCGAGAAAAAAGTGCGCTGGCTCATTTTGCGTTTTGGGTTGGAAGCCTACGACGCCAAGCTGCTGCTCGGCATG
>Ga0209040_10000293_pt1 | contig 36899 bp, 36 predicted proteins | sample BogFormECP12_OM3_FD_188240 | JGI IMG/M metagenome (GOLD analysis project Ga0209040, IMG submission 188240) | Bog forest soil microbial communities from Calvert Island, British Columbia, Canada - ECP12_OM3 (SPAdes) (version 2) | ecosystem: Environmental > Aquatic > Freshwater > Wetlands > Bog ... | reverse complement strand
ACAGGGCGCGAGCGGCGGGCACCCACTCCGTAGAATCGCACCGGCCGAATCGGAGCAAGAGAAAATCGCACCGCTGCCCACAGTTTTGCCCCTCTTACATCGGATCAGCATAACCCACTGACAAGGTAGGTATATTTCGATCGTAGCCAGGAGGGGAACCATAATCCCTTGGTCGGTGGTTCAAATCCGCCCGGCGCTGCCATCCAGACGAATATGAGACGACAGACGGGCGCCTGGTAAGGGAGTCAAGTGAGTAGCGAAGGCGCTTGGCGTAGGCAATGGTGCCGTGCCGCGAAGCGAAGCTGATCGGCGAATGATCGCACCGCTGGCACATGGCACGGAATACGCCGGAAGCTGTCGTCGCAGCTACCAGCGCCGTTCCTGCAACAGCGCATCCAATCGCTCGGCCACGCGGCGAAGGTCGCGCGCGCTGCGTTCGTCCTGTTCTATCGTCTCGGTCAGCACCGGCGCCGCTCCGTCCTGCGGTGCGTAGCCGATCGTGCGCTTCGTCATCTCAATGTCCCAGCGCATACCGGGATTGTCACTCATCAGGTTGAGAACGGCAAAGCCAACGTCCTCTGCCAGCACCGCCCGCTCCATCGCCTGGCAAAGGTCGCGGTTCGACAGCCACATCCCCTGCCCCCAGCCACTCCAGCCCATATGCGTCCCGGGCCGGTTATCACCGCGCTGCAGATAGCCGATGCGAAAGCAGATCACCGACAGTCCGCGCCGCGCATGCGCGCTGCGCCCCATCCGCTCGCCCATTAGTTTCGACACCCCGTACGGGTTGATTGGATATGGGTCCATGTCGATGGTCAACACGCCCTGGCCGGGCCGATGTCCGGCCATCACCCAGTTGGAACTGGCGAACACCACGCGCCGCACGCCGTGCGCCGCAGCCGCCTCGTAGACATTCCGCCGTCAGGTCGATGTTCAGCCGCTGTGCCGAAGCCCAGGAAGCCTGCGGGCTCGGGTTACCGGCAAGATGGATCACTGCATCGACGCCCGCGAATTGCGCCACCCAGACGTCATCCCATTCCGCCAAATCGGCCGCATGGATCGCGGGATCGCCACGCGCGTCGACGTCCAGCAGCCGGAGTGTCCAGCCTAGGCCGGAAAAATGTGCACGCAGCTTGGTGCCGATGTTGCCGCCGGCACCGGTAATCAGCACTGTCCCAGTCATCGGCAATCTCCCGACCGGTCGGCAAGCGACCGGCCCAGTCTGCGCAGCGTTGATGGGTGCCTCGCTCGCGCCCCGTGTTTGTGCGTCATGCGCAGAAACCCTGGCCGTTGCAAGTAACCCAAACCTCAATTGACCTTTCGGGAGAGCGTGGACAAATCGAGGCCGGTGACGCGAGTGAGCGTGGCGCTCTCGAAGGTCGCACCTTGAACATTCGCACCAGTGAAGTCTGCGTCGGTCAGGTCAGCGCCGTCAAACTCGGTATTGCGCAAATCGGCACCGTTGAAGTGTGCGGCATTCAGCTTGGCAAACCGGAAGCTGACGTGTCCAAGCCCTGCACCGGTGAAATTGGCGTTGAGGAGCTTGGCGCTGATGAATTCGGTGCGCAACAAGCCCATCGACTGATTCGCCATAACCACCGTCATGTGTGCGTTCGAGAAGTCCGCGCCGCGCATGTCGTCGAAGCTGAAGTGTACTGTGATCGATGCATCCGATAAGTCGGCGCCCACAAAGATCGCAGCTTGCTCGGGTGTGTTGTCCATTCCGGTCGAGGTGACGACTGTCTGCATCGTGGCACCGCGCAAACGAGCATCAGTGAAATTGGCACGTATAATCCAGGTGAAGGTCAGGTCCGCCCTGGTGAGGTCGGAACCGGCGAGGTTCGCGCCGACCAGTTTGACGCCGTGCAGGTTCGCTCCTGACAAATTCGCACCGGACAGATTGGCGCCATTCAAATCGAGGCCAGTCAGGTCATCACCGCTCATATCCTTCCCGGAAAGGTCCACGGTGCCTGGCGGTACCGCAGCAACAGCCGCCCGCACCGCCGCGGCCGTCATGTGTTCTGCAGCCGAGGTTGCGGGACCCCAGAACAACAGAGGCGCAACTGTCAACGCAATGCAGGTGAGCCCGCACTGCACACGGGTCCTCCATATCGGCGCTGGGCCTTCGATCGATAGCATCACGTCGATCTCCGGCCGCGATGCCGCTCGACTATGCCGCGAACCACATCAATCTGATTGCCCTGCGGCGCCATCGCTCCCCGCTGGTTATTCCACCCGCCGTCAACCGCAAGGGAACGTCCTGGGCGAGCGAGTGAACCGCACCCTCCACCAATAATCGAGGACAGCATAGGGGGTACACCAATCGCGCCAGTCATGGCGATCGTTTGGAAGAGGATGCGCAGGGGATTGGCCTGTTGGCGGCGACGCGCTGAACCCTGCGAACGACTGCCTCGGCGGCTACTGCGGTATAGGGGAGGCGACCGTTTTGAAGCCGCCAATTGACGGCGCACGATGCCGCGATTTTGCCTGGTCTCCCGCTTTGCCGTAGTATTGAACTCGCCGCTTAGGGTACAAACGGCGAACGGCGCAGCCAGGTCCGGCATGCCGAAACCAAGGGAGGCGAGTGTAAGATGTCCGATACGATTCACATCCATCCGTCGGTGGATCAAGGCGTGAAGCCCGGCTCCGCGAATTTCGCCGGCGGGACGCTGGTGTGCAAATGCACGCAGGCACCGGTGAAGGTCGGCATCACGGGGCAGGTGGCCTATGACCACGCCTGCGGATGCACCAAGTGCTGGAAGCCGGCCGGAGCGACCTTCTCGGTCGTGGCCGTCGTGCCGCGCGCCAATCTGAGCGTGACGGAGAACGCCGACAAACTTGCCATCGTGGACCCGAGCGCGGCGATCCAGCGCTACGCCTGCAAGGGGTGTGGCGTTCACATGTACGGCCGGATCGAGAACACAAAGCATCCATTCTATGGCTTCGATTTCATCCATCCCGAACTGTTCCAGGAGCAGGGCTGGGCGCCGCCGGAATTCGCGGCGTTCGTGTCGTCCGTGATTGAATCCGGTGTCAATCCGGACCGGATGGCCGGCATTCGCGGCCGACTGAAGCAACTGGGCCTCGAGCCGTACGACGCGCTGTCGCCGCCCCTGATGGACGCGATCGCCACCCACATCGCAAAGGCGTCGGGCGCACTGCCGGCGTAAGCGCCGACAGCGCTGCGACGGGGCGGGAAGGATCAGTAGGTCACAACGCTACGGATGCTTTCGCCCCGCCGCATCAGTTCGAACCCCTCGTTGATACGTTCGAACGGCAATACGTGTGTGATCAGGTCGTCGATGTTGATGCGACCGTCCATGTACCAGTCGACGATGCGCGGCACGTCGGTACGGCCTCGCGCGCCGCCGAACGCGGTGCCCTTCCAGACGCGGCCCGTCACCAACTGGAACGGCCGCGTGGCGATTTCCTGTCCGGCTCCGGCGACACCGATGATGATCGATTGGCCCCAGCCGCGGTGGGCACATTCAAGTGCCTGACGCATGACCTTCACGTTGCCGATGCACTCGAAGCTGTAATCGGCGCCACCCTTCGTCAAATCCACCAGGTAAGGAACCAGATCCCCCTGCACCTCGGCCGGATTGACGAAATGCGTCATGCCGAACTTTTCCGCGATGGCACGGCGATTGGGATTAAGGTCGACACCGACGATCATCTCGGCGCCGACCATGCGCAGGCCCTGAATGACGTTCAGCCCGATGCCGCCGAGACCAAACACCACGCAGCGCGCGCCGGCCTCGACCTTGGCCGTGTTCATCACCGCGCCGAGGCCCGTGGTGACGCCGCAGCCGATGTAGCAGACCTTCTCGAACGGCGCGTCCTCGCGGATCTTGGCGGCCGCGATTTCCGGCAGCACGGTGAAATTCGCGAAGGTGGACGTGCCCATGTAGTGCATCACCGGCGAGCCGTCGCACGAGAAACGGCTGGTACCGTCCGGCATGACGCCGCGTCCCTGGGTGGCGCGGATCGCCACGCACAGGTTGGTCTTGCGGCTGAGGCAGTATTCGCACTGGCGGCATTCCGGCGTGTAGAGCGGGATGACATGATCGCCCTGCTTCAGCGACGTCACGCCCGGGCCGACCTCGGCCACGACGCCGGCGCCTTCGTGCCCCAGGATCGCCGGGAAGATCCCCTCCGGATCGGCACCGGATAGGGTGTATTCGTCGGTATGGCAGATGCCGGTAGCCTTGATCTCGATCAGCACTTCGCCCACCCGCGGGCCGTCGACGTCCACCGTTTCCAGACTGAGCGGCTTGCCCGCCTCGCGGGCAACGGCAGCACGAACCTTCATTGCACGACCTCCCTCGTAGCGCTGACTATTGCTTCTTTTGCCCGTCCGGTCCGAACTGTTCGAGATAGGCGATCACGTCCTTACGCTTCTGCGCGTCCTTGAGGCCCGGAAAGATCATCTTCGTGTGCGGCACGACCGTCTGCGGCGATTCCAGATAGCGGTCGAGTTCTTCCGGTGTCCAGACGATACCGGAGTCCTTGTTGGCCGGCGAATAGTTGTAGTCTGCGTAGGTGCCCGCCTTGCGGCCGACAACACCATTCAGCACCGGCCCAACCATGATCTTCGCATCGGGACCGATCTGATGACAGGCACGGCACACCAGAAAGTCCTTTTCGCCGGCGGCGGCATCCTGCGCGCGCCCCCCGCCGGTCGCTGCCAGGAGCAGCGTCGCCGCAACGATTCCTTTCCCGAGCACCGGGACCCCTCCTGCCTTTGCGTTACTTTCCATGAAGGTGCGGATAGCCGCCAACCTAGTCAACATGCCAGTCAGATTTTCTCGTCCTCCTTACCGGGCCATGCGCAATGCCAGCGCGCCACACGCAAACTCGGATGCTCGCCGATCCATTGGGCCAGGTAGGGCTGTGCCTGCATCGTGCAGGCGCGTAGCGAACCCCCTGACTGGAACAGGAGGTGATACTCGTGGCACGCGCCAGGGCTGACCAGGGTGCATGCCAAAACAACGAGATCGATCAGGTTCATCGCTCTTTCCAGTGCTCGGCGTCTGGGCTGTTCCGCTGATAGCATCCCGCTGCAACGGTTTGCCAGATTTTCATCCCAAATGCGCCAGTTCAATGCTCTGGACGCCGAGGCGCTGCTTGAAGACGCCCGGATAGTGCTCCATCCTGGCCCAAATGGAACGTCCAACGCTGGTGCCCCACGACCGGTTCGGGCGGCGGGCCTTGATTGCGGCCACCGCTGGGATCGGCCTCGTCGGACGACCCGGTGCGGCACGGTCCGATCCGGCCACCGTTCAGGTCGGCTACCTGCGCTGGTTGGAACCCCGCCCGACGATATCGCTGCTGGACAAGTCACCGCCGGACAGCGGGCTGGCGGGCGCGAAGCTCGCAATGAGCGACAACAATACGACTGGTCGCTTCATGAACCAGCAGTTCGAGCTATCCGACGCGCCCGTACACGCCGACGATGACCCCGTTGTTGTTCTTGGGGCTCTGGCGGACCGCGGTATTGTCTTGCTCTTGTCTGATCTTCCAGCCGATCGACTGCTGTCGCTGGCCGAGGCCGGCCGCGCCAGGCAGGTCACGCTGTTCAACATCCAGGCGCCGGATGATGCTCTGCGCCAGGAGAACTGTCGCGATAACGTGATCCATGTGGCGCCGTCGCGCAGCATGCTCGCGGACGCGCTCGCGCAATACCTGGTGTGGAAGAAGTGGTCTCGCTGGGTGCTGATCTACGGCTCACACCCCGAGGACGCGTTGCTGGCCGACGCCTATCGCCGCGCCGCACGGCGCTTCGGCGCGCGCATCGTGAAGGAGCGCGAATTCAAGGACGCCGGCGGCGCGCGCCAGACCGATTCCGGCGTCGTGCAGACCCAGCAGCAGATGCCGGTTTTCACCCAGGGCCTGCCCGACTACGACGTGCTGATCGCAGCCGATGAGAATGAGGTGTTTGCAGACTATCTGCCCTATCGCATCTGGGACGCGCGGCCGGTGGCGGGGTCGTCCGGGCTGCGGCCGGTAAGCTGGGACCCGACCAGTGAATCCTGGGGCGGGACACAGCTTCAGGATCGTTTCATCCGCATCGCGCATCGCCGCATGACCGAGCTCGACATGCAGGCCTGGACCGCGTGCCGCATGATCGGCGAAGCGGCCAGCCGCACGGCGTCGGCCGATCCGGCGAAGCTCATGCAGGAGATCAAGAGCAGCGATTTTGCTGTCGCGGCCTACAAGGGCCAAAAGCTCACGCTGCGCGACTGGGACTGGCAGCTACGCCAGCCGATCCTGCTGTCCGATGGCCGCACCGTTGTATCGATCTCGCCGCAACCAGGCTTCCTGCACCAGGTGACGGAACTCGACACTCTCGGCATCGACCGGCCGGAAACCAGGTGCAAATTACGATGATGCGCTGCAACCGTCTGCCGGCGTGCTTCCTGGCCGGCTTGATCCTGGCAGCCACACCCGGGCCGGCCGGCGCCTACACGGCCTATGTGACGAACGAGCGTGACAACACGATCAGCGTTGTCGATCTCGATCAGATGAAGACCGTGAAGACCGTGCCGGTCGGTCAGCGCCCGCGCGGCATTACGATGACCGCGGACGGCACCAAGATTCTGGTCTGCGCGAGCGACGACGACACGATACAGATGATCGATGCCGCCACGCTGCGCATCGTCGGCGATCTGCCGTCCGGTCCGGATCCCGAGACGTTCGCCCTGCACGTCTCCGGCAATCCGCTCTATGTGTCGAACGAGGACGACAGCATGATCACCGTGATCGACGTGCCGGCACGCAAGGTGATCGCGGAGATACCGACGGGAGTCGAGCCCGAGGGCATGGCGGTGAGCCCGGACGGCCAGACGATCGTGAATACCTCCGAAACCACCAACATGGCGCATTTCCTCGACTACAAAACGCGCAAGATGGTGGCAGCCGTGCTGGTCGATGCGCGCCCGCGAGTCGCCATGTTCAAGCATGATGGGTCGGAGGTCTGGGTCTCGTCCGAACTCGGCGGCACCGTCAGCGTGATCGATCCGGGTCAACACGCCGTCACGCACAAGATCTCCTTCGATGTGCAGGGCCTGCGCGCCGAAGCGATACAGCCCGTGGGTATCCAGTTCACACGGGACGATGCGACCGCTTTCGTCGCCCTCGGACCGGCCAACCGCGTCGCGGTGATCGACACGAAAGCTTACAAGGTTCGGAAGTACCTGCTGGTCGGACAACGTGTCTGGCAGATGACATTCACTCCGGACCAGAAGTACCTTTTGACCACCAACGGGCTTTCCAACGACATCTCGATGATCGACGTCGCCTCGCTCGACGTGGTGAAGTCGATCCCGGTCGGTCGGCTGCCCTGGGGCGTCGTGGTGTCGCCGAAATGAGCGCCGACGCGGTCACCGTCCCGGTGCCTGACCGCGTGTCCGACGTCGCGCGTGCCGGTGCGGCGCTCGCCGTACGGAACGTCAGCCACGCCTACGGATCGCGCCAGGCGCTGCAGGACGTCAGCCTGACGGTGCAGCGGTCGCGCTTCACTGCGTTGCTCGGTCTCAACGGCGCAGGAAAGACCACGCTGTTCTCCCTGATCACGCGGCTCTACGACACGCGACACGGATCGATCGAAGTGCTCGGTCATCGTGTATCACGCGAACCAGGCAAGGCGTTGCGCCTGCTGGGCGTGGTGTTCCAGGCGCGCACGCTCGATCTCGACCTGTCGGTCATGGACAATCTGCTCTATCACGCCGCCTTGCACGGCATCGGCAGTCGCGAAGCTCGGCAGCGCGCGCTTGCGGCGTTGCGGGAGATCGACTTGGTGGACCGTGCCGCGGAGACCGTGCGCAGACTGTCGGGCGGTCAGATGCGGCGGGTCGAGATCGCACGCGCGCTGTTGCACCGACCGCAAGTCCTGGTGCTGGACGAACCGACCGTCGGACTGGACGTCGCGTCCCGCTCGGCCATCCTGCGTCATGTGCGCTCGCTGGTCCGTGAGCGCGGCGTCGCCGTGCTGTGGGCCACTCATCTGCTCGATGAGGTCGAGAGCGACGACGCGGTTGTCGTGCTGCATCGGGGCCAGGTCCTCGCGGCAGGCGACGTGCCGGACGTCGTGGCATCGGCAGGCGCCGTGGACATGCGCAGCGCCTTCATCGCGTTGACCGGTGGCGCGCCGGAGGGGCCGGCGTGAGCACGACCGAAATCGCCGGCGGGAGCCCGGGGTTCGGTCTCGGCCAGTATCTCATTTGCCTGCGCGGCATTGCCTGGCGCGAGGCACTGCGGTTCCTGCACCAGCGCGAGCGCTTCATCTCGGCGCTGGTGCGCCCGTTGGTGTGGCTGTTCATCTTCGCCGCCGGATTCCGTCAGATCCTCGGCGTGTCGATCATTCCGCCTTACGAGACCTATGTCCTGTACGAGGTCTATGTCACGCCCGGATTGATGGCGATGATCCAGTTGTTCAACGGCATGCAGTCCTCGCTCTCGATGGTGTACGACCGCGAGATGGGCAACATGCGCATGTTGCTGGTCAGCCCGTTTCCTCGCTGGTTTCTGCTGATCGGCAAACTGCTGGCGAGCACGGCGGTGTCGATCTCGCAAGTCTATGCCTTTCTGATCATCGCCCGCGTCTGGGGTATCGAGGCACCGGTCTGGGGTTACGTCGCAGTGCTTCCGGCACTCGCACTGTCCGGGATGATGCTCGGTGCGCTCGGCATGCTGCTGTCCTCGGTGATCCGTCAGCTCGAAAATTTCGCCGGCGTGATGAACTTCGTGATCTTCCCGATGTTCTTTGCCTCGTCCGCGCTGTATCCGCTGTGGCTGGTGCAGCAGTCGAGTCCGGTCGTCTACACCATCTGCCGGCTGAATCCGTTCACCTATGCCATCGAGCTGATTCGCTTCGCGCTCTACACCGAGATCGACTGGACGTCGCTGGCCGTGGTGGTCGTCACGACGATCGTGTTCACGACAGGCGCGATCGTCGCCTATGACCCTGCGCGCGGTCTGATCGCACGCCGCGGTGAGGGCGGCGGATGACATCACGCCGCCTCGGCGCGGCGGGGCTGACGCTGGGCGTTGCAATGGCAGCAGCAACAGTGGCAACGCCGGCGCCACCGGCCTCCCGCGATCCTGACTGGCCGTGCCAGCAAATCAAGGTGCCACAGCTTTCTCTTGCGGCGGCGTGGTCAGGTCCTGCGCTGGATCGACAACAGGATGGCTGGCGGCAGGACCCGCAGGTGGCTGATCTGGTACAGGAGCTGGTACAGCGGCGGGTGCCGATCGAGCAGGCACAGGACAGAATCCGCGCATTCATGGCGCAGGCCGGCGACCGTAAACAGCCGAAGCTGCTGGAACTGCTCGCTGGACTGTTCAGCGTGCTCAACGACGAACGCAGTACAGTCATTGCAGGACTGGACCGCTTTGGCGCGCGCCAAAAGGAGCTCGCCTCGGAGTTGCGCGATGACAACGAAAGGCTGCGGGTCATGCAGGCCGATCCCGCCGCCAAGGCGAGCGATGCCGATCAGATGGCACAACGGGTCACGTGGGGGGCCCGCGTCTTTCAGGATCGGCGCCAGGCCTTGAGCTATGCTTGCGATGTGCCAGGCAAGATCGAGCAGAGGCTGTTCGCGCTGGCGCGGATCATCCGGGAGGCGGTGCAATGAACGCGCTGTGCCCTGGTCATTCGGTCGCCTGCGGCCGTTGCAGCGGAATGCGCAGCTCCAGCGGCAGATGATTGGCGACCCAACCGTCGGTACCATCCGGATACCAGGCCACGTGGGTATAACCCATGGCGATCGCACGCTTCGCCGCGTTCCACGACATCCAGCAATTCGCCAGACAATAGAACACGAGCATGCGGTCCCGATTGTCGCCGCTGGCCTGCTCCAGGCCATGCACGAAGTACTGTTCCATCACCGGAGCCAGGGCGCCGTAGCCGGTATCGGGCAGCCAGATGCTGCCAGGCACGTCCTCCCGCGGCTTCTCGCGCCATATCGTCATGGCCGGCAATCCGACCGGACGGGGCACCTGCGGCAACACATCGACGAACACCGCATCACGCTGTTCCCAGTGAGCCCGCGCCTCGTCCGTCGACAGAACCGTTGCACCCCGCAACGTGGTCGGAGTCGGGGAGCGATAATCGTCCATGCGATAGCCCGTCGGCTCCGACGGGGCGTTGGCGGCGCCGGCCACAACGGAAACTACAATGCCGATTGCAATGGCCCAGCGAAGACGCGCCAAACTCATGGTGGCGTTGTCAGATGGCCTTGTTCGTCCAGCAGCGGCACGCCGTACTCGGTCAGAATATGATCGATTTCAGGCTGGCTCTCCGCGATCAACCGGTTGAGCCGGCGTTTCCAGTCCTGATCGCTGCGACGTACGCCCATCGCGATGCGAAAATCCATGCGCTCCTGCTCCTGCAGCAGCGGCGCCACCACAAGGTGCGGGGAGACCTGCTGAGCGTGGTATCCAGCTATTGGGCCCCACAGCACGCCTGCGTCGATCTGGCCGGCCGCGACGTCATTGGCCATCGCCCGCGTGGGCGCCTCGATCCGTGTATCGACCGTGAGAGCGTAAGGCCTGGCCAGCGCCATCAGCCCCTGCTGCACGAGTACCGTGGCCGGCGGCGTACCCGCGACAACGCCGATATGCTTCCCCTTGAGTCGCGGATCCTCGAGTGACTCGATGCCGTCCAGGCCAGTGCCGGGTTTGAACACCAGCGCATAGGTCGTGTGGTAATACGGATTGGTGGTCTGCACGAGATCATCGCCGACCGCCACGCCCATGATCACGTCACAGCGCAGCGCATTCAGCGTGTTGCGAACGAAGCCGATCACCTGCGGCAGATACGTGTAGTTGGTAGGCTCGCCGAGTTTGCGTGCAAACAGCTCGGCCAGCTTGTTCTCGAACCCTTCGCCCGCTTCGTCTGAAAACGGCAGGTTGCGCGGGTCCGCGCAGACCCGGAACGTCTTGGGATCAACCAGTTCGGCGGACGAGCCGAGGCCGGGTGCCTGGGCGGCCGCCCGCCCGGCGATCAACACTATCAGCCCGATCGCCACAGCGACGCGCCGTAAGCCTGCCTTGGATCGCAAATCCGCCATAACGATACCGCTACCGATCAACCCATGCATTCATCCTCGGCCTTTGTGAATCCCTCAGGCTTCGGTGCGTGCTTCTCCGGACGGCCGCGCCCGATGGCATCGTCGGCACGCGCCCGCAAATAGACGTAGATCGCATCGATGAAACACATGACGTTCTTGTTCTCGCCGTTGGCCGGCATCACCAGTTGCTGGGCCGACGATACATCCTTCTTCCCGCTCGCGACGACAGCGTAAAAGTCGGTGTAGCTCAGGCGCTTCATCGATTCCATCAGCGCCGGGGCATAGGTGGAACCCTCCCCGTCGGGACCATGGCAGCGCAGACATTCGGATGAGTACCGGGTGAAGCCAACGTAGGTGTACCAATCCACCGTGCCGTCCGGTTCGACCTTGAACGTCGGATTGTCGTTCTTGTCGCTCCATTTGCCGTCATCGGACTTCACGGCTGACGGGTCACCCGATCCGTCGGTGACTGCGTAGGCGCCGACGGACACAAGCGAAGCCGCCGCCATCGCGACGGCCACACGCAACACCCACTGCACGATGATCTCCTTCGCTTGACTTGCCGGCTGGCCGGCCCGCGACATGATGCCGCGAGGCCGGCCATAAACCGCGGCAATCAGCTTGAGGGCAGCGCGAACACCGTCAACGTACCGCCAAGTGCCGTGTAGCTGTTCAGCGCGGCATAACCGCCGACCGCGCCGAGGCCCGCATGTGGGTCCGTGAGGCCCGCCGCAAGACCAATCCCGGCCCAGCCGCCGATACCGGAAAGCACGGCGACGTACTGCCTGCCGGCGTGCTGGTAGGTGATCACGTTGCCGATGATGCCCGACGGAGTCTTGAACTTGTAAAGCTCCTTGCCGGTCTTGACATCGACCGCCTTCAGATAGCCCTCCAGTGTCCCGTAGAACGCCACGCCACCTTTGGTCACGAGCGCACCCGACCAGACGGAGAACTGCTCCGGATCCGACCACACGATCTTCCCGGTCGTTGCATCCCACGCGATGAAGTTGCCCATGTTCGTCTGACCGGGCGGCGGATACATCGCCAGCGTCGCACCGACATAGGGCTGTCCCGCGGTGTACGACACCCGGAACGGCTCATAGTCCATGCAGACATGGTTGGTCGGCACGTAGAACAGCTTGGTGTCCGGCGAATAGGCCGCCGGCTGCTGGTCCTTGGTGCCCAGCGCGGCCGGGCAGATACCCTGGTAGTTCTTGTCCGCGCCGGCGGAGCCCGGGGCGTATTGCGCAACCACGGCTGGACGGCCGTAGTTGGGGCTGTTCTTGTTCATGTCCACGCCGGTGGTCCAGTTCACCGCCGGATCATACTTGGCTGCAACCAGCAGCTCGCCGGTCGCCCGGTTCAACGTGTAGCCAAGTCCGTTGCGGTCGAAGTGGACCAGGGTCGGGACCGTCTGGCCGTTGATCTGCTGATCCGCCAGGATCATCTCATTCACGCCGTCATAGTCCCACTGGTCATGCGGCGTCATCTGATAGACCCACTTCGCCATGCCGGTATCGGCATCACGCGCGAAGATCGTCATCGACCACTTGTTGTCACCGGGCCGCTGCACCGGGTTCCAGGTAGAGGGGTTGCCGGAGCCATAATAGATCAGGTTGAGGGTGGGATCGTATGAGTACCATCCCCACGTGTCGCCGCCGCCGATCTTCCACTGGTCGCCCTGCCAGCTCTTCGGGCTGGAATCGGCGCCGACAGGCTTGCCCAGGTCCGTGGTCTTCTGAGGATCCAACAACACATCGCTGTCCGGGCCCTCGGAATAAGCGCGCCAGATCTGCTTGCCATCCGCGAGAGCATAGGCCGCGACCCAGCCGCGCACGCCGAACTCGCCGCCGGAGACGCCGACATAGACCTTGTCCTTGACCACCATCGGAGCGCTGGTGCCGGTTTCACCCTTGCTGGGATCGCCGGTCTTCACCGACCAGGCCAACTTGCCCGTCTTCGCATCGAGCGCCGCCAGCGTCGTGTCCGCCTGGTGCAGGAATATCTTGCCGTCGGCATAGGCGGGGCCGCGGTTCACCGTATCGCAGCACATCACCGGAATGACGTTGGGATCCTGTTTCGGCTCGTATTTCCACAGGATCTTGCCGTCGTTGTTCAGGTCGAGCGCGAAGACCGTATTGGGGAACGGCGCATGTACATACATGACGTCGCCGATGACCAGCGGTGCGCCTTCATGGCCGCGAAGCACACCGGTCGAGAATGTCCACGCCACCTGAAGCTTGCCGACATTCTGCGCGTTAATCTGATCGAGTGCGGAATAGCGCTGGTTGTCATAGGTGATGGTCGGCATCACCACATTCGCCGCATTCGCCTGCATCTTGAGCAGGTCTTCGCTCCCTGCGGTCTGCGCGATTGCTGTTGCTATCAAGAGTTGGGACGACAGAATGGTACCTGCCGCGAGCCAGGTGCCTGCCGAAGCACGTCGCATTTGTTTCCTCCTGTTTTGCAGTCGCTTGTAGTGGGCGACCTGTCGACCTACCCACCGAAAGGCAGCCAGTTCGTTTGGGAAGCGGGTCCTTCGGCGGAATATGCGGGCGGGTCGGGCTGGTTTGTTGCCACACGACCGACACTGGCCAATTCGCCCTGCCGAATGCCCGCCTCCCCATTTCGGGGCATTCGTCGAAGCCGGAACCTACGGCAACCTTATGCTATACTGGCAAGCCGGCAAATCACGGGGTCGTGAACACTGGCGTCGCCGGATGGCCGGGGCGCCACCGGAGTAACGGAGTCATTGCGATGCGGACCCTTGGCGTCCTGGTCGGTGCGATACTGACGCTTGGCGCCGCAGCCGAGGCTGGAGCGGACGGCACACCACTCGCCGTGCAGAAAGTCGCGGACGGCGACTATGCCCATTTCGGGCAGGTCGCGCTCACCACGCCCGAAAATGCAGGCGACATCGCCAATCTCGGCATCATCGTCGGACAGGACGCAGTGGCCCTGGTCGATACCGGTGGGAGCGTCGCGGTCGGCCAACGCCTGCTCCTGGCCGTCCGCGGAATAACCGACAAACCAATTCACTATATCATCAACACACATGATCATCCGGATCATGTGTTCGGCAATGCGGCCTTCCTGTCCGGCGGCACGTTTGTCGGCCACCACAATCTGCCGACAGAACTGGCCAAGCGCGGGGCCTATTATCTGCGCTCCTTTCGTGATCAGCTCGGCGAGCAGGCCATCGCCGCGGTCAAGATCATTCCACCGACCCTCCTGGTGGACACCGAGGCCACGCTGGACCTGGGAGGCAGGCGACTGCGGCTCACGGCATGGTCGCCGGCCGCCCACACGGACTGCGATCTGACCGTGCTGGATGAGACGACCGGCGTGCTGTTCGCTGGAGATCTCGTCTTCCTGGAGCACGTGCCGGTCGTGGACGGCAGCGTCACCGGCTGGCTCTCTGTCATTCCGCGTCTGGCACAGGTACCCGCCAGGATCGTGGTGCCAGGCCATGGCCGGCTGGTGGCGCCCTGGCCGCAGGCGCTCGAGGACGAGACCCGCTATCTCACGGTGCTGGCGCGGGATACGCGCCAGCAGATCGCTGCGGGAACGCCACTCGCGCGCGCTGTAGCCGACATCGGCAGCTCAGAGCGAAACCGATGGCAGCTCTTCGATGACTATAATGCCCGCAATGCGACCGCAGCCTTCAGTGAGCTGGAATGGCAGTAGCTCTGTCGCGCTCGACACGCCCGCAATTCCGCGCCGATCTTGCAATTGCGCCAGGGCGGGCGTGATTATCCCGGGGGTGCGGCATGCGGATGAACAGTTCCGCACCCACTTGGGAGCACCCATGAACACGCGACAGAGGCACGTCCTGCGACGCCGGACACTGCTGGCGGCAGCCGTGGTCGGAGCCGCCGGCCAGCGCGCCGTTGCACAGGCTCCGGCCCAGCGGGATTCTTGGCCGTCGCTCGCCGCCCAGATATTCGACGGTCGTGCCGTCAAGGACGGCAGTGGGATCGTGGCGATTGACGCACCCTATCGCGCGGAGGAGGCTGCGCTGGTCCCAGTGGGTATACGCAGCCTGCTGCCGACCGGCGACGCCCGCCGTCTTCTTGGTATCACGCTTGTGATTGACGAAAACCCCTCGCCGCTGGCTGCCACGTTCACCTTGGGCGCATTGAGCGGGACGCGGTCGCTGTCCACCCGGGTGCGTGTCGATTCCTACACCAACCTTCATGTGGTGGCGGAGCTGACCGATGGGCAGCTTTATGCCGCCGAGCGGTTCGTCAAGGCCGCCGGCGGCTGTTCGGCTCCAGCCGCGAAGCAGGAGGCGGATTCGATCCCGCCCGGCACGATGCGGTTTCGGCAGTTCCCGCCTGCGAGTGACGGCGAGCCAGACAGGGGCGAGGCACAGCTCCTGATCCGCCACCCGAACTATTCGGGCATGCAGATGGATCAGGTCACCCGCCTCTACGTTCCCGCGCATTTTGTGAAGGCAGTGCGTATCTGGCAGGGCCAGGACCTCCTGCTCTCCATCGAGAGTGGCATCTCGATCTCGGAGAATCCGAGCTTCCGCTTCGACTACCGCCCCAATGGCGCGACCAGCTTCAGCGCCGAGATGGAAGACAGTGACGGCAGGTCGTTCCGCCAGGAGTGGCCCGCGACGCCGACCTGATGATCGGTTTCAGAAGCAGCGGACCTCGGCCTCCGCCTGTGCCTCCTCCAGATCGCGCACGATCGCATTCGTAGACGCGCTGCGGAACTCCTGGCCGAGGTAGCCACCCGCGGATTGTCGCATCCGCAGCACCGTCTCCGCCTGCTCGTACCTTTCGTAGGGCAGGACGGAGGCGATCACGTCTATGGCACATGAGCAGCGCTGCAGTGCCTCCTGCGTACCGCCGTTCGTGGCCATGCAGGCGAACACGTATTCGGCGCGGGCAGCCGTTCCGTAGCCGCTATTATCTGCGGCCTGTCCGGGCTGCGCCAAGAGCGGACCAGACAATGCCAGCAACACGACGGACCGACGAAGGACAGTTGCCATTTTAGCCTTGAGAGGACCCATAAAGCGGTTCCATTCCTGTCCATCTTAACCGGACTGGACCCGTACAGCAATTTGTAGGTCGGATGACGACATCCCTCGCCAGAGCTGTGGTCGCCTTTGCGGGTTTGCGAGTTGTCTCGCGCCGCTCGCCGTGGCCGCTGCGTTCATCGCGTATCTGCAACCCCTGCGGCGGATCGAGTGGGTCGTCTATGCCAAAGGGTCATTCGGCGGCCCGCAACGCGTCGCGTCGCAATCACCAACAGTCGCCTGATGAACACCGCAGTCGGGCGGACGTTGGACAAGTGTAATCTTGCTCGCCCCAGTCGCCCAAGACATCACGTTGCCTCCTCATCATGAGGTCGATTGCCAATCGAACAGCGTATGCGCTTGACCGTCCAACCTGGATGCTTTTCCTGCCACTGCGGTGTCATGATCATGCCCTCCATTTGGCAGGCTGAGATACCAACGAACGGCCTTTCGACCGGGATCGTGACGTGACAAGCGCCACCCGAAAGCGCACAAATGAGGAACGATAGGTAGACAGGCATTCTTCGTGGTCCCGCGATTATTCCGCTGTTGATACACTCATCGAACGCGCCTGTCGATATTATTTTGGCAGTATATTCTGATTGCAGTATCGGTCGGGTTGTGCCCCTCCGTTCAAGGAACGCGCATCACGCGAAGTTTGGGATGCCCTGCCCGCGAAACGACCAGCTGATACGGTGAAACACTCGGAAAGATAGGAGCTAGGAGATCAGAACTGGCATCGGCGCGATCTCGATCAGGCTGGCCACGAGGATGGTGCCGCGACGATCTCCCGACAGGTCGGCAAGCGACCGTCCTTGCCTACCATATGCGTCAGCCGCTGGTTCGGCAGAGCCAGACCAAACCGCCGAATGATACGCCATTGGCCTTCGGCCGTCTGAAGCTTGCCGCCAAAGTCTTCATATCATATGGCAGGTGGTCAGCAGCCAGGAGGAACTTTGGCATGAAGATCGTCAACATAAGCGTGCGCGTCTTCCGCCATATATCAAAGCAGGTGCGCGACAGTGACGGACATACCCACCCGGGCGACCCACATGAGACGCGCCAAGCGCTGCTGACAATTTCCACCGATGACGGCGCCGAGGGTCATTGCCTCAGTCCGGTCGAGGTGGTGCGCCGACATCTGATCAACGGCTTCGTCCGTCACGTCCTTGTCGGCCGGTGGTATGAACGCGGATTGCCATTCCTGGACTACGACGAAGTTCCGAAATACCTGAATGCGCGCGCTGACCCGATGGACCAGGACGGTTTCGTGCATCTGTCGCAGCGCCCTGGCCTGGGCGACGATATCAATTTCGAATACATCGACAACAACCTGGTGCGCGCATGAAGATCACCGACCTGAAATGCGCTGTACTAGGCAGAAGCCCCGTCGTGCGCATTGTGACCGATGCGGGGATCAGCGGCTTTGCGCAGGTCGAGACCTTCAAGCCGTATCTAAAGCCGCACATCCTGCACCTGCGCGAGGCGCTGCTCGGCCAGGACCCGACCAACGTCGAGCGCGTGATGCAGCGCATCCGCCAGCGCGGCGCCTTCAAGCCCTGGGGCTCGGCGGTGAGCGTGATCGAGACGGCGCTATGGGACCTGGCCGGTAAGGCTGCGGGAATACCGGTTTACAAGCTGCTCGGCGGCAAAGTACGCGACCACGTGCGCACCTACAACGGCTCATTGCGCGTACCGCTCACTGGATTCACGCCGGATCACTATGCCGCCGATTGCCGGCGGATGATGGACCTGAAGGAGGGATTCACCATCATCAAGCAGGCCGTTGCCTTCCATAGCCCGATGCGACGCGAGATTCCGGATTTCTTCCATGGCACACCGCAGCAGACGCCGTTCCACGGCTGGCATGACAGCGGGCTGTTGACCGAGCGCGGGATGCATCACGTCATCGAGTGCGTCGCAGCGATGAAGCAGGTCACCGGCGACAAGGTGGGGCTGGCGCTGGATTGCGGGCCGGGCTGGACCCTGCCCGACGCGATTCGCTTTGCCCGCGCTGTCGAACCATACAATCTGTTATGGCTCGAGGATATGCTGACCGGCGACTACATCCCCTATGTCAATGCCGACGTCTATCGCGAGCTGACGCGGGCGACCACGACACCGATTCACACCGGCGAGCAGATTTACCTGCGGCAGAACTTCAAGGAACTGATCGAGCGCAACGCGGTGCGCATCATCGGCCCTGACCCATGCGATGTTGGCGGCATCGCCGAGTTGAAATGGATTGCCGAGTTCGCCGATCTCCACGGTGTGATGATCGCACCACACGGCACAGGCAACGGGTTGCTGGGACTGGCCGCCCTGGTTCAGGTATGCGCGACACTGCCGAACAACTTCATCGCGTTCGAATACCCCAGCGGCAATCCTGCCTGGTGGTACGACATCGTCGACGGGTTGCCCGATCCGATCGTGCAACATGGCCTGATCGAGGTGTGGGACCGGCCGGGGATGGGCATCGAGCTCAATCCGGAAAAGGCGAGACAATATTTGGCGGAGGAGGATTCCACCTTCTTCGACTGAGCATAGGATACCCGCTTCCCCTACGACGCCGGGCGCCAGAAAGGCTTGCGGGCCCGCACCGGGTCGAGCAGCGACCAGTCGCCCTGTTCGAGTTCATGGCCCTTGGGGAAGGGTGGCCGCGCCTCCAGGCCGAGCGAAACCATCACCCGGTCGTCGCGGTAATAGCAGAGCAGCACGACCCGGGTGAGCACGCTGACAGGGGAGCCGCCCTCGGCGCGCAGCCTCGCCGCCACCTCGCCACGGCGTGCGGCGCCCAGTGCGGCTAAGGGGCCGCCGGCCAGCGCGTGTAGCGTGGCCAGCGCGGCGCACACGTCGTCGCGGTCGCGCCCGATGCTGCTCACGATGTCAGAGAAGATCGTGTCGTCGTCGGCGCCGGGCACGCCGTACTTCGCGCTGGGGGGAATGATCATGCCCGCGAGGCAGCGCAGGTCAGCGATCTCGGCTTCGGTCAGGGTCTGTTCGTTCATGTCGGCCTCAATCGAACAAGGTTGCCAGGCGTTGCTTGATGCTGTCGGCGATGTACAGCGCCAGTGCCTGGATGGTACAGGTGGGGTTCACGCCACCGGAGGTGACGAAGATGCTGCCGTCGACGATGAAGAGATTCTTCACGTCATGGCTGCGTCCCCAGGAATTCACCACCGAGCGCTCTGGATCGTTGCCCATGCGGGCGGTGCCGAGTAGGTGCCAACCGCCGTAGACGACCGGGCGGGTGATGTTGACATGCCGCGCACCAGCGGCGGCGAGAATCTCCTTGCCGCGATCGATCGCGAAGTCGAGCATGCGGTTGGTGTTCTCGCCAATGGTGTAGTCGATCCTGGGCGCCGGTATGCCGTGGAGGTCCTTGAGGTTCGGGTCGAGCGTTACCCGATTGTGCTCCTCCGGCAGGTCCTCAGTGCAGATGCCGACCGACATGCGGTGGCCGACGAGGCCACGGAAGGCGTCGTGATGGCCCTCGCCCCAGGGCACCAGGCCGGCGGCCTCCGTGTAGACCGCCTCGGTGCAAATTCCGATGGACCGGTTGAACTGGAAATTGTAGCCGCGCACGAAGCCGCGGGAGCGGTCGGTCTCGTAGAACTCCTGGCTCCACAGGCAGAGCGGCGGGCCGCGATGCCCATCCATCGGTTCGTCGACATACCCGTTGACCAGCGCCCAGGGGTGGAACATCAGGTTCTTGCCCACGAGTCCACTGGAGTTGGCGAGCCCGTCGGGGAATCGGCCGGAGGCGGAGTTCAGCAGCAGCCGCGGCGTGCCGACGCCGTTACACGCCATGATCACGACCTCGGCCGGCTGGAACTGCTCGACGCCGTCGCTGTCGTAATAGACCACGCCGGTCGCCATGCCGTCGTCGCCGGTGACGATCTCGCGCAGCGGCAGTTGGTCCGGAGCTCGATACCGGCGCGGATGGCATGTGGCCAGTAGGTGATGTCCGTGCTCGCCTTCGCCCCCTGCGCGCAGGCCGGCGTGCAGTGGCCGAGATAGATGCAGGGGGCGCGGCCGTCGTACTCGGTGGTCGCGATCGTGGTGTCGGACGGCCACCAATGCCAGCCGAGTGTGTTCATCGTCTGCGCGATCTTGGTGCCGGACCTGCCCAGTGGCAGCGGGGGCATCGGCGGCTCGTGTGCCGGGTAGGCGGGATCGCCGGCCAGGCCCGAGACGCCCATCATGCGGTCGTTCTCGGCGAAAAACGGTTCCAGCGTCGCGTAGTCCACCGGCCAGTCGTTGGCCACCCCATCCAGCGTGCGGACGCGGAAGTCCGAGGGGTGCAGGCGCGGATAATGCGCCGTGTACATCACGGTTGAGCCGCCGACCGCGTTGAAGTTCACGACCTTGATCGGAGAGTTGTCGTCGTTGATCGGATAGTCGCTCGGCCGCTGCCGGATGTTCGGGCTGGTGGCGTAGTCGCTGAACACCCGCGCCTCGTAGTCCCGCCCGTTGGACGGATAGTCGGACTGCTTCATCCAGTCGCCCTGCTCGAGGCAGAGGATTTTCATCCGTGTCTCGGCGAGGCTCCAGGCGACCGCGGCGCCGGAGGCACCGGAGCCGATGATGAGAACGTCGACCTTGTCCTTCATGCCCCGACCCCTCAGTTGCGCGCCGCAAGGAATTGTTTGTTGACGCAATTCTCAAGCCGCCCGTCGCGCAGATAGCGCGCTGCCGTGCGGGACGAGAAGGCGCGATTATCGCGCATGCTCTCGGGCGTGTAGAAGGCCGAGTGCGGCGTCAGCACGAGGCGGTGGCGGATCCAGTCCTCGTTGCGCTGCCAAGCGGCGATGAGGCGCGACTGTGGGTTGGCAGGCTCATCGGGCAGCACGTCGAGCCCGGCAGCGAGCACGGTGCCATCCTTCATGGCGTCGTAGAGCGCGTCGATGTCGACGATCGGCCCACGTGCGGTGTTGATCAGGATCATCCCGCGTTTGGCGGCGGCGAAGGCGCTGGGCCCGATCAGATTGCGTGTCTCCGCACTGAGTGGCGCGTGGATGCTGACGAAATCGCACTGCCCCATCAGCTCGGCCAGCGAGTCGGCGCGCCGGACGCCGATGGCGAACTGATAGCCGTTCGGCTGGTACGGATCGTAGAACACGACGTCCATGTCGAAGGCCTTGGCCCGGCGGGCCGCGGCCGTGCCGATGCGGCCCATGCCGACCACGCCGAAGGTGCAGACCGACAGCCGCCGGCCGAATGGGTTGTGCGCGGGGCGCCAATTGGCCTTGAGGTCGACCTGCAGTTGGCTGTCGTGATAGGCGATGCTCTTGGCCAGCGTCATCATCAGGGCCATGGCGTGGTCGGCGACCTCGCGCGTGCCGTAGTCTGGGGTGTTGCAGACGGGGATGCCCATCTTGCCGAAGCGCTCGATGTCGACATCGTCGTAGCCAACCCCATACTTCACGAAGATCCGGCACTTGCGCAGCTTGTCGATGTATTGCGCTGGGCAGGAGCCGACGATGGCGTCAGCGTTGGCCCATTGTTCGTCGGTCACCTCCGCGGCATTGGCGCAGAATTCGGTCTCGAAGCCCGGGCCGACCGCGTCGCGGGCGATCTGGTGGAATTCGGCCGGAAGGTTGGGCCAGAGAATGCGCATCGTCATCAGGTCTTTCCTTGTCACTGGTTTTTGCGTCTCATCGTGCCACCGGTCGTCGCCAAGGAGTAGCCGCATGAACGTCCGCGTGACCCGACTGGTCAATGGTCCGATCATCGGGCCGGACCTGCATCCCAGCATCGGGATGAACATCCAGGGTCCCTCGCTGATCCGCATGCCTGACTGGATCGAAGACCGGCTCGGCGCCTACTACCTGTATTTCGCTGACCACAAGGGTAGCTACATTCGCCTCGCCTATGCGGATCACCTCGCCGGGCCTTGGCGCGTGCATCCTCCCGGCAGCCTGCACCTGGCGCAGTCGGGCTTCCTCACGGCCCCGCCTACCGTCTCCCCCGACGAGCTCGCGCGTTTCGAGGCACAGTATCGCGCCCGCGGCATGACGATCTCGCACGACGTCCTTTCGGAAATCACCACGCCGCACATCGCCTCGCCGGATGTGCATATCGATGCGGAACGCCGCCGGATCGTGATGTATTTCCATGGCCTGGAAGGCGTCGGCCACCAGGTCTCGCGGGTGGCGATCTCGCAGAACGGCATCGATTTCATCGCCCGACCTGAGGTGATAGGCCGTTCCTATATGCGCATCTTTCCGCACGAGGGTATGAGCTACGCGCTCACCATGCCCGGTACCCTGTCACGCTCGGCCGATGGGCTGAGCGGCTTCGAGACAGGGCCGACGCTGTTCAATCCCAACATGCGCCACGCTGCCGTGCTGAAGCGCGACGGCGCACTCTGGGTGTTCTGGACCCAGGTCGGTGACGCGCCCGAACGCATTCTGCTCAGCCGCATCGCGCTCGACAGCGACTGGCATGGCTGGCGCGACGAGCCGCCCGCCGAAGTGATGCGTCCTGAATTTCCATGGGAAGGGGCGACCGCCCCCAACCTGCCCTCGGTCCGCAGCACGGCCTATGGCGTGGTCAACCAACTCCGCGATCCGGCGATCTATGAGGAATCGGGCGTGACCTATCTGCTCTACGCCGTCGGCGGCGAAGGCGGCATCGCCATCACGCGCGTGGATTTCACGCCCGCCATGGGTTGACGGGGTACTCACCCCCACGTCCGACCCGCACGGAGGCGAGCGAAGCCTAGCTGGCGCTCGGCTCGAAATCCCGACCACATTGTCGTAGGTTCAACGTTCGCAACTGAACGAGGGCAGCATGCGCTTTGGCATCGGACAGCCGGTGACCCGCAAGGAAGACCGCCGGTTCCTCACCGGGCAGGGACGTTATGTCGCCGACATCGATCTCGCTCGTCAGGCGCACGCGGTGTTTGTGTTTTCGCCGCATGCCCATGCGCGCATCCGCACCGTCGACAAAGCGGCGGCGGAACAGATACCCGGCGTTTACGCCGTCCTGACCGGCCAGGAATGGGCGTCCGACGGGCTCGGCACCCTGGATCCCGAGTTCATGGCCGAGGACATGGGCGGGCCGATCGGCTTCCGCACCAAGGTGGCGCCGCTGGCGCAGGATCGCGTGCGCTATGTCGGCGAGCGCGTCGCGGTCGTGATCGCCGCGACTGAACAATTGGCGCGCGATGCGGCGGAGCTGGTTTCGGTCGATTACGAGGTACTGCCCGCGGTGGTGAGCGCCGAGGATGCGGTACGCCCCGGCGGGACATTGCTTCACGAAGGTGCCGCCAACAACACCTCGTTCACGATGCACGTGGGGAACAGTGATGCGGTCGCGCCCGCGTTTGCCAGGGCGCATCACGTCACGCGATTGTCGCTCTACAACAACCGTGTCACCGCCGTCACAATGGAGCCGCGCGGCTGCGTCGCCGATTATGATCCTAGCACTCGCCGCTATACGCTCTACACCAGCACGCAGAACGTGCACGGCGTCCGCCAGACGCTGGCGCGTCAGATCCTGCATGTCCCGGAAAGCCGCATTCGCGTGGTCGCCCGCGACGTCGGCGGCGGTTTCGGGATGAAGGGCCAAACCTATCCCGAGGAGGCCGTCGTCGTTTGGGCTGCGCGCCGCGTCGGCCGGCCAGTGAAATGGATTTCGTCGCGCACGGAAGCGATGCTCGGCGACAATCAGGCTCGCGACCAGAAGGTCGATGCCGAACTGGCGCTCGACGCGGATGGCAGGTTCCTGGCATTGCGTTGGAGCGGAATGCACAATGCCGGCGCTTACGTCGCAACCTATGGCGCCATCCCGATCGTGTTTTCGATAATGTTGGCCTCGACCGTCTACGACATCCCGGCGGTAGCGGTGACGAGCAGCGTCGTCTTCACCAACACCGCGCCGACCACGCCCTATCGCGGTGCCGGCCGCCCCGAGGCGGTCTACATCATGGAGCGCCTCGTCGACCAGACGGCGCGCGAGATGCGGATCGACCCCGCCGAATTGCGTCGCAAGAATCTGATCCGGCGCGACGCCTTCCCCTACCAGACCCGCACCGGCTTGACCTACGATACGGGCGACTACGCCGCGGCGATGGCGAAGTGCCAGGACCTGGCCCACTGGAACGGCTATGCCGCGCGCCGGGCGGCGAGCGAAGCTGCCGGCAAGCGCCGCGGCCGCGGCATCGTCTACTACGTCGACAACACCGGCATCTTCAACGAGCGCATGGAATTGCGCTTCGACCCCGATGGCGAAGTAACGATCGTTGCCGGCACTCTGTCGCATGGGCAGGGCCACGAGACCAGCTATGCGCAGATGGTCGCCGATTGGCTCGGCGTCCCCGAGGACAAGATCCATCTGGCGCAGGCCGACACCGACGAGGTCGCGATCGGCCGCGGCACCTATGCCTCGCGCAGCATGATGATCGGCGGCAGCGCCTTGCGCGCCGCGGCCGACGAGCTGATCGAGCGCGGCAAGCGCTTCGCCGCGCATTTTATGGAGGCGGACGCCGCCGACATCGCGTTTGCCGATGGCGCGTTCACCATCGCGGGCACCGACCGGTCGATGCCGATTGGGCAGGTGGCGCAAATGTCGTTCATCCCGATTGGTCTGCCCTCGGCACTCGGCGTCGGCCTGCAGGGTGCGGGTGCCTTTTCCCCGGATGTTTCGAGCTTCCCCAATGGCTGCCACATCTGCGAACTCGAAATCGATCCCGATACCGGCGAGGTCGAAATCGACCGCTATACGGTTGTCGATGATGTCGGCACCGTGATCAACCCGTTACTGGCGATGGGGCAGATTCAGGGCGGCATTGCCCAGGGCGCCGGTCAGGCGCTGCTGGAAGACGTCATCCACGACCCTGACAGCGGCCAGCTCTTGACCGGCACGTTGCTGGATTACGGCATACCGCGCGCTGACATGCTGCCGGCGATCGCCATCGATTTCAGCCCGGTGCCAAGTACTACCAATCCGCTTGGCGCCAAAGGCGCCGGTGAAGGCGGCACCGTCGCCAGCACGCCGACAATCATGAACGCGATCCTCGATGCCCTCGCCCCACTCGGCATCACCGATCTGCCGATGCCCGCTACGCCGGAACGCATCTGGCGTGCGCTCCGCGACCATGCAGGCGTGTAGCAACCGGTGACAGGGACCATCGTGTCTGCAATCGGGCTGATGGCCGACGTCGCGCCCTCAAGAGATCGCGCCTGCTCTTTGCCTCAATGTACGACCAGAACCGGACAGCGGGCCAATGCAACAACCTTCTGCGCGACGCTGCCGAGCAACAAGCCGGCCAATCGACCGTGCCCGCGGCTACCCATCACGATCAGATCGGCCTGCCCAGCGTTCGCAGAGGCCAGGATTTGTGCCGCCGGCTCACCGACCAACACTTCAATTGAGATGTGCCGTGCGCCCTTTGCTGCTGCCCGCTCATGCACTTCGGCAAGTTCGCCACGTATCGATTCGATGACGAGTGTGGGCGTCGGCTCGCGGACGTGCTCCAGCCTTGCGTAAGCTTCCATTCCAGGGTCGGGTCCCGCGATTTCGTGCCCAACGGTCAGCAGCACCAGTTCCGCATCGTATTTGCTGGCAAGATCAGCGGCGAGGTCGGCCGCTCGCAATGATGGCTCCGAGCGATCGACCGCTGCGACAATTCGTTTCATTTGACCCTCCGGGTTCTCATGACGGCCATTTTGGACTTGCGGTTCTGACCCGACTTTCGCAACTCAACCGCAATTTCGGGAATTTTGCTACCCCCGGGTCATGCAGGAAGCACGCATGCGTGTCGTCATAGCACTGGGTGTCGTTGTCGTTTTCGCGGCGATGCTTCTAATTGACTCTGCGGCGCTGGTGCGTGTGACGGTGTTCTGCGTTACCGGCGGTTGTGGTGTTCGCCCGATGTGGATCGCGGTCGGGACGGGAGCGGTGGCGCTTGCCGTGCTGCTAACGTTCAGGCGGCCCCGTACTCGCGAAAGGGTCACGCGAAGGGGATCGTCCCGGCGACCACGTAAACGGGCCGGCGCGGGACGAAAACCAAAGCGTGTGAAATCGCGTCCAACTGTAACCTCGCCCCGGAAGCCGTTGGCCGATTGATATCATTCGCACCTGCAACGCAGAACGGCCCAACACGGGAGGTGGCTTCGACGCCTCATTGGTCGTATCACCCCAGGGCCGACGCCGAGACCAATGTTCCAGTGAAGAGGTGAATGGCATGGATATCGAACTTCCACCCGGGTACGAACCCTCGGCGACCGAGGAATTCATGAACCCGCTGCAGGTCGCGTACTTCCGCCAACGGTTGGAAAAGTCGCGGGCGGACCTGAGGCAGGAACTCGATGCGATCCCCTCACCGGCAGCCGATGACAGCAGCCGGGACGGAGACCAAACCGACCATGCCAGCGCGGAGTCGGAGCGAGAATTTGAGATCCGAAACCGCGAACGGATCCAGGTGCTGCTGCGGCAAACGGAACGGGCGCTTTCGAAGCTTGAAGACGGCACATACGGATACTGCGAAGACACCGGCGAACCGATCGATCTGAGGCGGCTCATGGCTCAGCCAGCCACATCACTATCGCTGGCGGCCCAACAGGCGCGCGAAGGTCGATCCGGCCGATGAGCCTTCCGGTTTTCCAGCCTACTGCGACGCACGGCTCGGGCCCACAAGCGTAGCGCCACCGTCCACGACCAGGACCTGGCCGGTGATGTAACGGGCCTGGTCGGACAGCAGGAAGCGCACGGCGCCACCGATGTCCCAGCCGGAGCCCTCGCGTTTGAGCACGGAAGCCTGGCGGCGGGTGTCACGCGCCTGTTCGGTCATGCCGCGAGCATACACCATGGGCGTATACACCGGCCCGGGGGCAACACAGTTCGCGCGGATGCCGTCCGCGCCGTGATCGACCGCGATCGCCTTGGTCAGTGCGATGACCGCGCCCTTGGAGACCGTATAGGCCGTGAGGCCGCGCGGGCGCAGCGCGGAGATCGAAGAGACATTGACGATTGCTCCGCCGCCCGCGGTGCGGATCATCGCCGGGATGGCGTGCTTGCACGCGAGGAACATGGTGTCCACGTTCACGTGCATCACGCGCGCCCAGTTCTCCTCGGATTCCTCGACGACGGTGCCCTTGCTGCCGATGCCCACGTTATTGTCGAGGCAGTCGAGCCGGCCCCAGCGCGACACGGCGTCCCTGACCATGGCGGCACATTGTTCGGAACTGGTCACGTCATAAGAAGCGGCGACTGCGTCGCCGCCCTCAGCGGCAATAATCGCCACGGTACGCTCTGCCAGCGTGAGGTCACGGTCGACGACCAGCACGTTCGCTCCCGCCCTCGCCAGCAGAAATGGAGGCTGCGCGGCCGTTGCCGATACCGTCACCCACCGCCCCGCCACCGGTGACGATGGCCACCTTTCCGACCAGACCCCATTCCTCATTCGGCGTCATCGCGCGCATCCCCCAAATCATCGCGTCTTGGCCATCTGGTGACCATCGGTTAACCGCTCGTCCCAGTCTCACGGTCCCAGGTCGCCGCGGTGACTCCGCGCTCAGACAGCCGGAACTTCTGAACCTTGCCATTCTCGGTCATCGGCAGCACCGCCAGGAACTCTATGAACCGCGGAATCGCGAAAGCGGGCATGCGGCCCTTGCAGTATTCGGACAACACATCGGGAGTGAGCAAGCGGCCGTCGCGAGGCACAATTGCTGCCATGACCTCGTCCTCGGCGAGCTCAGAGCGCACCGGAAATGCCGCAGCCTCGGCAACGTCAGGGTGCGACAGCAGTACCTGTTCGACCTCATAGGAAGAAATATTTTCGCCACGGCGGCGGATCACGTCCTTCATCCGGTCGATGAAGCGGAAATGCCCGTCGGCGTCGCGCACGACGCGATCGCCGGTGTGGAACCATAGGTTACGCCACGCCTCGACCGTCTTCTCCGGCATGCCGAAATAGCCCGTGGCGAAGGCAAAGGGCTCGCCGGCGCGAACCACGAGCTCGCCGGTAACGCCATCGGGCAGCGCATTGTCGGTGTCGTCGACCACGCGCGCCTCGAACCCGTCGACGACCGAGCCCATCGTGCCGAGACGCCGACCGGGCAGCGTGCATCCCAAAACGAAATTGGTTTCAGTCGAGCCATAGCCATCAAGAAGTTCAATGCCGAAACGTTCGCCGAACTCGGGATGGAAGCGCTCCGGCACGCCGGGCCCCAGGGCGATTCGCACACTATGCGCGCGATCAAGCTCGCTGGCTGGGCGCGAGAGCAGGATGGGCACCATGGCGCCGAGAAGATAGGTGACCGTTGCGCTATGGCGGGACAGAGACGCCGCAAACCCCGAGGCAGAGAAGCGCGGCTCTACAACCAGCGCGGCGCCAGTCAGCAGAGCCTGGTAGAAGGTGTTGAGCGCATTGGTGTGAAACAGCGGCAGGGTGGTGAGCAGCACGTCATCCCGGTGCACCTCGAGCAGTCGCGCCGTATTCACGCCCCACCAGAAGTACTGGGCGTGAGGGCAGCATACTCCTTTCGAGACGCCGGTCGTGCCCGACGTGTAAAGGATCGCTACCGTATCGCCGGGCCCGATCGGCGCTTCCGGTACGGGCTCCGCGGGCGCAGGAAAACGGGCGGGCCGCGGCCAGTGCTCGGCCAGGTTGGCATCGCCGATCAGCCAGACAGCGCGCAGCGACGGCAGCGCAATTTCCAGCGAGTCCACCGCGTCGGCGAACTCGGCCTGCAATACCAGCAGTTTCGCCTGGGAATTCGCCAGGATATGCGCAAGCTGAGCGCCGCGCGAAGCAGTGTTGATAGGCACCGTCACTGCGCCGATCCAGCCGCAGCCGAGATAGACCTGCAGCAGTTCCGGCCGGTTGCCGCACATCACTGCGACGCGGTCGCCGCGCTCGATGCCGGCGGCCTGTAGCGTGCCGCCGAAGCGTGCCGCCATTTCCAGAGTGGCCGCGAAACTCCAGGCCTGGCCGCCGATCTCAACCAGTCGCCGGCTGCCGTAAAGTGCTGCCTGTCGGCGCAGCATGTGGGGCAGCGTGCGTTCATCAGGGGGCAGGCGCGACGGCAGATCTGCGCTGTGTTCCATTCTGTCCCGTTTCTCCCGAACGGCGGTCATGCGCAAGATAGCACTGGGCGCCTGGCGCACTGTGCGACACGGTCATCGCAATTATCGTGGTTGGGGATAGTCGGGCAGTTCTCGGTCTCGTGGTCATGGCCCGCTTGATGGCGACCAGTTGTAGACCTTCTGCAGCGTGTCACCCATGAGCGTAGCCCGGTCGCTGTCGGACAGGCGATTCGTGACGCGGAACGCATCGACGCCCTGTTTGTAATTCAGCAGAGCAGTCGCTCTGGTCCAATCGGTGCCCCACATCGAGCGGTCAAGACCGAACGCGTCGATGATCTTCATGACCGGGTCCCAGATGTCATTGTAAGGGAACGGTTCGTGCGACAGCGTGCAGGCCCCGCTGATCTTGATCCGGACGTTATCGTACTGGGCAAGTGCCAGCACCTTCGGCAGCTCGGCCCACGGCTCATCGGGCGGAGGCGGATGAAATGGCTGCTGCAGGCCAAGGTGGTCAATGACCAGCACCGCGTCAGGGTTCCGTGCAGCCAGCCCTGCGGCCTGGTCCAACCGACCCCAGCACAGCAGGTTGACCGGCAGTGACTGCTTTGCGGCGGCGGCGAGCGTGCCGTTGATCCCGGGATCGGAGGCGTCGGTCGCGACTTCCTGATTCAGCATGATCCGGATGCCTACCGTACCCTTGGTGGCGGCCCAGGCCGCGACGGTGTCGGCCACGCCACGGTCTTGCGTGTCGACCGGCTTGACCAGGCCGAACCGTCCGGGATGAGAGGCGTGGGCCTCGCACGCGTAGCTCGCGTCCCAGCGGTAAAGCGAAAACGGCGAGACCAGGATAGCCCCGTCGACGCCAACCGCATCCATCGCCGCCACCATCTCGTCGCCCGTTACCGAGTCCGGACCGGCTATGTGTCCTACCCAGGCACGGCGGGGATGGTTGCGCTCATAGGCGTGGACTTGAACGTCTATCGTTGGCATCGCTCAGTCGCTCCAACCCTTCCCAACGAGCATGCCTCTCTGTGCAACCCCGTCAAGGCACGCTGCGCTATCCGGACTTGACCGCCCTTCGCGCCGGCTCCTGCGCATCCGAGTGGCGCCCGCCGCGTCGTCGCCGCATCGCGATGGACGGAACCACCGCCTGGGCAGAATGTATAGCCGGCCGTGAATAGCATGGGCGTGGGAGGCACAACGAAATGAGCGACTATGACCCGCTGAGGTTCCATGTGCCGGAGCCCGAGGTTCGGCCTGGCGACACACCCGATTTCTCGAGTGTACGGATCCCAAGAGCCGGGTCGGTAGCGCGGCCACTAGTGGACACCGATCCGGAAGCCATTCGTGACCTTGCCTTTTCCATTATCCGCGTCCTCAACCGGGACGGTCAGGCCGTCGGTCCCTGGGCCAGACTCTTGAGCGACGACGCGTTGCTGTCTGGCCTGCGCGATATGATGATGCTGCGCGCCTTCGACGCTCGGATGCAGATGGCTCAGCGTCAGGGGAAGACGTCGTTCTATATGCAGCACATGGGTGAAGAGGCTGTCAGCTGCGCCTTTCGCAAGGCGCTGCTTCCAGGGGACATGAATTTTCCAACCTATCGCCAGGCGGGACTATTGATCGCCGCCGGACATTCGTTGGTCGACATGATGTGTCAAATCTATTCCAACGAGCGGGATCCGCTGAAGGGCCGCCAGCTGCCGGTGCTCTATTCGTCGAAGGAAGACGGCTTCTTCTCTGTCTCCGGAAACCTGGCAACCCAGTATATCCAGGCGGTCGGCTGGGCCATGGCATCGGCGATCAAGAACGATACCCGAATCGCCGCAGCATGGATTGGGGACGGCTCTACCGCCGAATCGGACTTCCACGCCGCGTTGGTTTTCGCCACCACCTACAAGGCACCTGTGGTACTCAACATCGTGAACAATCAGTGGGCGATCTCAACTTTCCAGGGGATAGCCCGCGGCGGATCCGGTACATTTGCCGCCCGTGGTCTCGGCTTCGGCATTCCCGCACTCAGGGTCGACGGCAACGACTATCTTGCGGTCCATGCCGTGGCCAAATGGGCTGCTGAACGCGCCCGTCGCAATCTCGGCCCAACGATTATCGAATACGTCACCTATCGGGTCGGTGCCCACTCAACGTCCGATGATCCTGCCGCCTATCGACCCAAAACCGAATCCGATGCCTGGCCGCTCGGAGATCCGGTGATCCGACTGAAGAACCACCTTACGCTACGCGGTGTCTGGTCGGATGAACGCCATAAACAAGCAGAAGCAGAAGTCATGGACGTGGTGATGGCGGCCCAGCGGGAGGCCGAAAGTCATGGCACGCTCCACTCCGGCGGCAAACCGTCGATCCGAGACATGTTCGAAGGTGTCTACGCGACAATACCGCCACACCTCCGCCGGCAACGCCAGCAAGCGGGAGTTTAGCCATGCCGCGCAAGACCATGATCGAGGCCATCCGCGACGGCATAGACGTGATGATGGAACATGATGACAATGTCGTTGTGTTCGGTGAGGATGTGGGCTTCTTTGGGGGAGTCTTTCGTGCAACCCAAGGCCTGCAGGCGAAATATGGCAAGAGCCGCTGCTTCGATACGCCAATCAGCGAGCTGGGTATCGTTGGCGCGGCAGTCGGCATGGCCGCGTACGGCCTTCGGCCCTGCGTTGAGATCCAATTTGCCGACTATATGTACCCGGCGTACGACCAGATCGTCTCCGAAGCTGCGCGACTGCGTTATCGCTCCAACGGCCAGTTTACCTGTCCGCTCGTCGTAAGGATGCCGACCGGCGGCGGAATCTTCGGCGGACAGACGCATAGCCAGAGTCCGGAGGCTCTGTTCACCCACGTGTGCGGCATCAAGACAGTAGTGCCGTCGAATCCGTGCGACGCCAAGGGGCTGCTGATTGCGGCAATCGAGGACCCGGATCCGGTCATCTTCCTGGAGCCGAAGCGGCTCTACAATGGACCGTTCGATGGCCACCACGAGCGGCCTGTTACGCCCTGGTCCAGTCATGAGCTCAGCGAAGTTCCCGAGGGTCACTATACGATACCTCTTGGTAAGGCGGCCATCCGACGCGAAGGAGCGGCGCTGACGATTCTCGCCTATGGAACGATGGTTCATGTCGCCATGGCGGCTGCCGCGGAAACCGGCATCGATGCCGAGATTGTCGACCTTCGAACATTGCTGCCGCTTGATCTGGAGACCATTCAAGCATCGGTCCGGAAGACGGGCAGGTGCGTGATCGTCCACGAGGCGACACTGACCTCGGGGTTTGGCGCGGAGCTTTCCGCGCTTGTGCAGGAAACCTGCTTCTATCATCTGGAGGCGCCCATTACGCGCGTCGCAGGGTGGGATACGCCTTATCCGCATGCACAGGAATGGGACTACTTCCCCGGGCCAATCCGCGTCGGCCGAGCGTTGCTCGACGTGATGGGGGAGTGAGATGGCCGAGCATGTGATCAGACTGCCCGACGTCGGAGAGGGCGTCGCCGAAGCCGAACTGGTCGAGTGGCACGTCAAAATCGGCGATCTTGTCCGTGCGGACGCGACGCTCGCGGCGGTTATGACGGACAAGGCAACTGTCGAGATCCCATCGCCGATCTCGGGCGAAATTGTTTGGCTGGGTGCAGAAGTCGGCGACGTAGTTGCTGTCGGCTCCGACCTTGTCCGCCTGAGGGCTCCAGGAGACGGCAAGACGCCCACTGCGATCGGCGAACAGACATCGCCACAAGATGCTCCCGCCGCGGAAGGCACGGAACCCACGCTGACGCCGGAGCCGCGCATGGCCGGCTCCGAGAAGCGCGCCGAGGCTTCGCCGGTATCCAACACAAGCAGGCCGGCACCGACAGCTTCGCGGCAGCAGTTTTTGCATGGGCCTCCCCGTCCTGAAGGCGAAAAGCCCATCGCCGCCCCGGCGGTTCGTCTCCGAGCACGAGAGGCGGGCGTCGATCTGCGCCAAGTCCCCGGCACTGGTCCGGCTGGTCGCATCACGCACGAAGATCTGGACGCATTCTTTTCCCAGGGGCCGACATCGGCGAGAACGCCGATCCTCCGGGCGAGGACTTCCGTCGAAGCCATCAAAGTGACCGGGCTGCGTCGAAGGGTCGCCGAGAAGATGGCCCTTTCGAGCTCGCGCATCCCGCATATCACCTATGTCGAAGAGGTCGATGTGACTGGGCTCGAGGCGCTTCGAGAGGCGTTGAATAGCCGCGAACGCAAGGCACAGCCGAGGCTCACGCTCCTGCCGTTCTTGATGCGTGCCATGGTCAGAGCGATCGAGGATCAGCCCAAGCTGAATTCCGTATTCGACGACGTGGAACGCGTCATTCATCAGCATGCCGGCGTAAATATTGGCATCGCGACGCAGACACCGGCAGGTCTCATGGTGCCAGTTGTCAGAAACGTCGAGGCCCTCGATGTCTGGGGCTGTGCGGCTGAGATTGCCCGGCTCGCTGAGGCCGCGAGAGCCGGCACAGCCACCCGCGAGGAGCTCAGCGGCTCGACCATCACAATTACCTCGCTCGGGGCGATGGGCGGTTTGGTGACGACGCCCATTATCAATCATCCCGAGGTGGCGATCATCGGCGTCAACAAGATGATGATGCGTCCAGTATGGGACGGTTCGGCGTTCATCCCCCGCAAGATGATGAATCTTTCGTCGAGCTTCGATCACCGCGTGGTAGACGGCTGGGACGCCGCGATGTTCGTGCAGCGTATCAAGGCGCTCCTGGAAACCCCGGCGCTGATTTTCATCGAAGGTTGAGGCGATGCAAGGCATCACATGCAAGCTTCTGGTGATCGGTGCGGGGCCCGGCGGCTATGTCTGTGCGATCCGGGCAGGCCAGCTCGGTATCGACACCGTGGTGGTCGAGGCAAGAAAGCCGGGGGGGACGTGCCTCAACATTGGCTGCATCCCTTCAAAAGCGCTGATCCACGCTGCCGAGGAATTCGCGAAGGTCGCACGGTTCGCAGCCGACGACAGCCCACTCGGTATTTCCGTCGCCAAGCCCAAACTCGAGCTCTCGAAGACCATGAACTGGAAGGAGGGCATCGTCGGCCGCCTGAGTAGCGGAGTTTCCGGGCTGTTGAAAAAGGCCGGCGTCAAGGTCGTCGAAGGCTGGGCACGGTTTCGCGATGGCAAGACGATCGAGGTCGCGACAGAAACCGGCCCGCAGGTGATCCAAGCCGAGCACGTCGTCATTGCCACCGGGTCTGATGCCATCGAACTCCCTGTTCTACCGTTCGGGGGCCCGGTGATCTCGTCGACCGAGGCGCTGTCGCTGGCTGAAGTGCCACCCAGGCTTGTGGTGGTCGGCGCAGGCTATATCGGGCTGGAGCTTGGAACCGCCTTCGCCAAGATGGGCGCTGGCGTAACCATCATCGAAGCCCAACATCGGGTGCTGCCACAATACGACGCCGAGCTGACAAGGCCGATTGCCGCCCGCCTGCGCGAGATCGGCGTGACAGTGCATACCGGCGCCCAGGCGAAGGGGCTCTCGCCCGACGGCGATGCGCTCATGATCGGCACGTCAGATGGCCAGACCATGGCACTCCCAGCCGACAAGGTTCTTATCACTGTCGGCCGTAAGCCTGCCACCAAAGGCTGGGGGCTTGATGCAATCGATCTCGATATGGATGGGCCGTTCATCCGGATTGATAACCAATGCCGCACTTCGATGCGCGGGGTTTACGCCATCGGAGACGTGACGGGCGAGCCGATGCTGGCCCATCGAGCGTCGGCCCAAGGCGAGATGGTGGCCGAGATCATTTCTGGCGCGCGGCGCGCCTGGGACAAGGTTTGCATTCCGGCCGTTTGCTTTACCGATCCCGAGATTGTTTCCGCTGGTCTGACCCCGGAAGGTGCCAAAGCCGCCGGCTTCGAAATCAAGACCGGCCTCTGTCCGTTCCGAGCCAACGGCCGAGCGTTGACGCTCGAAGACGAAGCGGGTTTCATCCGCCTTGTTGCTCGCGCCGACAATCATCTTCTGCTCGGCGTTCAGGGCGTCGGTGTGGACATTGCCGAATTATCGGCCACCTTCAGCGTAGCCCTTGAGATGGGCGCACGGCTTGAGGACATAGCGGTCACAATTCACGCCCACCCGACTTTGAGCGAAGCGCTTCAGGAGGCGGCGTTCAGGGCCTTGGGTCACCCAAGCAACACCTGAATAGGCTACGATAAGTTTGATATCTCAGTTGACCAAGGTTGACAGGCAGCGCCTTATCACTTGGCTGCATATCACGGCTGATAGGGGAACATTCCGCATATCTCATCCCGCATTCCCGCATCTCTGGCTCCCGACAATCGAGGGGCGGCTTTATGCCTATTACCGGCGCGCCGGCAAAACGGTGCGCATCCGTGGCGCGCTACGCGAGCCGCTGTTGCCGGGCGATGACGGCTTCATCGACGCGTATCAGGCAATCCACCGCGCGTTCGTGGCACCAGCGGCGATGGCACCGAAGCCGCGTCAGTCCGCGGCACCGAAGCATAGTCTGTCGGCCGCCATCGCAGCGTACCGCACGAACCATCGTTGGCGCCAATTGTCGCCCGTGTCGCAGCGGAACTACTTACGCCGGTTCACGATGCTGGAAGCCGAGATGGGCACCGAGCAAGTGGCGTCCTTTGACCGCGTGTTGGCGCCTCCAGGGGTGGCCTCCTGGCGGTCATCAAGCCGGCAGCCCCCCGTTCATTTGCCGCGACCAGAAAGCGCAACCCACTAGGCCCACGGCCGACCACCCCGCGCCCCCTTGCGATGGCAACAGATTACGGTTGGTAGACAAGGCGTTCACTTCCGTTATTATGACGCCAAGGGCGGAGCTATAATCGGTCAAATGACCGGGAACGTTGGCAAAATGGCTATTGTTTGCGCCAGCCTCGTGCCGCCCCCAAGGGAGGATTTCGTCATGTGGATGCCGAAGGGATTTCCATACACAGCAATAGCTGCCCTGGTTTGCTGTATCTTCAGCGCTGGCCGGCTGGAGGCTGCACCACTTACCTATTCTTTCGATGGAACGTTTCCTTTCAATGGAACCGCCACGGTGCAGGCCTCCGGTATTGGCGTCAATAATGGCGGGTTACAGTTCGTGGACTTATCAACATGTTCCGATTCTATCCCAGGCTCTCCGGGCTGCACTGGCATAGCTCTCGTCTCTCCTGTCAACGGATCGCCGACGCTCCAATTTTCTCTCAATTTAGCAGTCCCAAACCCTACCCTTCCCGGCGGAATTGGGCCACTAAGTGCCAACTACTTCTTTCCAGGCACTGCGGCTACGACGCTTGGCACATATAGCACTTTGCCCCTCCCTACTAGCTCGGGAGCTGGCACCTTGACCGTTACCGGTGCTCCAGCGACGATACTCACCAACCAATACTCAAGTCCGTGCATAAATTCCTCCACGTGTTCGTCCGGAACGCCGGTGACCGGTTCCGGTAGCATTTCGTTGGGTGGGTCTCTGCAGGTCGGTGCTGGCGGCGGCGCAGGCACCCTGTCTGTCGGTGCCGGAACCCTCACTGCTTCAGCGGTGACACTGGGGGCTACCAGCGCGGGCAGCGGCACTGTCCAATCGGGCGGCACGATCGCCACCGGTGCGATCACAGTAGGCGGAACTACGTCCGGTAGCCTCGCGATCAATGACGGCGCGACTGTCACGGTGGGAATGTCCCGCTCTCTGTTGAAATTCGCCTTACGGCCATCGCCCGATAGCACCTTACGCAGCTACAGCATCCGGTGCAAGACTCGTGGCGCTGGCG
>Ga0209040_10000292_pt1 | contig 36909 bp, 33 predicted proteins | sample BogFormECP12_OM3_FD_188240 | JGI IMG/M metagenome (GOLD analysis project Ga0209040, IMG submission 188240) | Bog forest soil microbial communities from Calvert Island, British Columbia, Canada - ECP12_OM3 (SPAdes) (version 2) | ecosystem: Environmental > Aquatic > Freshwater > Wetlands > Bog ... | reverse complement strand
GGCTATCCGGACTCACTTGCGGCATCTGATCGAGATGTTCGCGAACATATGCAGCGCCACCGTCTTCAACCAAGGCATCGGTAAAAACCCCGACAATCTGTTGCAATACAGGGATCTCTCCATCGTCGAGACTGCATTGCGCGAGTGCGGGCAACACCGATCCCGCCGTCAGCCCCTGCTCATAAAATGGGTCCTCCTGCGGGTTGACCTCGGGCAGTTCCATCGCCAGGCGTTGCAAACAATCCCAACACTGCTGCCTTTTGGGGTCAGCTCCGGCGGTTGACCCTGCAACAACCATGATGAGAACCGAGCAACACACGTGCCTGCACTTGCGCCACAGCGCGCTGCGACATGATCGCCGCCGGCATGAGGCCGGGTGTTCAGCTACTGCGCTACCCGTGCCCGGCAGGCGCGAGCTCGTCCTCGCCGCCGACCCGAACGACGGCGGCGAACAGGCGCAGCGCTTCGGGTCCGCCGCGGTCGGGCAGGCTGCCGCATTCCATCTCGTCAGCCAGCACCTCCGCCTGTGCGGCGATCGTGGTGGCGGCGCGGTGCAAGGCTTCGCGTGCCAAGGCAACCTGGAGGTCATCCGGCAGATGGTTCCATTCGGGGAACATGACACGGCCTGTTCGTTTCTGGCGTGATCGACCGTCAGTATGCGCTCCGTAGCTTAATGGAACGTTAGGAGAACACGCTAAATCAGGCCAGTCGCACCTGCACCGGCGGCAGCAGCGAAAAATCCACTGTGACGCTGGCGGGGCCGGTCAGCCAGACCGGCGGCGTCACGCTGCCGAGCATGATCACCTGGCCCGCCTTCAGCCCGCCAAACGCTGCGGCAACGGAAGAGCCGGCCAGCCACGCCAGGCAGTTCATCGGATGCCCCATCAGGTCGGCGCCGAGGCCTTCGTCGCGCTGGTGCCCGTCCACCACCAGCCGGCCGCGCAGCGTGCTGCTGTCGAGCGAGCGCCAGTCCTGCAGGCCCGGCTCACCGAGCGCGGCCGCGGCGTGGAACACCTGGTCGGCGATCAGCGTTGGCACGCCGAGTTCGAGCAGTTCGCCGTAGCGGTTCTCGACAATCTCGATGCCGGCGACCAGGTCGCCGACCGCATCGGCGGCCTGCTCCGCGGTGCAGGGGCCCGGCGGCAGATCACCGGCAAGGCGCACCGCCAGCTCGCACTCCACGCCGGGGCGAACGAAGTCAGCGAACCGCACGGTGGCGCCGCTGCGGTGGATATTTCCCAGCGCCATGAAGCCAGCGGCGGGGCTACTGAGGCCGAGGTACTCCTGCATCCGCTTGGCGGTCGCGCCGATCTTAAAGCCGCCTGGCGATGCAGCTCCGGCACGGTACGCCAGCGCACGCTGGACCGCGGCGCCCTCCGCCTCGGTGCGAGGCGCAATGGCGGGGGGCAGCGGGGCGATCTGGCCGCGGCGCCGGCGCGCCTCGTGCAACGCCGCAGCGGCGGCGTCGGGCTGGTAGCCCGTCATGAGCGCCTCGTCAGTTCGTACAGCGCCACCGTTGCGGCGGCGGAAACGTTCAGGCTGTCCATTTTGCCGGGCATGCGCAGGCCGGCGATCTCGTCGCAGGTTTCCCGGGTCAGCCGGCGCAGGCCCTCGCCCTCGGCACCGAGTACCAGGGCGACGCGGCGATCGCCCAGCACTGGCCCGGACAGGGTGGCGCCGCCGGTGTCCAGCCCGACCGTCCAGATGCCGGCCGCCTTCAACGCAATCAGCGTGCGGGCGATGTTGACCGCGCGCAACAGCGGGACGGTCTCCAGCGCGCCGGACGCCGCCTTGGCGAGCGCACCGGTCTCGTCGGGGGCGTTGCGGTCCTGGGTAATAACCGCCGCGACGCCGAATGCGGCGGCCGAGCGCAGGATGGCGCCGACGTTACGCGGGTCGGTAACCTGGTCGAGCACGATCAGCGGTCCGGGGCGCTCCAGCGCGTGCTGCAGGCTGGGCGTTGCCAGTGGGTCGGCCAGCAGGGCGGCACCCTGGTGGGCGATGTCGCGGCCGAGCAGATGATCGAGCCGGCCGCGTTCCACCTGCTCCGGCGGCAGCGGCCAGGGCGGCGGCTGGCGCTGGGCGAGGGTCTGCTGCGCCTCCTCGGTCAGCATGAGGTGGCGGAGGCGTCGGGAGGGATTGGCCAGTGCGGCAGCCACCGCGTGCAGGCCGTAGAGCCAGATGGCGCCGCGCGGGGTGTCCGGGGTGTGCGGGCGGGAGGTGTGATCGCGCTGGCGGTCGGGGCGGTAGTCGTTGCGCGGCCGGTCGCGATGCTGGTTGTCCTGCGGGCGGTTTGGGAACGCCTTGCCCGGGGGTCGGGGGCCGTCCTGGCGCGGGGCGTGGGGGCCTTGCGGGCGGGCGTGCAGCGTGGAGGCGCCTTGGTTGGGCCGCTGCTGGCGATCGTTGGGCTGGCCAGGATGGCGGGAGGGACCGCCTGAGCCGCTGCCGCGATCGGAAGGCGGTCGACCGCCGCCGCCGTGGCGGCCGGAGTGTGGAGGTTTCATTGGCGGAGGGTATAAACCGCACCGGGGCGGATGGTAAGGCCGGCAAGGCTTTGGTGCCGGTCTTGGTCGCCGAACCTGCCCAATGCATGAATTCGGCTCACGCCCAAGATGAAAAGTGATCCTTTGCCATGAAGGCGACCGCGGACTACTAGCGCCTCCGACAAATGTTGGAGTGAAACGAAATGTACCAGTCAATCGCTGCGAGTTCCGCCGCGGTGTTGCTTGGTCTGGCGACCACGACGCCGGTAGCCGCAACGCCGTTCTTCTTCAGCACGGGCAACCCTGACGGCGCGATCGCTACACTTTCCCGCCAGGCAAGCACCGGAAAGCTCGAGACCGAGACGGCAGACGACTTCGTGACACCTGCACACACATTGATCACCAACGCCACTTTCACAGGCCTGCTGGTCGGTGGCGCATCGCCTGCGAATGTCACCAATGTCGAAATCGAACTTTATCACGTGTTTCCCGTCGACTCGGCCGTTCCGCCGGATGGCCGGGTGCTCACGCGGACGAACTCGCCCTCCGACAACAATTTCGCTGCGGCGGATGGTGCGCTCGGCCAACTCACCTTCACGACGAAGGTGCTTGACCCGAACTTCACGGCCGCAAACTCGGTCGTAAACGGCGTTCATGCACAACCCAATCAATTCACCGGGGGCGAAGGCGCCGTCACCGGCGAGGAGGTCGAATTCGACGTCGCCTTCAGCTCGCCCATCGCCCTGGGAGCGGATCATGCTTTCTTTCGTCCCGAGGTCGCTTTGGATGACGCCAGCGGCGATTTCCTCTGGCTCTCCGCGCCGAAGCCGATTGTCGCCCCGGGCACGCCGTTCGCGGCCGATCTGCAAACCTGGATCCGCAATGATGGCCCGGGTGCGCTGGCACCCGATTGGGAGAGGATCGGCACCGATGTAACGCACGCGGGTCCGTTCAATGCCGCCTTCTCATTGAGCGGCACGATTCCCGAACCCGGAACACTGATCGTGTTGGGGACTGGCCTGCTGGGGCTAGGCTTGGTGCGGCGGCGCGGCGCGTAGCGCGGCAGGAAAAGGGCGGCGTCGTCAGATCGGGCGATTGAATAATGCGGCAAGTGATCTCTTGCCGTTACGTTCAGTTGGATTCCATACGACTCAGTCAATTGATGCCAATTGGCGGGCTAAGGGTGGCCCGCCGGCACCGCCCATAACGCTTATTAGGCGTTGCACTTGTACTACATGATGTGCCGCGGAATTTGACCGTGGGTATTTGTCCGGCGCTGGGCGCACAGTCCAGCGATCCGGCCATCCGCGGCGTCGAACGGATCAAGTGGCTGCGCCAACTGTCTCGGGCGGGTCTTGCCGCACCTCGCCCCTTCCACCCCTCCCCCGACGCCGCCTATATCCCTCCCTATGGCGCGCTTCCTCAAGATGCACGGCTGCGGCAACGACTTCGTCGTGTTCGACGAGCGCGCCGGCCCGCTCGGCCTCACCCCCCGGCGTGCGGCTGCGATCGCCGACCGGCGCACCGGCGTAGGCTGCGACCAGTTCATTGCCATCGAGCCGCCGCCGGAAAACACCGGCGCTGATGCCTTCATGCGCATCCGCAACCCCGACGGCGCCGAGGCCGGGGCCTGCGGCAATGCCACCCGCTGCGTGGTCGATCTGCTGGCGCGCGAGACCGGGCGGCGCGCCCAGGTCATTCGCACCGCCGCCGGCAACCTGCCCGCCGAGGCGTTCCCCGACGGGCGGGTGTGCGTCGACATGGGGCCGGCGCGGCTCGACTGGCCCGACATCCCATTGGCGCGCGCGATGGACACGCTGCACCTCGACCTCGCGGCGGGGCCGCTCGCCGATCCGGCGGCGGTCAGCATGGGCAACCCGCACGCGACGTTCTTCGTGACGGACGTCGCATGCCTGCCCGTGGCGGAACTCGGGCCGCTTCTGGAACACGACCCCCTGTTCCCGGAGCGGGCGAATATCGGCTTCACCCAGGTGCTGGCGCCGGACCGCATCCGATTGCGCGTGTGGGAGCGCGGCGCGGGGCTGACGATGGCCTGCGGCTCCGGCGCCTGCGCGGCGCTGGTGAACGCGCATCGGCGCGGTCTGGTGGGTCGGCGCGCCACCGTCGTGGTGGACGGCGGTGAACTGGAGATCGAATGGCGCCAGGATAGCCACGTGCTGATGACCGGCCCGGTGTCGACGTCGTTCGTCGGCGAGATCGACCTGGCGGCGTATCCGGCATGAGCGTCGAGGTGCTCACCTTCGGCTGCCGGCTGAACGCGTATGAGAGCGAGGTGATGCGCGGCCACGCCTCCGCGCTCTCCGACACGGTGATCGTCAACACCTGCGCGGTGACGGCCGAAGCGGAGCGCCAGGCGCGCCAGGCGATCCGCCGCACCGCGCGCGAGCGGCCAAGCGCGCGCATCGTTGTCACCGGCTGTGCGGCGCAGATAGACCCGGCGGCGTGGGCGCGGCTGCCGGGCGTGGCCCGGGTGTTGGGCAACGCGGACAAGCTGAAGCCGGATAGCTGGACGCCGGACGCGCCGGGCGCGGTGTCCGACATCATGGCCGCGCGCGACACGGCGGCGCATCTGGTCACCGAATTCGCCGGCCGCGCCCGTGCCTTCGTGCAAGTGCAGCAAGGCTGCGACCACCGCTGCACCTTCTGCATCATCCCGTTCGGCCGCGGGCCGAACCGCAGCGTACCGGTCGGTGTGGTGGTGGCGCAGGTCCGCGCGCTGGTTGAGGCGGGGTACCAGGAGGTGGTGCTGACCGGCGTCGACACCGCCTCGTACGGCACCGATCTGCCGGGTGCACCGCGTCTGGGGCAACTGGTGCGGCGGCTGCTGGCGCTGGTACCGGAACTGCGGCGGCTGCGGCTGTCGTCGCTGGATCCCGCGGCGATCGATGACGACATCTGGCGGCTGCTCCGCGATGAGGAACGGCTGATGCCGCATCTGCACCTGTCGCTCCAGGCGGGCAGCGACCTGATCCTGAAGCGCATGAAGCGACGCCATTTGCGGGCCGATGCGACGGCGGCGATCGCGCGGGCGCGGGCGCTGCGGCCGGGCATCGCGATCGGTGCCGATCTGATCGCCGGCTTCCCCACCGAGACGGAGGCGCTGTTCCGCGAGACCCTGGACTTCGTGACCGATGCGGAACTGCCGTTCTTGCACGTGTTTCCCTACAGCGAACGGCCTGGCACGCCAGCGGCGCGGATGCCGGCGGTGCCCGTCTCGCTGCGGCGCGAACGGGCGGCGCGGCTACGCGTGGCGGGCCGGGACACCGCGCACCGGTTCCTGACCGCGCAGATCGGCCGAACGGTGTCGCTGCTGACCGAAACCAGTGATGCCGGGCACTCCGAGCACTTCGCCGCGGTGCGGCTCGCATCGCCCACGGCACCGGGGCGGCTGATGGCGGCGCGCGTGGTCGGCGTGACCGACGAAACGTTGCTGGCGGAGGGCGCCTGATGGCGCTCGGCTTCTTCTCGCGCCTGAAGGAAGGCCTGACCCGCAGCACGCAGAAGCTGACGGAAGGGATTTCCACCGTCTTCAAGAAGCGGCGGCTCGACGATGCGGCGCTGGAGGAACTGGAGGAGGTGCTGATCTCCGCCGACCTCGGCACCGAAGTAGCGCGGCGGGTGATCGCGAGCTTCCGACGCTCGCGTTTCGGCAAGGAGGTGACGGACGAGGAGATCAAGCAGGCGCTGGCCGAGGAGATTTCGGTGATCCTGGAGCCGGTGGCGCAGCCGTTGCGGCTCGATCCGACGAAAAAGCCGCATGTCGTGCTGGTGGTGGGCGTGAACGGCACCGGCAAGACCACGACGATCGGCAAGATGGCGCAGAATTATCGCGAGCAAGGCAAGCGGCCGATGCTGGTGGCGGGCGACACCTTCCGCGCGGCCGCGGTGGAGCAGTTGCAAATCTGGGGCGAGCGCGTCGGCGCACCGGTAATCGCCGGCGGGGCCAATGCCGATGCGGCCGGGCTGGCGTTCGATGCGCTGACGCGCGCGAAGGCGGATGGTGCGGACGTGCTGCTGATCGACACTGCCGGGCGGCTGCACAACAAGGCCGTGCTGATGGACGAACTGCGGAAAATCATCCGCGTGCTGCGCAAGCAGGACGAGACGGCGCCGCACTCGGTGTTGCTGGTGCTGGACGCGACCACCGGTCAGAACGCGGTGCAGCAGGTGCGGGTGTTCAAGGAGATGGTGGACGTGACGGGTCTGGTGGTGACCAAGCTCGACGGCAGTGCGCGCGGCGGCATCGTGGTGGCGCTGGCGGAGACGTTCGGGCTGCCGGTGCACGCGGTGGGGGTGGGCGAGAAGGCGAGCGATCTGCGGCCGTTCGACGCGGGGGATTTCGCGCGGGGGTTGGTGGGGATGTAGCTTCTACCGCGTGACGAACTCTTCCAGCCAGTGGATCGTGTAGTCGCCGCGCTGGAACTCCGCGTCGTCGACAATACGCTGATGCAGCGGGATGGTGGTCTGGATGCCCACGATGGCGAATTCGTCGAGCGCGCGGCGCAGGCGGTTGATCGCGTCGGCGCGGGTCGGCGCGTGGACGATCAGCTTGGCCACCAGGCTGTCGTAGTACGGCGGCACGAAATATCCGGCGTACAGTGCCGAATCGATCCGCACTCCCAGACCGCCAGGCGCGTGAAATGCCGTGACGCGGCCCGGCGTGGGCACGAAGGTCGCAGGATCTTCGGCCGTGATGCGGCATTCGATTGCATGACCCCTGAATGTGATATCGCTCTGGCCGTAACCGAGGGGCGCGCCGGCAGCGATGCGAATCTGTTCGCGCACCAGATCGATGCCGCACACCATCTCGGTCACGGGATGCTCCACCTGCAGGCGCGTGTTCATCTCGATGAACGCGAACTCGCCGTCCTGATACAGGAACTCCAGCGTGCCCGCGTTGCGGTAGCCGAGCGATGCCAGCGACGCCGTCGCCGTGGCGCCGAGTCTGTCGCGCGCACCCGCACTCAGTGCCGGTGAACCGGCTTCCTCCAGCAGTTTCTGGTGGCGCCGCTGCAGGCTGCAGTCGCGCTCGCCGAAATGCACCACGTTGCCGTGCCCGTCGGCCAACACTTGCAGCTCGATGTGGCGCGGATGGTCGAGGTATTTCTCGATATACACGGCATCGTTGCCGAACGCGGCGCGCGCCTCGGTGCGTGCGATGCGGAACGCCTCCTCGAGCGAGGCGGCATCGCGCGCCACCTTCATGCCTCGCCCGCCGCCGCCGGCTGTAGCCTTGATCAGCACCGGGTAGCCGAGGCGCCCGGCCACGTCGCGCGCCTTCGCGATATCCGGTACCGCGCCCGCCGAGCCGGGCACCAGCGGCACGCCGAGCTTCGCCATCGCCGCCTTGGCGGCAATCTTGTCGCCCATCATGCGGATATGCGCTGGCGAGGGGCCGATGAACGTCAGGCCATGCGCCTCCACCATCTCGGCGAAGCCGCCGTTCTCGGCGAGGAAGCCATAACCGGGATGGATCGCCTCAGCGCCGGTCACCAATGCGGCGGACAGTATGGCGGGGATGTTGAGATAGCTGTCCTTCACCGCCGGCGGCCCGATACACACGCTTTCGTCCGCCAGGCGCACGTGCATCGCCTCGGCGTCCGCAGTCGAGTGCACCGCGACGGACAGAATGCCTAGCTCGCGGCAGGCCCGCTGGATGCGAAGCGCGATCTCGCCGCGGTTGGCGATGAGGATCTTCTGGAACATCGATTCTACATGCTTTCGGGCGAAGCCCGATCTTCACGCGTCATGGCCGGACCTGATCCGGCCATCATTCCAGGATCAGCAGAACTTCGCCGTATTCCACCGGCGTGCTGTTGGCGACCAGGACGCGTGCGACGGTGCCGGCCTTGGGCGCCCTGATCTGGTTGAACGTCTTCATCGCTTCGATCAGCAGCAGCGTCTGGCCGGCGGCGACGCTTTGGCCGACGGTGACGAATGGCGGCGCGCCGGGCTCGGGCGCGAGATAGGCGACGCCCACCATCGGGCTGACCACCGCGCCGGGATGGCTGGCCTCGTCCGGCGCGGACACGGCCGGCGCTGCCGCAGCGGGCGGCGTGATCGGGGCGGCCGCAACCCCAGCGGGCGCCGCGGCGCGGACGACGCGGATGCGGCTGTCCTTCTCGGCGATCTCGATCTCGGTGAGGCCGGTCTCGTTCAGCACGGCGGCGAGCGCGCGGATCGCGTCGGGATCGAACGGGATGCGGGTCATGTATGGTTCCGGGCGCAAGCCCGGCCTCCGTCCGTCACATGTCCCTGGCCTTGTGCCGGGGATCGGGCCGGACTTGATCCGGCCATCATGCGGTGCCTTCGAGCAGGAGATCGGCCATGGCGGTCAACGCCAGCGCATAGCCCCGGATGCCAAGACCGCAGATCACGCCGACCGCGGCCTTGGACACGTAGGAGTGCTGGCGGAATTCCTCGCGGCGATGGATGTTGGTGACGTGCACCTCGATCACCGGCAGGTCGGTGGCCAGCAGCGCGTCCATCAGGGCGATCGAGGTGGTGGTGTAGCCGGCAGGGTTGATCACGATGCCGTGGGCGCGGCCGCGGCATTCCTGCACCCAGGAGACCAGCTCGCCCTCGCCGTTGGTCTGGCGGAAGTCGATGGCGAGGCCAAGCTGGTCGGCGGTTTCGGCGCAGAGCTGTTCCACGTCGTCGAGCGTGGCGCTGCCGTAAAGCTGCGGCTGGCGCAGGCCGAGCAGGTTCATGTTCGGACCGTTCAGCACGGCGACCAGCGGCGGAGTCGCGGATTGTGACATTCCTGCGCGCGTAGCATAGCCGGGGGCGTCGGTCCAACGAACGAATGGCTGCTTCAAGGCAGTGCCATCATTGATTACATTGCAATCGAAGTAGCGAGGGAGCTCCGTGGCAAACATCACGATCCGAAATCTCGACTCTGACACCAAGGCGCGGCTGCGCGTTCGGGCGGCCGAGCATGGGTGCTCAATGGAAGCCGAGGCGCGACAGATCCTTCGGACAGCTCTGACCGGGTCGACACATCCGGCAGGCCCAAATCTCTATGAGCGCATTCACGCCAGATTTACCCGATTGGGTGGGGTCTATCTGGAGCTGCCGTTGCGGGAAGCTGCTCGGAGGCCGCCGCGCTTCGGCTGATGTTCCTGCTGGATACCAACATCCTGTCGGAAATGATGCGCGGTGAGCCTGCCGTGGAAGTGGTGACGTGGGTATCGGCCCAACCGGTCGAACTGCTCTTCACCGCCACTGTATGTCAGGCAGAGATTCTGGCCGGGATTGCCGTCATGCCGGACGGCCGGCGGCGTCTCGCCCTCGAGACCGCGGCCCAGGCGATGTTCATGGAGGACTTCGCGGGGCGCGTATGGGTATTCGACGCCGAGGCGGCTGTCGCCTACGCGGCGATCTTCGCAGACCGGCGGCGGCTGGGCCGGCCGTCAGCGACCGTTGATCTCATGATTGCCGCGATTGCGCGATCGCGAGGTGCGAGCGTGGTCACGCGCAATGCCGCCGATTTCGAACGGTGCGGCATCGATGTCGTCAATCCGTGGAATGGGTAGGGTGCCGGTTCGCTGCGATCGGGCTGGAGACGGGCAAGTTGGCGCTGGAGCGTAGCGCCGAGATCTGCCGCGCCACCCTGAGACCGCCCTCACGCTTCCCCGGACGACGCGGGAACACGCGGACGCCACCGGCTGCCCAGCGCCGGTGTCGGTTTGGCCAGGGCCTGGACGATGCGCAGAAGGCGGGTGTCGGATTCCTTTACATGCGATTAGCGCACGCGGCGGCGGGCCCAGACGGTAAGCCCTTGATAGATAGGGTTTTTCTGACGTGGCAGCGCTGCCTGATGGACTTCCGGAGTCGGAATTCTTTACACCTGGGCTGCGAGGGCCCATGCATGGTTGCGTTGGCCGAAGCAATGCACTAATGATTCCAGGCACTTCGCAGGAGTTGCATCGGCTCAGTTCGCTTGGCCCGGAAGTTGCTAGTGGCTACCTGGTTCACAACTGCACATTAAACGGCTCACGACAAGATTGGAGTTTCGTGCGGCGTGGCAGCGTTGAAATTACTGGCCGAGCTGGGCACCCGGCAGGGGTTGCGACTGGGCCGCAGCGTGGCCCTCGTGACCGCCCTGTTGCTGGCGTGTGGCGGCGCGGCGCAGGCGCACTACAACACCCAGATCTATAGCTTTACTGAGACTCAGACCTCCAGTTGTTGTGGAACGCCTTCGGGGCCTCCGGGGACGCCGTTTGGGACCGTCACGGTCTCCCAGGATCCAAGCAGCCATCAGGAGATCGATTTCACGGTGACACTTAACTCGGCGTACGAGTTTAACCTTTCGAGCACAAACCACCCGCTGTTCGCGGTCAATTTCACGAGCACTACCCCGGCCGTTGCTTTCGGCAACTTCTCGACAACGGGTGTGACGGTACATCCTCCAGGTAGTACCACGGCGACCAACTATGGCTCGTTCTCTTACGCCCTCACCAAAACTACAGCATTCTCCGGCGTCCTGACGTTCACTGCGTCGGTCACGACGGGGACGCTATCGCCTGACAATATCTTCAAACCGTCCCCCGGCACCCACGCCTACATGACCGCCGACATCATACGGCTCATCGGCGGCGGGACCGGCAACGCTGCCGCCGTCAACATGCCGACGCCGGAACCTGCTACCCTCGGGCTGTTCGCAGTTGCACTCGCGGGTCTGGGTGTTGTACGGCACCTGCGGAGGCGGCCGCGGCGGTAACGTCGGCGGCCCGCGTGGCAAGAGCCGGGACCGCGATCCCGGCAGATAAGGCAAGCGCCGTGAGTTGGAACTTTCCGCTGCGTCCGGCCACCACCGGCACACTGCTGACCATGCTGGTCGCATTGACCGCTCCCGCGATGGGTGGGCAGCCGGATACCGCCCCACTGCCGCCCGGGATCATTCGCGGCAATGCCGATCCGTCACCCGGCAGTCCCGCGCCCGATGCTGGTGCGCTCGGTCTCGGATCCAACCTATCGGGAAGTGGGGCAATGCCCGGTGCCGGGCCTGACGGCGACAACCCCTTGTTGCGCAACCAGTTTTACCGGCCGGGTGATGCCTTGCACGATGCCAAGGACCCAATTGTTGCCACCATCGAGGGCCGCGATGTCCATCTGTCCTCCGTCGGCGACGCGTTCAGGGAACTCCCGGAAGCACAGCAGAAGCAGCCGTCCGATCTGTTGTATGCGACCCTGCTGGATGGGCTGATCAACCAGTCCGCGCTGGTGCTGGAGGCGCAAAGACAGCATCTGGACGACGATCCGGACACGCGGCGGCACATGGTGAGGGCCATGGAGCTGGCACTGGTGAGCGACCTGCTGAGCAAGACCATTGCGGCAAGGGTCACCGAACAGTCGCTTCGCGCCCGCTATCAACAGCGCTACGCGGGACAGACCGGGGTGGACGAGGCTCACCTGAGGGTCATCGCAGTCAAGACGCGGGACGAGGCTCGGCAGGTGGTGGCCGAGCTCGCCAAGGGGGCTGATTTCGCCACGCTCGCGAAGCAGCGGAGCATCGATCCCAGCGGCGTCAACGGCGGGGACATCGGCTTTGTGCAACGCCAGCAGTTGCTGTTCCCGATCGCCGAGGCGACCTCCCGACTTGCCGTTGGCGCCGTGACACCCGAGCCGCTCCCGAACAACGACACCTGGGACATATTCAGACTGGAGGCACGGCGGACTGCGCCGGTCCCCACATTCGAGCAGGCACGCGCTGCGTTACGGCAGGAACTGACCCAGGAAGTGATCAGGGATGAGGCCTTGAAGGCGCGTTCTCAGATGCAGGTTCGCGCCCTTAATCTCGACAACACGCCATTCACCCCACCTGAGCAGGGACTGCTCGATGTTCCGTTCAACTTCTCGGTGAAGACAAGGTCCTCGCAGTAAGGGTCTGCGACGAAACAAGTGGGTCATTTTCAACCGCGGCCTATTATTCACCGTTATGGCTGGGCTCGGCCTCGTTGGGCGCATTCGCGCCCGACCCATGTCGTCGCTACGGGGTGAAGGAAAGACGTGGATGACCGGCCCTCCGCCGGCCATGACGGCGTGGGTGTGGCCGGGGCCCGGTGAAGCAGTTTTTGCTGAATATATTCCTTGACATCCGCCGCCGCTCGTGTTCTTGTTCCGTTCATGTCCGGCGCGGCCAGCACTCCCACCCCAACCACCGAGCCCAGCCGCAGCGGCCGCCTGCTCGGCCTGATCCGCAAGCTGATCGACTACGGCAAGGACCTCGCCGCCACGATCCGCCAGCGCACCGCCACCGAACCCTTCTTCGCCAAAGTCCGCTTCGGCACCAGCGATCTCGCGCTGATCCTCGCCCGCATCGCCCACGGCCTGCACCTCGCCAACGCGCTCGAGGCGAGAGTGCTCCGGCGCGCTGCCCAGCTCGACGCAGGACCGAGGCGCGCCGCCACTCAATCCGCCGCCAAGGCACGTGCCGCCCGGGCCGCCGCCGAGGCCGATCCGCGTCTCGCAAGCCTGCCCACGCCGGAGCAGATCGCGGCCGAGCTCCGCCGTCGGCCGATCGGCGCTGTCATTGCCGATATCTGCCGCGATCTCGGCATCGTGCCGAGCCATCCGTTGTGGCGGGACGTGCAACTGGAGATCATCAGGCACGGCGGCAGCCTTGCCGGTCTGGTGAAGGATATCCTCAACCAGGCATTTCCCCTGGCGGCACGTGCCGCATCCGCAGTCACCCCAGCCGCATTGCGACGACCGACCTTGCGGTTCGAGGCACCAGGCGGCACCGGGCCGCCTTGAACCTGTCATCTGACGATCAGGGCGTCATGCACGGGGCCAGCCCCGCCGTTCTGATTCGTTCAATGCCGACGGCCGAAAAGAGCGACTCTTTGCTGTGGCCACCGGACCCTCGGCCGTCATGGCCGGGCGCAGGTGCCGTACGTCATTCATTTTGCCGGTTGGTATAAAATCGGCAACTCGCATTTTGGCGCGGCGATGCCGCTACCCTGGCCGCTTCCTTGCCCCACCGCCACCGCGTGCCCATACTTCCCGCATGCAGACCGCCGTGACTTTGACACTGAATGGCGAAGCCCGTGCCTTCGACGGACCGATGACCGTCGCCGCCCTGCTCGCCACGCTCGGGCTGGAGACGCGCAAGGTGGCGGTGGAGCACAACGCCGAGATCGTGCCGCGCTCCAGCTACGCCGAGACCTGGCTCCAGAGCGGCGATGCGCTGGAGATCGTGCATTTCATCGGGGGAGGCTGAGATGGACGCAACCCTGCCGCAAGACGACACCTGGACGGTGGCCGGCCGCCACTTCCGCTCCCGCCTGATCGTCGGCACCGGCCGCTACAAAGACCTGGAGGAAACCGGCGCCGCCATCGCAGCCAGCGGCGCGGAGATCGTCACCGTGGCGGTGCGGCGGGTGAACCTGTCGGATCCCAAGGCGCCGATGCTGCAGGACTACGTCGATCCGAAGCAATACACCTACCTGCCGAACACCGCCGGCTGCCATACCGCCAACGAAGCGGTGCGGACGCTGCGGCTGGCGCGCGAGGCGGGCGGCTGGAACCTGGTAAAGCTGGAAGTGCTCGGCCCGCCGCCGACGCTGTATCCGGACATGCCGGGCACGCTGGAAGCGGCCGAGGCGCTGATCAAGGACGGGTTCGAGGTGATGGTGTACACCGCCGATGACCCGGTGGCGTGCAAGCGGCTGGAGGACATGGGCTGCGTCGCCATCATGCCGCTGGGCGCGCCGATCGGCTCGGGGCTCGGCATCCAGAACGCGGCGATGATCTGGATGATCCGCGAGCAGACCAAGGTGCCGTTCCTGGTGGACGCTGGCGTCGGCACCGCGTCGGATGCGGCGATCGCCATGGAGCTGGGCTGCGACGCGGTGCTGCTGAACTCGGCGATCGCGCACGCCAAGGACCCGATCCGGATGGCGAAGGCGATGAAGCTGGCGATCGAGGCGGGACGGCTGGCATTTCTCTCCGGCCGCATGCCACGACGGCTGGGCGCCGATCCCTCCAGCCCGCTGACGGGGCTGATCCGTTAGCCAGGCGACCGCTTCCAACTTCCCGCAAGTGCCTCTGTCGATGCCGACAGCCATACCCACGTCACATCCAACATCGCCGAAGGTTTGCGGCGGACGCCAACGCAGAGCGCTCTCAGGTCCTACGCCGCCACCCGGTCTGCCAAATTGCTGCGCCTTCTTCAGCACAAGGACCGACACACTGCGTCCGCGGCGGCCAGCGGATCTTCCAGTTCGAACGTTGTCCATGCATTGATCTTACCAAACGGGCGTAGCGCCACATCAATGTGGACCTGATCCAAGCCGCGCGCCTGCGCGATGAGATCATAGTTCTCCGGCGATACAGAGGGACGCCGCAGGATGCGCAATCGTGCCCGTGGTGAGGCGCACAGCAGCACCGCATGAAAGGCGGAGGAGGCGAAGCCCGCGACCGCGCTCGCGCGGGCGAACACATTGGCCTGCTCCGCGACCCTCATCGCCTCCGGCCGCGCAATAATCCAGCCCCGATCCGCCAGCTGTCGTTCCAGCACGTCTTCCCCCAGTAAGCGCCCGAATTGCGCCGGTAGGGCGGTGCGCGACAGCCAGACCCGCTCGCTGGTCGGCGGCAGGGCGGGAACGACCGCGAGCGCCGATGCCTGCTCCGGATGAAGGCCATGCGCGAGCGTCAGACCTGGCTGCGGTACAACGACACGGTTAAACCGTCGTGGCTGTCCGATTATATAATTGAGGTGTTGGTCCAGTCCGAGCAGATGCCACACCTCCCGCCGCCAACCCGGCCAGGGACTGTGCGGGACCGGCAGAGCGATTTCGTGCCAGAGCACGGGCAGTTCGGGATGTGCACGGATAAACCACAGGCGCGCCATCGCCTCCAACAGGAAATGCCCGAAATGATCCATCAGCAGCCCGCCGTAGATGAAGCGGCCTAGCTTGCGCGGGGCAAGGCAGTCGGGCTGGCGAACCTCGCACCAGGGGTGTGCGAAGGCCGGGATGGACACGCCGTTGCGACCGAACGCACCGAAGGTAAAACCGGTGCGACTACTGCGATCGCTCAGACACGGCAGCAAGGTGACTTGATCGAACCAGTCTGCGCCTAGCGGCGACCGGTCGGTCATGCCTAGAAGTTCCATACGCAATCCGCTTCGCGGTCCGCGTTGTCGTCGGCCACACCCTCACGCTCGTGTCCATCGCAGCGAAACAAATGAGAAGGGGCCGGCTGCGCACCGACCCCTTTCAGTAGCTTCATTCGGATTGGTTACGCAGCGCGCGCGGTCTCCGCGAGGTAGGTCATCGCGCCGGCCAGGTGGATTTCCAGCATCGCGTCGCCGTGCATCGAAGGCAGCGGCAGCACCGCCTCGCCGTCGGTCCAGCGGCTGATGACCTGTCCGTCGCGCTCGACCGCCCACCAACCATTGGCGAGATCGGGATGATCGACCGGAACCTCGCGCACCTCGTCCGCGCCGCGCAACACGATGCGCGCCACTCGCACGCCCAGCCGGCGATGATCTTCCAGCCAGGGTCGTGCCTCGGTCGGCGACTGCGCGCGCGACACCAGCCGCACCTCGCTCGCGCCGCGCGGCAGGGTGAAGATGACCAGCTTGCCGTCGCTGTAGATCGGCTTGACGGTACGGCCTTTGGCGAGCAGCCGCAGGCCGGCCTCCGCCGTGGTCTCACGCTGCGGCACTGGTCGGCCGATGGCCGCCGCCCGCTCCGCCAGGCGCTGCCACACCGGCCGTACACTCGCCTCGTCCCAGACGAACGGCGCGCAAGAGCCGGCTTCGCGCGTCGGATAGCCGGACTCGTCGGTCAGGTCCGGGTGCAGCACGAGGGGCGCGCCCGAGTTGGCGAAGAACCCGCTGTTGCCGGTGTCGATATAACTCTCCGCCGGCAGTCCCTCGGCCAGCAGGATAGCGTGCTGGTCCAGTTCCACGTGATAGTAGTCGACCGCGGTCCAGCCGGTCTCCTGCCGGATGGTGGTGCCGTTCACCAGTTGGCGGGCGCAAATCAATTTGCCGTCCACGAAGATCGCGTGGTCCGGCGAGACCACCAGGTCGCGGTGCGGCATGTTGTCGGCGAAGGCGCCGCGTTGGATGCGGATCGGCGCGACGGTTTCCGGCCGTTTATGGTTGGTAAGGTCGATGCGGCGATGGCCGAGCCACTTCACCGGGCGCGCGACCGGCTCGCCGTCGACCAGGGTCATCACCTGCCTGCCGGCGCGCAGCCGTTCCACCGGCATTTCGCCATCTTGGGTGCGGATCATGGTTCCGCGGGCGTAGCAGACGGCGGTAATGGTGTCGGTGTTGACAATCTTAAACGTCTCGTTCGCGCCCTTCCCCTCGTGCACATTGGTCATCGTGAACACGGTGGTAGCGCCGGAATTCACCGTCAGCGTGGACGTGGCCGCATTGTACGTCACCGTGTCGCCGGTGAAGTTCGCGCCCCCGATAACGGCACTATCGCCCCAATCCCAGCCGCTGATGTACTGGTTGGTGGTATCGCCGGGGGTGAAGCCGCTCTGGTACTCAATGACGCCGGTGTTGTGCACGTTGACCCCGGCGTCGTCGAATGCGAAATTCACGCTCGGGCTGAAAACGGTCAGATTGCCCAACTCGAGCAGGCCGCCGGCACCGTGCCCCGATATTTTGATCGTCTCGGCAACGGCCGTGACGTCGTCGATTTTGCTGTTGATGTCGAACACCCCGCCGGCATCGACTTCGACCGTCGTGGGCGTGATGCCCACCGAAAGGTAATCCAGATTGCTGGTCAGTAGGGTCCCGGCGATGTGAAGACTGGGATCGCCGAGTGCGCTGTCAGTGCCTATGCCCAGCGTATTGATGTTGAAGGTCGTGCCAGCCGACAGGGTCAGCGTGTAAGCCGTGGGGAGGCTGGTTACTATCGCGACATCGGTATTGACGCTCGGCGGGTTGCCAGGCGGCGGCGTGCCCGTCCCCTCCAACAAGGTCCAGTCGGAAGCGGTATTCCAAGTTCCGCCGGTATCGCTGTTCCAGATAAACGTCGCCATGGTCGTTCCTCCTCGGCTCGAAACAGTCGCGTGCCAACGGGAGCTGGCGCGTGTGACCTTGCACCACGGCTGGTAACCTATGCCGCATTCCTCGGTCAATCTGCAATTTTGCGATTGACTTATATCATACCATCGGCTTGCATCTGCCAAACGATGAACGGCCGGATGCGATAATGTCATGAAGCCCGGATCCGAAGCGCTGCGCGGACTGCCCGTCGTGGGCGAGTGCAGTGACGACCTGCTTGGCAGGTTGAACGAAGCGAGCGATCTGGTTCGCGTCGGTCCGGACGAGGAGCTGTTCCGTGAGGGCGAGATATTGCAGGAGCTGACCTTCCTGGTCGTGGGTCAGGTAGGGGCCGTCCATCCCCAGCCTGGCGGCAAGCAGACCATGCTGGACGTGCTGCAGCCCGTCCGGCCGCTGTGTCTGGCAGCAACGCTGTTGGGTTTACCGGCTCCGGCCGGTGCGCGCACGTTCACCTCGGCGCGGCTGATCGTGTTTCCGGTGGCGGCGCTCCAGGCGATGATCCGCGACGATACGGCGCTTGGCCAGCGGCTGCTCGACTATTCGCTGCACGAGACCCAGGTGCTGACCCAGGAGGTCTATGCGCTCAAGCTGCGGTCGGCCGTCCAACGCCTGGCGGTTTATCTGCTAGGCCGGGTGAATGAGGCGGAATTGAGCCCGGCCCGCTTCGTGCTGCCGTTCGAGAAGCGTATGCTGGCCGCCAGGATCGGCTGTTCGCAGGAGAACCTGTCCCGCGCCTTCGCGGCATTGCGTCGCATCGGCGTTGAGACGCAACGCGGGGTTGTCTTGATTCGCGATCTGACCGCATTGCGGACATTCGCTGCCCCGATCACCCGCGAAGGGACGAAGTGACGCGCGTCCCGCGGCCTGCGATTGTGCCCGGCTGAACGCCGGAGTTGTCAGGAAATTTTACACTGTTGCGAACCCCGGCCGGCGAGCGGTTGCCAAGGCACTGAATTTCCACAATGAATTGCCGTGGCATGGTGGTTGCTTGCAGTGCCACTGCCGCTTCCGGCTAGACACTTCACCGCTTCGTATGGGGAATTAGGACCGATGTTCGTTGTTCGCGCCGTTGGCGTTTTCTCGCTGTTGCTGACGTTTGCCGGGGGCGTCCAAGCCGCGGTGCTGTTCAACAACCTGCCGCCGGCCGCCACGATCTCGGCGTCGGACCCCATCTCGGGTGACGGGCCACAGCAGTTTGCCTCATTCACCGCTGACGCTAGCGGCGTGGTCAATACGATCCAGTTGTTGCTGGATATCAACGGCAGCCCGACCGGGGTCGTCGACGTCACCATCTATAATACCACAGTACCCGGTACTAACGTACCCGGTACTCAGGTAGATGCCGTCGGCACCGTGAATGAAACCCAATTGTCCACAACGCCGTCAGTCTACACTTTCGCTAATCTCGGCATCACCGGCCTGACCGGTGGTGACCATTATTGGGTCGTGTTGACCGACCAGAACGCCAACGGCGTGCCTTCCGATCTGCAATGGGCTTTTGCGACCGACGACAGCGGAACCGGGGTGCTGGGCGAGTTCAACGGTGCAACCCAGATTGGCACGTTCGCAAATGATGGCGACACGCCCTACATGATGTGCGTCAGCAACAATGGGGTTGGTGGCGTCTGCGCCGTCCCGCCGATCCCCGAACCGGCCAGCCTGAGCATCCTCGGTCTTGGCCTTGCCGGACTCGGCCTGCTTCGCCGTCGCCGCTCAGCCTGACGGCGCACTGTCGGGATTTCTTACAAGGGTGCCCGCTGGACTGCTGCCCGGCGCGCACCTGTCATCACAATCGAGTGCACGGGATCCCGACGGCGTCCGCGGCGGCGGATGATTCCCGCCTCTGCCGGACGCGGCAGGCCTTGGCAGCGGCGACGCCTCACCTCTCCAGCACCCCCAGCCGCCGCAGCACCGGCGCCCGGCGCTCCAGCATCCCGACAACCGCCTCGGTCACGATCCGCAGCGTCTCCACCTGATCGGTGATCGGCTTGCCGTCGCGCTGCATGCTGCGGCCACTGCGCCCCAGCAGCCTCACCAGCTCGGTCGACAGGGCACCGACATCCGCTGGCTTGCCGGCCAGCAACTCGCCCACCAGCAGCGTCTCCAGGATGTCCATGCCGATCGCCGACCCGATCGCCGGGGCGGCCAGCCGCGGCAGGTCGGCAGCGCTCGCGTTGGCCCGGGCGATCGCCAGGTTCAGCCGCCGTGCCGCATCATGCCCGGCGGTGGTCCCGCCGTCCGGCAGCATTGGGTGCGCATACCCCCCGGCGACCAGCAGCGTGAACGCCTGCATCAGCTCCACCAGCGGTCGGCCTGCGAACTCTGGCGACTGGCTCGCCTGCCGCACGCTGAGCGGGCCCGCCTCGAGCATGGCCAGCAGCGGCTGATACACCTCCGGCCGCCCGGTCACGTTGCCGATCGGCGTGGCAAAGGTGATCCCCGCTTCCGGCACCGGCTGTCCGAGCCCGGCGAGCGTCAAGCCCTCTACCAGCCCCTGCTGCTCAGCCGCCGGCAGCGGCGCAATGCCCTTGCGGAACAGGTCGCGGCGGAACGCCTGGGCGCAGCCGATGTCCCGCAGGGTCTCGCGCAGATAGGGATCCCGCGTCTCGCCAAGGATCGGCGCCATGTTCGGCGGCACCGCGACGGTATCGATGTTCTCCGCCAATGTCGCGCTGCCGATGAAGCGGCATTTGGCCTCCAGCATCTCGCCGGCAACGTCGGCGAACATCAGCGGATGCCAGTCCTGGTTCAGGTATTCGTGCGCGACATAGCGCGGGTCCTGCTTGCGGATGTCGGTCAGCCGGGTCTCGATCGCCGGGTTGGCCTGAAAATACAGCGCGCCGGCCTGCTTCAGCCGATCGACGAAATCGAGCACGCCGGGCACCGCCGCATCGGTCCGCTCCGGGCTCGCCACGGTCAGCATCCGCATCAGCGCCCGCACCGGGATCATCGCGGTCCAGCCGGTGATGACATTGTAGCTTAGGTACACCAGCCCGCCCGGCTTGAGCCGCTTTGCCACCGCGCCGACCAGACGACGACGGTTGGCTGGCGAAATCCAGCTCACCACCCCGTGCGATACCATGAAATCGAAGTCCGGCAGCGCCCCGTCCGGCATGGCCTCCAGGTCGGCGAAGGAGCTTTCCACGAACCGCACATTGCCCAGGCCGGCCCGCGCGGCGAGGTCGCTGGCGAACTCGACATGCGCCGGATTGAAGTCGAACCCCCAGACATCCGCATGCGGACAGGCAGCGGCGACGACCAGGGCGGTGAAGCCGTTGCCGCAACCGATGTCGGCGTAGCTGAATGGCTGTGCCAGATCAGGCGGGCGATGGCCGAGCAGCAGGCTGGTCATGGCAAGCCAGCTTGGCGTGATCTCGCGGTAGAAATTGCTGGTGTAGACCACGTCGGTGACGTAGCCGTCGTCCCATTGGGCCATCTGCGGCTGATCCTCGATCGAGGGGGGCGTTCGGCTGTCAGGTAACAGCCGGCCGTTTCATTTGCCAGCCGAGATGCTGGCGGGTGGTTCGTGCGCGTGTTCCAGTTGGGCGTTCACCTCGGCGCCGAGCAGCACCGCATAGGCGGTCAAATAGAACCACAGCATGATGGCGACGACGGCGCCGAGCGGTCCGTAGGTGACGCCGAAGCTGGCGATGTGCGCAACGTAGAATGACAATCCCGCGGAGGCGATCAGCCACAGCAGCGTGGCGAGTGCTGCGCCGGGTAGGATCCGCTGCCCCGGCGGCGGCTGTCTCGAAGGCCCGAAGCGGTAGAGCAGCGCGATCGTGCCGCCGACCAGCACGACCAGCAGGGCCCGGCTGAACGCGTTGATCAGGGCGGCGCTGTAGTCCGAGAGTCCGACGAACGCGATCACCGCGGGCAGGAACACCAGCACCGCGATCGCCAGCACCGCCGCCGCCACGGCGCACAGCGTCATCGCCAACGCGGTGAGCTGGAACCCCAGGATGCCGCGCTGTTCCACCGTGTCGTAGGCGACATTCAGTGCCGACAGCACCGACTTGGTGCCGGCCGAGGCGCTCCAGAAGGCGGCGATCAGGCTTATGACAAGGCTGATGCTCAGCGTGCCGTTGGCCTGACTGACCAGTTCGTGCACGCGATCGTCGATCAGCGTGTAGGCCGGCGCCGGCAACAGGGTTCGCACCACCGCGAGCTGTTGCTCCACCGACTGAACGTCGAACGCCAGGCCGTACACCGAGATCAGCACGCTGATCGCGGGGAACAGCGCCAGCGTGGCGTAAAACCCGCACCCCGCGGCGGCGAGCGCCACCTGATCGGTGACGGCCTCCCGCACGGCGCCCAGCATCACCCGGCGCCAGCCGGGTTGGCGCGACGCGAGGCGGTCTGGTGCTGGCGCGGTGTCCAATGTGTTGCTCGCGTCCGTGTTGCCGGCGGCTATCCTGGCAGGGAAAACGCACGACCGCAGCGCCCGATGCGGCCCGGCGACATTTTCTTGCGGACTGATCGAGATTCCGTCTTGCGTCGGGGGGGCGGGGGTCCTATGTCGGCCCCCACGCAGCAACGCACGTGCCTCTGGCCCTCGTGGTTACGCAACGACGTCAAGCGTTCTGGCAATCGTTTTGGTCGCTGGTTCGTTCGACCGTTTCGTCAACTCACGTCCCGTCGCCTTGTTCAGGCGGGCGTACAGCCAAAGGAGGCCCGGTGCGATGACCCCGAAGATCGCCCGATTCCTCGCGGAGCAGCAGCCGGCCACGCCGTGCCTGGTGCTCGATGTGGACCGTGTGGAAGCCAACTTCCGCACCCTGCAGCGCGCGCTGCCGCTGGCGCGGATCTATTATGCGGTGAAGGCCAATCCGGCACACAAGGTGCTGGAGCGGCTCGCCCGCCTCGGCTCGGCCTTCGATGCCGCGAGCTATGAAGAGGTTGCGGGCTGCCTCGACGCCGGCGCGCGCGCCGAGGCGATCAGCTTCGGCAACACGATCAAGAAGGCATCGGCCATTCGCGCCGCGTTCCGGCGCGGTGTGACGCTGTTCGCCTTCGATTCGGCCGAGGAGCTGGAGAAGCTGGCGGAGAATGCGCCGGGCGCACGCGTGTACTGCCGCATCCTGGTGGAGAACGAAGGCGCCGACTGGCCGCTGTCGCGCAAGTTCGGCACCACTGTGGAGAGTGCACGCCAGCTGATGCTGCGCGCCGGCGAGCTGGGGCTGGATCCGTATGGGCTGTCGTTCCACGTCGGCAGCCAGCAGACCACCACGCGCGCCTATGAGGTGGCGATCGCCAAGGTGGCAATGCTGTTCACCGACCTCACCGAGGCCGGCGTGAACCTGCGCATGATGAACCTGGGCGGCGGGTTTCCCACGCGGTATCGCGATCCGGTGCCCGAGATCGACCAGTTCGGCAACGCGATCATGGCCTCGATGACCGAGCACTTCGGGAATGCGCTGCCCGAGATGCTGATCGAGCCGGGCCGCTTTATCGTCGGCGACGCCGGTTTGGTGAGCGCCGAGGTGGTGCTGGTCAGCCGGCGCGACCGGGACGATCCGGTGCGCTGGGTGTATCTCGACATCGGCCGCTTCGGCGGGCTGGCCGAGACCGAGGGCGAGGCGATCAAATATCGCATCACCACGCCGCATGATGGGACCGTCATGGGTCCGGTGGCGATTGCCGGCCCGACCTGCGACGGCGCGGACATACTGTACGAGAGGTCGAACTACCGGTTGCCGCTGGCGCTGCGCTCCGGCGACCGGGTGGAGTTGCTGTCGGCTGGCGCGTACGTGACGACGTATGCCAGCCAACGGTTCAACGGATTTGCCCCGCCGACGGAACACTACATATGAGGTGATCGGCCATCGCGCCGTGCCCGCGCTTCGGTCTATGAATAGACTGGCTGGCATCGCAAGGTGGCGCGTGAGCACATCGCTGGTACCCCCGGAACTTCTGGACTCCGTGGTCGCTTATTTCCGACCGCGCCGCGTCATCCTGTTCGGCTCGGCAGCGCGCGGAGAGGCCGGCCCGGACAGCGACATCGACCTCCTGGTGGTGCTGGACGACGACGCGCCGCCGGAGAAGCTGACCTTGGCGGCCGGCTATGAGTCACGGGAGCCCTATCGCCTTGCGGCGGACGTCGTCCCGTGTCGGGAGGGCACGTTTCGCCGGAAGAGCCAGATCGTCGGTACGTTGGCCTACGCCGCCAGCCACGAAGGCGTCGTCGTCTATGAGCGGCAATGACCAGGATTTTGATGACGAGCGACGACGCGAGGCTGATCGTTGGCTCGCGGTCGCTATAGCAGATATGCGCGCCGTTCGCCTGTGTCTCGATGCCGACGAGCCGATGTTAGGTATCGCTGCCTACCACTGCCAGCAGGCTGCGGAAAAAGTTGTCAAAGGCATGCTTGTCATGGCCGGCATCCCGTTTGCCAAGACACACGACATGACGAGGCTCGGCGACCTTGCTGCATCCCGCTATGCTGAGTTCCAGCCGCTCCTCGCGGAATTAGGCCGCCTGACAGTATGGGGTTATGCTTATCGGTATCCCGGCCTGGAAGACGCACTCGAACCGGAGCCGCCGCCGGAGGCGCTCGTCGCCGCACTGCAAACCATCGATCGGCTCGCCGACAATCTGTGCTTGCTCATAGCTGCCAACAAGAATGCCTGAGTGATCGGTCCCCGCGTCTGATGGCGGCGGGCGCCGGTTCCGAATTTGGCGCCGTCGACTATGCTGAACTGCTCGTTCACAAGGAGCACAGCCATGCCCAACATCACGATCCAGGCCACCGACGGCTCAGGCAGTTTCTCGGCCTACCAACTCCAACCAAAGACCAAGCCCGCTGGCGTCGTCGTGCTGATCCAGGAGATCTTCGGCGTCAACCAGGCGATGCGAGACATCGCCGCGTGGGTCGCCGACATCGGTTTCATCGCCCTCTGCCCCGACCTCTTCTGGCGCATCCAGCCCGGCATCGACATCACCGACAAGACCGAGGCGGAGTGGAAGCAGGCCTTCGAGCTGTTCGGGAAATTTGACCAGGCCAAGGGCATCGACGACCTCAAGGCCACCGTCGCTGCCGCGCGAAAACTGCCTGGCACCAACGGCCGCGTCGCCACGATGGGCTACTGCCTGGGTGGCCGCCTCGCCTTCATGATGGCGGAACAGTCGGATGCCGATGCCAACATCTCCTATTACGGCGTCGGGCTGGACAACCTGTTGGATCACCTCGGCAAGGTGACCAAGCCGCTGATCGTTCACATTGCCGACAAGGACGAGTTCTTCCCGGCCGAAGGCCGCGCCAAAGTGGTCGAAGCAGTGAAGGGCCACCGGCAGATCGCCGCCTACGTCTACCCCGATGCCGACCACGCCTTCGCCCGCGTCGGCGGCATGCACTGGGACGGGCGGGCCGCCGCCATCGCCAATGGCCGCAGCGCGGAGGCGCTGGTCGCGGCGCTCGGATGAAGGCAGCGCTCTGGCTGCTCGCCGCGGGCGTGCTGCTCGGTGGCGCGGTGCCCGCACGCGCTTGGGATGACTATCAGATCATCCAATGGCAGTCGCGCAATGAGCCTGTGTATGCCGCGCTGAAGCGCCTTGGTGTTACTGCTGCCAAGGTGATGGCCAACCGCGACGGCACCGGAACACCGGTTGAGCAGCAGTACGCTCCGATGCGGGCTGCCGGTCTGTCTTGGTATGTCGAGAACATCGCGACCGACTTCTACGCAGCCTATCATCGCTGGTTCCCCGGCCGGCCAGTGAACTGGCGCTTCATCGAGGCGCAACAGCGCTTGCGGCAGAACCCCGATGACGAAATCGTGTTCTGGCGCGATCCGAGCTTCGCGGATCCAGTGTGGCAGCAGCGCATCCGCGACCGCCTGACCGCCACCGTGCACGAACAGTCGCGCTTTCATCCGCTGTATTACAGTCTGGGCGACGAGACCGGCATCGCCGATCTCACTGCGTTCTTCGATTTCGACCTGTCGTCGGGTTCGCTGGAGGCGATGCGTGACTGGCTGCGGCAGAGCTACGGCTCGCTTACCGCGTTGAACGCCGAGTGGGGCACCGATTTCACGCGATGGGAGGACGTGCGGCCGCAGACGACTCGCCAGGCGATGCGCCGCAGCGACGACAACTTCGCCGCCTGGGCGGACTTCAAGGCGTGGATGGATGTCGCGTTCGCGCGCGCGCTGCGCATGGGCACCGATGCCGCACATGAAGCCGACCCGTCGGCGCTCGCCGCGATCGAGGGCGTGCAGATACCGGGCTGGGGCGGCTACGACTATTCGCTGCTGGTCGGTGCAGTCGACGTGATGGAGCTGGACGACCTGCCGCTCGCCCATTCGCTCAATCCGCACCTGATCACGCTCACCACATCGGGGGGAGCCCTGCCGCAGGACATCCACGCCATCTGGCGCGATCTGCTCGCTGGCAGCCGCGGCCTGATCCTGTGGGACAGTGAACACGCCGTGGTCCGCGACGATGCGACAATCGGCCAGCGAGGTGAGGCTTATGCTGCGACGTTCGCCTCGATTCGCGGCGGCATCGGCGCGCTGCTGATCGCGAGCGAGCCGCAATTCGATCCTGTGGCCATCCTCTACTCGCCCGCAAGCTTCCGCACGCAATGGATGCTGGAGCAGAAGCCGAAGGGCGACGCGTGGATGACGCGGAAATCCGGGACAGAACTGGAGAGCAATGCGGCGCGCGATGCGATGTGGGCGTACCGGCACGCGGTCACCCATCTCGGTTTGCAGCCGTCCTATGTGGCGTCGGCCGGCGATCTAAAAGAGCGCGGCCTCCGCACGCTGATCCTGCCGCACGCGATCGCCCTGTCGCCCGACGATGCGCGCGCGATTCGCGAGTTTGCCGCCGCCGGAGGCACGGTGATCGCCGATGTGCAGCCCGGTGTGTTCGACCTACATAGCCGGCGCCTGCCGCAGCCTCTGCTCGACGCCGGCATGGTGCGGATGATCGCACCCGGTGAATTGAACGTTTCGTCTCTGGGTGTGACGCCACGCGTGCGAGTCGAAGCACCGAAGCACGATGTCTCCAGCCATATCTGGCAACACGGCAACGACATGATCATTGGCGTGCAGCGCGATTATTCGGACACTGCGACAAACGAGACGGTAGTGCTGAGCCTGCCGCAGCCCGCTGACGTCTACGATCTTAGAATAAAGCAGTCGCTCGGGCGTATCGATCGCGTGACGCTTGCGCTGGATGCGGTATCTCCAGCGCTGTTGTCGATTACGAAACAGGCCGGGAACTGACTGGTGAGCGACCCGTCAGGCCGGGTGCTATCGCCACCGGAACGACGCTGACTTTCAGGGCTTCGGGTCAGCCTCCGGATGGAACAGGCGCTGCCCGGCAATCATGTAGCTGCCGATTGCCGCTTGCCCCTCGGGCGAGGCAAGCCAGGCCGCGAGGCGTTGCGCCGGCACATGCTTCGCCTGCGGGTGGGTTGTCGGGTTCAGCAAGATGACGTCATAGCGGTTCAGCAGCCGCGGGTCGCCTTCGACTTCGATTTTCATCTCTGTCTTATGCCCGAAGCTCAGCCAGGTGCCGCGGTCCGACAGCGTGTAGGCTTCCATCGCCGCAGCGGCGTTCAGCGCCGCTCCCATGCCGCCGCCGATGTCGCGATACCATCCGCCGCCTGATGCGGCAGGGTCGAGTCCTGCGGTCTGCCAAAGCCGCTTCTCCAGCGCGTCTGTGCCGCTTTTGTCGCCACGCGAGACGAACGGCGCACGCGCCTCGGCGATCGCCTTCAGGGCGGCCACGCCGTCGTGGCCGCCCGCGATATGCGCAGGGTCCGAGGCTGGGCCGACGATAACGAAGTCGTTCCAGGCGATCTCGGTACGAGTCAGCCCGTGGCCCGCCGCCATGAACTCCGCCTCCGCCGCGGGATCGTGGACCAGCACCAGATCGGCATCGCCGCGCGCAGCGGTCGCCAGTGCCTGGCCGGTTCCCTGCGCCACCACATGCACGGTGATGCCGGTCTCCTTCGTGAACTGCGGCAGGATATGGGCCAGCAAGCCGCTGTTCTCGACCGACGTGGTCGAGGCGAGCACGATCGTCTGGTCTTCGGCAGCCAATTCCGGCGCTGCGGACAGCGACAGAGCCGCGACCAGTGCGGCGCAGGCAAAGCGGAACGGTTTCATGCGGTCTCCTGCGGGCGGCCAAGACGAACTTGCGCCTCGATCGCGAAGGCGCTTGCGCTGACCGCAATGCTGAGCCCAATCAACATGAGGCCGAGCGCCAGCGCAAAAGCCAGGTGGCCTTCGCTGGTCTCCAGCGTGATCGCCGTGGTCATCGTGCGCGTATAGCCGGCGATGTTGCCGCCGACGATGAGGATGGCGCCCACCTCGGAGATCGCCCGCCCGAACCCCGCGAGCGCAGCCGTCAGTGCGGTCAGGCGCCCGATCGACAGCAAGTGCGGAATGGCTCGCAGTCGGGATGCCCCTGAGACCAGAAGGTCGTCTCCGTAGTCCCGCCAGACGCCTTGCATGGCGCGATGGCTAAGCGCGATCACGATCGGCAGTGCCAGCAGGAATTGCGCGATCGCCATCGCAATCGGCGTGAATAGAAGGCCGAAACTGCCGAGCGGCCCGGATCGCGACAGCAGCAAGTACAGCACGAGGCCGACCACGACCGGCGGCAGTCCAAGCAGTGCGTTCGCCAGCAGGATCAACACGCCGCGTCCCCGGAAGCGAAACACGGCGAGCACCGCGCCGAGAGGCAGACCAAAGGCAGCAGCAGTCGCCGACGCCGAGAGGCTGACTGCCAGCGAAAGGATGACAATGCGCCGCAGTGAAGCGTCGAACTCGAGCAGGAGCCCGAGGGCGAGGCGGAAGGCTTCAACGATGTCTGACACGAGCTCTTTGCAGGATAAATCTCTCCCACTGGAGTCGGGTCGCGCGCCACCTGGGCGTCAACGCAACTGCCCCAGACGCGTATATCGTCCGGGCGAACGCAAGCCCGCGTCAATCAGTCAGTCGTAACGGCGCCTGGCGTCAGATATTCGCCGAAATCCAATCCTTCAGCCGGCTCTTCGGCAGCGCCCCCACCTGCGTTGCCGCTGGCTGGCCGTTCTTGAACAGGATCAGCGTCGGGATTCCACGCACCGCATAGTTGTTCGGCGTCACTGGGTTGTCGTCGATGTTCACCTTGGCGACCGTCAGTTTGCCGGCGAATTCGCCCGCGAGCTCTTCCAGTGCCGGTCCGATCATCTTGCAGGGGCCGCACCACTCGGCCCAGAAGTCCACCAGCACCGGCCCCTCGGCCTTCAGCACATCGGCGGAAAAGGTCCGGTCGGTGACAGGTTTGGTGTTCGTGCTCATCTCAGCCTCGATGGTTCTGTTGCGAATCAGGTGGGAGCCGCGGTCGGCAGATCAAGCAGTTCGTCAGACAGCATGACAACCTGCGATGTCTGGGTCCAGACCAGCGCACAGCTAACGGCGCGGCCAGGATAAATGTCGCGCAATACGGCGCGGTAGGCGGCCATCTGGCGCCGGTACAGCACTGGCGTGTCCTCGATCCGCGTTGGCGGCCGCCGGTTGGTCTTGTAGTCCGCGACCAGCACGCGATCATCCAGCACCGCCAGCCGGTCCACCAGACCGCCGACCACCGCCCCACCGACCCGTCCCGTCAGCGGTACTTCGGCGCGGCTGTCCGGTCCGAACAACCGCGCCAGCTCCGGGTGATCGAGGATCGCCAGCACCTCGCGGGTCAGCGTGTCGGCGTCGCCGGCGGGAAGACCATTGCCGGGGCGATCCAACCAGGCTGTCGCAGCCGTCGCCCGACGGTTCGGCGGCAGGTCGGGCAGGTGCTGCAGCAACGCATGCAGCAGCGTGCCGCGACGGAACCGGTTGTTCGCCGCCTCTCGGGCTGCCAGCGGTGTGGCGGCGGCTGGCACCGGGCCAAGCTCCACGTTCTCCGGCCGGCTGGGAGCCAGCCGTTCGGGTCGGCCAGGCTCGGCCGGCGGGGGGGCGGCGCGCCAGTCCGGCGCAGCGCCGGCCCAGTATGGCAGCGGCGCCGAACCCTGGCCGCCGCCCTCTGTGATCCCGCGGTCAGGTGCCGCAAGCTGTGTTGTGGCGTGGCGCCGCCGTTCGCCGTCCCAGTCGGCGAACGATGTGCGCTGTGCCGGCAAATCATCGAAGCCGCGCTCGACCAGCCGGTACCAGCACGCCTCGTCCAACCCGCGCCGCGTCTGCCAGCCGCACACCAGCAGCCGATCCTCGGCGCGGGTCAGTGCCACGTACAGCAGGCGATTGTACTCCTCCATACGCCGGCGCGCCGCCGTATCGCGCAGCTGCTGGGCGGCGGCGCAGCGCACTTCCCGCCGCGGCGACCAGATCGGCACATCGCAACGGCTGGCGGGATCGGTCGCCCACAGGATGGTGCCCTCGTCCGGTGGCAGCGACGTGGTGTCCGGCAGGATGACCAGCGGCGCCTGTAGCCCTTTGGCGCCGTGTACCGTCATCACCCGCACCAGATTGCCCGCGCCTTCCGCCTCGCGCTTCACCTCGGCGCCCGAGCGGCGCAGCCAGTGCAGGAACCCCTGGAACGACAGCGGATGCATGCGACCATAGGCGAGCGCCGCATTCAGCAGCTCATCCACGGGTTCGGCGGCTTCGGGTCCCAGCCGGGCGTACAACCGCGCCCGACCGCCGAGCGGCCCAAGCGCCTCCGCAAACAGCGCGTGCGGCGACACATAATCGACCCGCGCGTGCAAGGCCGCGAAGAAGGCCCAGGCCGATCGCCACTCCGGCCGTTCGTCGGCCCGCACGCGCAGCGCCTCCCATAACGGGCTGCTCCGGCCGACCGCCAGATCCGCGAGGCTGTCGTCCGACAGCCCGCCAAGCGGGCTGGTCAACAGGCAGGCAAAGGTCAGATCGTCCTGCGGTAGCAGCAGCGCATCGGCGAGTGCCATCAGGTCCTGCACCGCAGGCTGTTCGGTCAGCATCAGCCGGTCCAGTCCTGCCACCGGCACGCCGAGCGACTTGAGCGAGCGCACCAGGGCGCGGCCGAAATCGTTGCGCCGACGCACAAGCACCATCGCGTCGCCCGGGGCGAGCGCCCGTCCTTTGCTCTCCAGCATCACGCCGCCGCCAACCTCGCGCGCGATCCACTGCGCCAGCGTCTCGGCCAGGCGCTGCGGTGCCGAGGTCAGGCCGCGGTTCTGGTCGGGCACTGTCCAGGGTTGTGGCTCGTCCGCATCGGGCAACGGCGAGAGCGGCCACAGCTCGACCGCGCCGGCGTGTTCCGCCCGGTCGGCGTAGTGTTCGAGCGGCTGGCCAGGTTCGGCCACACCCGCGGCGGCGAGCGGATTGGCGAACACATGATCCACCAACTCCAGCACGGGACGCGTCGAGCGGAACGACACGTCGAGCGTCGCGTCTCGCCAGGGCTTGCCAGCTGCCTCGACCCGCTCGCGCAGCAACCGGTGCGAGCGGTCGAAGGCGTCGACATCGGCGCCCTGGAACGAATAGATCGACTGCTTGCGGTCGCCGACAGCGAACACGGTACGATGCGTGTCCCGCGCCGCCTCGCCGGCGAAGAACTCGGCCGTCAGCGCATGGGCAATGCGCCACTGCTCCGGGGCGGTGTCCTGCACCTCGTCCAGCAACAGGTGATCGAGGCCGCCATCCAGTTTGTACAGCACCCAGGCGGCACCCGGATCGACCAGCAGGCTGGACGTGCGGCCGATCAGGTCGTCGTAGTCCAGCAGACCGGACGACTCCTTGTGTTCGGCGTAGGCGCGCAGCACCGGTGCGGCGAGCGTCAGCAGCGCGGCCGACACGGCGGCGACGCGCAAGGCCGCGCAGGCATCGATCGCCGCGATGATGCGGTCGCATTCGTCGAGGAAGTGGCGCGCGAGGTCCGGGTGCGCGTCGGTCACTGCCTTGGATGCAAACTGGCTCGCCGCGCGCGGCTTGCCTTCCTTGGTGAGGAACTCCTCGCGCCAGTGCGCCCAGTGCTCGCAGCGTTCCGCCGCCTCCAGACCCAGCCAGCCAAGGATGCGCCCCGCGCGTTCGGCGCATTGCTTCGCGCCCAGACGTTGCACTGTCCGCGCCACCTCGCGCAGCGTGGGTTCCGCTTGCCAGTTCACCGCGAGCGCGATGATCTCGTCCTCCGTGGCAGCAGTGACCCCGAGAGCGCGGCGTTGGGCGTCCTCGATGGCATCGCCGAGTTCGAGTGCGCCCCTCAGCTTCGGCAGATCGCGTTGCAACGACGCGACGTGCCTGCCGAACTGGTCGGCCGACGCGAGGCCGGCCAGCGTGGCCAGCGCGGTGCGCATCCGCGGCGTGCTGGCGTGCGCCAGCATGTCCTCGCGCGCCTCGGTCAGCGCGTCTTCGGCATCACGGTCGTCAACCAGGCGGAAGTGCGGCGACAGCGACGCTTCCAGCGGGAAGCGGCGCAGCAGCGACTGGCAGAAGGCGTGGATCGTGCCGATGCGCATGCCGCCCGGCAGATCGAGCACGCGCGCGAACAGCGCCCGCGCCGCACTCAGAGTCGCTTCGGACGGTTCGACACGCAGTGCGCGCAGCTCGCGCTCCAGTGCCGGGTCATCCAGCGTGACCCAGCGGCCGAGGGTCTTTTGGAGCCGCACCGCCATTTCTGCTGCCGCGGCCTTGGTGAAGGTGAGGCACTGGATGCGCGCCGGCTCGGCACCTGTCAGCATCAGGCGCAGCAGCCGGTCGGTCAGCAGCTTGGTCTTGCCGGATCCCGCCGATGCGCTGACGAAGGCGGAGACCGCCGGATCGGAGGCCTGGAGCTGTTCCGAATTGGCGCGGTCGCGCGGAGACGCCGCGTCGTTCATCCCTCATCCCCCGCCGCCGCCCACTCCGCCACGCGGGCAAGCTGCGCGTAGTCCGAGAACCGTGGCGCGAAGGCCGGCTGCGGCTGCGACAGATAGCAGCGGTCCGGCGCGTCATAGGCGTCGATCAGCGCGCACAGCGCCTCGCGCGCCTCGGCCACCGCAACGGTGATCGCGGCCGCGTCCGCCTTGAACAGCGTCCGCGGCTCACCGGCATGGTAGCCGCCGGTCAGGTGCCAGTAGGTCAGTTCCTCCGCCGTGCCGGCGATTCCCTCGCCGAATGCCCCGGCCCGTGCCATCGCCGCCTCCAACAGAAGTTGCGGCGCCAAACCGGCATCGACCTCCTTCTGGCTCGGTGGCGTCCCGGTCTTGTAGTCCAGGATCGCCAGCCCGCCCTCGCGCCGCCGCTCGATCCGATCTGCCCGACCGACAAGCTGGAACAACCCACCAGGCCGCGCCAACTCCAGCGTCCCTCTCGCCTCCGGGATCAGCGCAATCGGGGGACGTTCGCTCCGGCGTTCCGCCTCGACCTGCGCGACCCAGTCGGCGATCCGTTCCAGCCGCGGCGTCCACCAGGCGCCCAGGGCCTCGCGTAGATCGGCCTCGGCCAGCGCGCGTGCCATCGCCCGCCGCAACTGCACCGCCGCGTCGGCCGGCCAGCGCGCGCCGAACGCTGCCAGGAAGTGATGCAACCCGGCATGTACCAAACTGCCGTAGTCCGCCGCGTCCGTTGCCTCGTCTAGTGGCCGCAGCCTGTCGAGCTTCAGCACGTGCCGCGCGTGGATCGCATAGGGGTCACGCAGCCAGGTCTCGATTTCGGTCACCGACAGCCGGCGTGGCCGCAGCGCGATCGCCGGACACGGCCGCGGCGGCCGTGCCGGATGCGGCTCATCCAAGGGCTGATCCAGCGAGCGTACCCAGGCGACGGCGGGATGCTGCGGCAGGCGTTTCCCCTGACCGGCCAGCAACGTCTCCAGCCTGGTGAGCCAGCGGGCCGGCACCACCGGCGCGCCGTCTCGCCGCCGCGGACAGGACAGCACGACGGTCGGCGCCGCGCTTGCACAGGACACGAAGTCATGCGCCGACTGGCCCACGATGTCCTCTGGCGATGGCAGCCCGACGGTCGCGCGCATCGGCCGCGACAGCCACGCCCCGGGATCGCTTGCCGGCGGCCACACGCCCTCGGCGAGGCCGCCCAGCACCATTACGTCCGCGGTCTGCAGCCGCGCTTCCAGCAGGCCCCAGATGAACACCCGCGGATGCTCGGTGCCGCTCCGCCCGCGCAGTGCCCGGCGGCTGCGCACCACCGCACCCTCCAGCACCGCATCCAGCAGCCCGGGCAGCACGTCGTGCCGCTGGTCGGGCAGCAGCGGCAGCGCCGCCTGCACCTCGGCGAGCCTGGTCGCCAGCGCCTCGCCTTCCTCGCCAGCCCACAGGCGCGATGGCCCCGGCAGTTCATCGGTAGCGGCGAGGCGTTCGCCTGCCTCGATCAGCGCGGTCAGCGCCAACGCTGGCGCCACCTCCACCGCGGTATCGATCCGCAGCGCCGGCTCCAGGCAGGCTTCGAGCCGCTCTAATAATCCGGTATCGGCGCCCGCCCGGTCGAGCGCACGGCGCAGCCCCGCCACGCCGCGCTGCGGGCGCGGACCGCGGAGGCAGGCCAGCTCAAGCGAACGGGCGGCCGCGCGGCAGGCGGCGGGGGGTAGACCGGCGGCCGCCAGCGGGTGCTTCAGCAATGCCAGCAATGCGACTGGCGCCAGTCCTTCCGCCACGGCACGGGCCAGCAACCGCAGGAACACGGCTGGCGGCGAGTCGGCCAGGGCCTCGCCCGCGCTGTCATCCGCCACCACGCCATAACGCAGCAGGTCGGTCGCCACCCGGCGGGCCAGGTCGCGATCCGGCGTCACCAACGCCGCGGTCGCCTCGGGTGTCTCGAGCGCCTCGCGTAGCACCATGGCGATGGCAGCGGCTTCCTCCTGCTGATCAGCGGGGGACAGCAGCGTCAAGCCCTCGATCGTCGCCGGCTCCGCGTGCCGCCATTCCGCCAGCGCGTTTGCCGCTAGCAGTGCGCGGGATAACGTCGCGGAGCGTCGCGACGACGCCGCATCGGGCGTCGCCCCCGGCCACCCACGGACATCGTCCCGCGTGGCGCCCAGCCCGTGTAGCAGGCGAGCCAGGCCGGCTTGCGGATGGGAGTCATCGAGCTCCGCCCAGGCGGATTCGGACATCGCGGTATCCAGGCCAGGCAGCACCACCGCCCCGTTCGGCATGCCGGCAACCACCCGCAACAGCCGCGCCACCGCCGGAATGCCGCCGGTGGTGCCGGCAGCCAGCACCCGCTCGGCCGGCGGCGCCGCCTCCCAGGCGGCCGCCTGCGCCTCCAGCAGTGCGACCAGGCGCGCTGCGGGGTTCATCAGGCCCTGCTCGGCCAACCAGGCCGGCCAGCTCCGCGTGACGATGTGCAGGAATTTCAGCGTCTGAGCCCAGTGCGCGGCATAGGCAGGGTCGGCGGCCTCCGGGAGCTTGCGGGCCAGATCGATTTCCGAGCGCTCCGCCTCGTCCATCAACGCGCCAAGTTCGGCGGCGAGCGGCCAGGCACGGTCGGCGGTGCGCGGCGCGCCGTTCTCGCCCCGCATCGCCAGGATCAGCCGGGTCAGCGCCGCCAGCCGCCGCGCCGGCTCCACCGCCGGCGGCAGGTCGAGCGCGCCGGTCAGCGTCAGCGGCGCCTCGTCGAGCGCGCCGAGTGCGGTGATCCGCGGCAGCAGCAGTGGCCGTCCGCCCGAGGCGCGCAGGAACGCATCGGCGAGCGCCCGTGCGGCGCGTCGTGTCGGCAGCAGGATCAGCCCGCGCGACACGGACAGCGGATCGCCGCCGGCACGGTCCAGCCACTCGGTGGCCAACGCGTCGAGGAACGGCACACCGGCTGGGATGGTGAACAGGTTCAGCGTGTTTCCCCCGTGAGCCGCGCCTGCAGGAGGCTCTCCGCCTCGGCCAGATCGGCAGGGGTGGAGAGATGGAACCACAACCCGTCATGCACCACCGCCCGCAGCCGCCCGGCCGCCATCGCGGTGTCCCAAGCCCGGTTCATGCTGAACGCCCCGTCCGGTGTGTCGGCGAGCAGTGCGGACGTGATGAGCTGAAGGCCGGCGTAGATGTAAGGCACGATCTCACGCTCGCGTCGCCTGCGCGGCGCGCCCCAGCTGTCCAGTGCAAAGTCGCCGAAGCCGACGTCAGCGTGGACCTGAAAGGTGCGGTGCACCAGCAGCACACCATCCACCTTGCCGGGATCGAGCGCAGCGACCAGCCGTGCGAGCGCCGGCTGCGGTCCGTCCACCCAGAAGGCGTCGCCGTTAACCACGAAGAACGGCGCGGGGCCTAGAAGGTCAAGTGCCGCTTTCACGCTGCCGCCGGTGTCAAGCAGGGAGGCCTCGCGGCGCAGGGTGGTATGCGGACGCGTGCGTGCCGCTAGATGCGCGGCAAGCTGGTCGGCGTGCCAATGGCTGTTCACCACAACGGTTTCGACTCCCGCGGCGGCCAGCCGATCGAGCGCGTGGTCGATCAGCGCCCGGCCACCCAGCGGCAGCAGCGGCTTGGCAGTGCGGTCGGTGAGCGGCCGCATGCGCTTGCCGAGGCCGGCGGCCAGCAGCATGGCAGTGCGCGGGGTCATGCAGCGAGGCCCGGAGGGTTGGCGCGCCGATCCGGCGGGATCCAGCGGTCGAGCGCGGCGGCGAGGCGCGCAGCGACCGGCTCGCGCACGGCCTGCTGCAGCAGGCGCCAAGTGCGAGGGCCGTGGATCAGGTAGCCGGGCCGGCCATCGCGTCGTGCCAGGCGCACCCATTGGCCGACGATCCGTAGGTGCCGCTGCGCGGCGCACGCGGCGTACGCGGTACGGAATGCCACCGGGTCAAGTTCGGGCCGGGCGTCCAGGTAGTGGGCGATGACATGCTCCGCCAGCTTCGGCGGTATGTCGCGGCGCGCATCCTGCAGCAGCGAAGCGAGGTCGTAGGCCGGATGGCCAAGCGCGGCACCCTGGAAGTCGAGCACGCCGATGCGGCGGATACCGCTGCGTTGCGGCAGCCAGAGCAGGTTGCCGGCGAAGAAGTCGCGGTGAACGAAGCAGACGGGGCCGCTCGCGACCGGTGCCAGCATCGTTTCGAGTGCCGCAGCGAAGTCGCAACGGGCGGCCTCAGGTGCGCAAGCGCCGAACATGGCGGGCCACCACCAGTCGAACAGCGTCGCCAGAGCGGTGGTCGTCATGGTCGCGACGTCCCAGGTTGGCAGGTTGCGCGGCGGTGCGGCGCGTTGGGTGGTGACCAGCGTATCGACGGCGGCGGTGAAGTGGAGAGATGAGGAAGACAGGACTCCGGACTCCCCCTCCCCTTGCGGGAGGGGGTTGGGGGGAGGGGGCCATTGGGACGGCGCTGCCCTCTCCCCCCAACCCCCTCCCGCAAGGGGAGGGGGAGACATAAGCGCCGACACCAAATCGTCCCCCAGGTCCTCTTCGAGCAGCAGCCCCTCCGCCTCATCCACCGCGAAAATCACCGGCGCGGACATCCCGATCCCGGCCAGATGCCCGGCGATACGCACGAACGGTCGG
>Ga0209040_10000291_pt1 | contig 36950 bp, 40 predicted proteins | sample BogFormECP12_OM3_FD_188240 | JGI IMG/M metagenome (GOLD analysis project Ga0209040, IMG submission 188240) | Bog forest soil microbial communities from Calvert Island, British Columbia, Canada - ECP12_OM3 (SPAdes) (version 2) | ecosystem: Environmental > Aquatic > Freshwater > Wetlands > Bog ... | reverse complement strand
AGCTTCATCCGGTGTCCTCCTTGGGACTGGTGGCGTTAGACACCTCCAGCCTCCAAGGGGGCCCGGATGAACAAAGTCCTCAGGAACTACAGCTAGGCGATCGCGCGGATGATCAGGATCAGCGCCACGACAACCGCGATCACGGCGAGGGAGTAGAGCAGGAAGCGGAAGGCCTCGGGCTCTGAGCGCAGGGGGTTCAGCAAGAGCGGTCCTCGGCTGCCGACGATCGACTTGCTCCGTCGGCGCCTAGAGGAGGTAGACGGTGGTGTAGACGATCAGCCACATGATGTCCACGAAGTGCCAGTAGATGCCCGGCACCTCGACTCCGCGGTGCTCCTCGGGGGTGTAATGGCCGCGGAAGGATCTCACCGTGACCGTCAGCAGCAGCAGCAACCCGATGAACACGTGCGCGCCGTGCAGGCCGGTGAGCGAGTAGAAGATCGTCTGCTGGGCGCCGTCCTGGGGGGCGAAGCCGATGTTGGCGTACTCGTTGATCTGGATGAAGAGGAATGTGCAGCCGAGCAGGAACGTCATCAACATGCCCGCCTTCAGGCCAAAGCGGTTGCCGTTCCTGATCGAGGTCTGCGCCCAGTGGATCGTGAACGAGGAGGACACGAGGATCGCTGTGTTCACGCCCGCCACTTCCACTGGCAGGTGCGTTCCGGGCGCCGGCCAGGGATCTCCCTGCGCGACGCGGATGAAGAAGTAGGCCGTGAAGAAGGCCCCGAAGACCATCACCTCGGAGATGATGAAAAGCAGCATCCCGAGCAGGCTCGGCTCCACGCGCGAGCTGCGGTGCGCCGGCGGGGGGCCATGGTTTTCGACCGGGTGCTCGGCGTAGCCCCCGCCGTGGGCGATGCTTGCGGCCTCCATCGCGAGCCCTACGCCGCCGGCGCCGCCGCGGCGCCGGACTGCGTGTCGACGACGATGTGCTCGACGTTCGCCGAGGTCGCGTTGCGAACGCGCTCGATCAGGTCCGAGCGCAGCCAGCCCGAGCGCTCGTCGGGAAGCGTCGAGATCACGAGGTCGTCGACCCTGAAGAGCTCGAGCGCGTTCATCACCGCGGTGTACGGGTCCGGGTCGCCGATCATTCCCGAGCTCAGCAGCCCCGCCGCGTGCAGGCGGTCGAGCATGCGCGCGAGCCGCTCGCGCGCCTCACGCGCCGCGCCTCCGCTGCCGTCGACCTGCGGCACGACCGCGATGAACAGGTGCGCAGCTCCGTCGGAGGCCTTCTGCTTGAGGTGCTCGATCAGCTCCTCGCCGCTCGAGGTCTTGTTCGCGACTACGAGCGTGACGTGGAACGGCAGGCCCTCGTGCTCGAGGTCGATCACGACGTGCTCGACGGGAAGGCCCGAGGCGTTGGCGATGCGCTCGATCAGATCGCGGCGCAGCCAGCCGGAGCTCGTCGCGGGGTGCGTGGAGAGGATGATCTCGGACGGGCGGCGCTCGGCGACGGCGTCCATCGTCGCGAGGAACGGGTCGGCGTCGCCGACCTCGCCCGTCGCCTCGATGCCCTCCGCGGCCACCGCCGAGAGCGCCAGGTCGACGCGCACCTGCGCCGATTCGCGCACGGCCTCGTCGTAGATCACGAGGCCGGCCGACGGCTCGCTCTGCGGGACGACCAGGCGGAAGCGTGCATCGCCGCCGGCAGCCCGCTCGCGTACGAGCTCGAGCAGCTTCGCGCCGCCCAGCGTGCGGTTGGCGACAACGAGGATTTCACGCATCTTCTCGACTCCTCCGCATCAGTGGCTCGGCGCCCCCGCGACGCCTGCGCCCGCGGGGGCCGGGGTGGGGGTGAAGATCCCGTGCACGGCACCGGGCACGCCGTACTCGTAGGGGCCTCCCACAACGGTGGGCACGCGATCGAAGTTGAACACCGGCGGCGGCGAGGAGACCTGCCACTCGAGCGTCATCCCGCGCCACGGGTTGGACACGGCGCGCGGCCCGCCGCGCCAGCTCGTGACGATGTTGTAGAGGAACACGAGGGTGGTGAGCCCGAGCCCGAAGCTCGCGATCGAGATGAACAGGTTGAGGCCGGCGAACTGCGAGGCGTACGTCGAGACGCGGCGCGGCATGCCTTCCAGACCGAGGATGTGCATCGGCGCGAACGTCAGGTTCAGGAACACGAACGTGCTCCAGAAGTGCCACTTGCCCAGGCGCTCGTCGTACATGCGCCCGGTCATCTTCGGGAACCAGTAGTAGACGCCCGCGAAGATCGTCATCAGCGAGCCGCCGAAGAGCACGTAGTGGATGTGCGCGACGATGAAGTAGGTCGCGCTGACGTGGATGTCGAACGGCACCATCGCGAGCATGATTCCGCTGATGCCTCCGAGCGTAAACGTCGTGATGAAGCCGAGCGCGAACAGCATCGGGGTGTCGAGATGCAGCACCCCTCGCCACAGCGTCGCGAGCCAGGAGAAGATCTTGATCCCCGTCGGTACCGCGATGATCGACGTCGTGATCGCCATCGGGATGCGGATCCAGGCGGCCATCCCCGACGTGAACATGTGGTGGGCCCAGACCGTGAAGCCGAGCGCCACGATCGCGAGCAGCGAGAACGCCATCATGCGGTAGCCGAAGATCGGCTTGCGGGCCTTCACCGCGATGACCTCGCTGACGATCCCGAAGCCCGGCAAGATCATGATGTAGACCGCGGGGTGAGAGTAGAACCAGAATACGTGCTGATACATGAGCACGTCGCCGCCGGCGTTCGCGTTGAAGAAGTTGAAGCCGAGCGCCCGGTCGAGCAGCACGAAGAACTGCGACGCTGCGATGAACGGCGTCGCGATCACGACCAGCAGCGAGGTGGCGAAGTTCGCCCACACGAGCAGCGGCATGCGGAAGAAGCTCATTCCCGGCGCCCTCATCGTGATGATCGTCACGAGGAAGTTGAGCGCGGTCATGATCGAGGAGGCGCCGGCGAACTGGATGCCGACCGAGAAGAACGTCTGTCCGATCGGTGCGTTGACCGACAGCGGCGCATACGCCGTCCAGCCGTCCGCGAACGCGCCCCCTGGGGCGAAGAAGCTGCCCAGCATGATCAGGCCGGCGACCGGCAGCAGCCAGAACGACAGCGCGTTCAGGCGCGGGAAGGCCATGTCCGGCGCGCCGATCATGAGCGGGATCACGAAGTTGCCGATGCCGGCGAACACGGGAACCATGAACAGGAAGATCAGCAGCGTGGCGTGCACGGAGAACAGGCCGTTGAAGGTGTTCGCGTCCACGAAGTGCGAGCCCGGCTGGGCCAACTGCGCGCGCATCAGCATCGCGATCAGCCCGCCCACGAGCAGGAAGAAGAACGAGTTCACGAGATACTGGATCCCGATCACCTTGTGGTCGGTGTTGATGCGGAAGTAGTCCTTCCAGCTGTAGGCGCCGTGGCCCGAGTGGTCCTCAGGGCGCGTCGGCCGGCCCGAGGCCCAGTAGAACCAGTAGTCGAAGCCGCCGATCCCGATCAGGAAGGCGAGCGGGACGGCGAGCAGGGCGACGGTGAGGATCGCGTTGGCGTCTATGTAGTGCCGGAAGGTGCCGTGCCCCGTGGACATGCGCACGATCCACGTGAGCGCCGTCGTGAAGAGGAGCGCGAAGACCATGTACAGGCCGGCGCGGTAGAAGCCTGGTGCCCTCAGCCGGGCGGCCATCAGATTTGCCTCCGTGCGCTCATCGCCGCCGAAGATTATCCGCTCGTCCCGGCGCTGGCGGGACCGGCGCTCGCGGTGGTCGTCGCGCCCCGCGTCTGCGAGGCGATCCATGCTTTGAAGCGGGCCTGCGTGACGACGTGGATCGTCGAGCGCATGAGGCTGTGGCCGACGCCGCAGAGCAGGTTGCAGACGACCGGATAGCTGCCGATGCGGTCCGGCGTGGCGCGCCAATGCGTAGTGATGCCGGGCACCGCGTCCTCCTGGATGCGGAACGCTGGGACCCAGAAGGCGTGGATCACGTCCTTGGAGCGGATGTTGAACTCGACCGATTCGCCCTCGGGCACGTACAGCTGGTAGCTGTTCAGCGTCGCGCCGCCGGTGATCGACCTGGGGTACTGATAGGTCCATACGAACTGCTGGCCGGTGACGCCGACGTCGATCTCGCGCGCGGGCTTCTTTTCGTTGTCGTGCAATATCACGAACGAGTAGCCGACGAGGCCGAGCAGCAGCACCGTCGGTATCGCGGTCCAGAAGACCTCTAGGCGCGTGTTGCCGTGGATCGGTGGGCCGTCCTTGAGCTCCTCTCCGGACTTCATACGGAACTGCCAGACGCTGTAGAGGACCACCGTCGTGACGAGCACGAAGATCGGCACCGAAGCGATCACGAGCACGTGGTAGAGGCGGTCGGTGTTGTGCGCCTGCGTGGAGGCCTGCACCGGGAACCACTTGATCACGAAGCTCAGCACGATGCCGATCGCCGTGGCGATCACCCCGAGCACGGCCGCGATCGCGATCGAGCGCCGGCTAGGCAACTGCCCGACCCCAAGCGTCGGCCGGCGCGATCTGTCCGTGGCTCCTCTCCATCGGGAGCGAGATCCTAATACCTGCGTCCAACGGACGCCCTAGCGCCGCGCGTGCCTCGCGCGGGGCGGGTTTAGAGGGCCGTTTGGAGGGATCTTGACGCGGGCAGCGCGAGGTACTAGATTGAGTCAATAGTTGCAAGTGCGGCGGTGGCGTCTCGGCGCCGGTCGCCGGGTAGCTCTTATTCAGGCTCTAGTCGAGGCATCCAAGACGGAAGCGGAGGCGAGACGATGCAGGTAAAGGACGGCATGAGTCAGATGGTCCTCACGGTCGGCCCTGGGCACACGCTGCGCGCGGTCTCGCGGCTGATGTCCCAGCGGAACGTGGGAGCCGCCGTCGTGATGGATCCCGACGGCAACGGGCCGGGGATCATCACCGAGCGCGACGTGCTGCGCTCGATCGGCGCCGGGGAGGATCCCGACGTCGAGTCGGTCGCCGAGCACCTCACACGCGACGTCGTCTTCGCTGCTCCCGACTGGTCCCTCGAGGAGGCCGCCGCCGCGATGGTGCGCGGCGGCTTTCGCCATCTGATCGTGCTCGAGCATGGAGACACGGTCGGCATCCTCTCGGTGCGCGACGTCGTGCGCTGCTGGACGGAGGACGGAGCAATCTGTCCGGTGCCCGCGAGCGCTGCCGTGGGATGAACGGGCGGCACGCCTGCCCGGGGAAGCAGGCGTGCCCGCTCCCGCAGCGGCTGGGCGCGGTTTGAGGGACCTCGCTCAGCGCGTTGCACCCCCGACGCGAGGTGCCTCAGCGCTCGGCCGCGGCGCGCATCCGGGCGCCGGCCGCGCGATCCAGGGGCGGGAGCCCCCAACGGCCCGCTAGCGGGCTTCAGCGTTTGCGGACGTCGAGCGGGAGCTCGTCGATGTCCCTGCGCGTCTCGCGGATCCAGCGGATGACCGCGTAGAGCGTGATGATCGCTCCGATCACGGTCAGCTCGATGAACGTGGTCACGCCCACGAGCGTCAGCGTGAGCCCCACCGCGGTGAGCACGGGGAGAATCGAGGGGCCGGGGAGGTGGATCTCCTCGCCCGCCGGCGGGACGTCGGGGTCCAGCGGGCTCACGAGACGTATGCCGCTGCGACGACGAACGTGATCCCGAACATGAACATGACGATCGCCGTCACGATCAGGGCCGTGCGAATGTTCTTGCGCGCGAGGCGTCGGGTCATCATGGGCGGCGGATTCTATAGGTGCGCGTCTGCGACCATCGCGCAGAAGAGCAGAGCGAGGTAGGCGAGCGAGAAGAGATACAGGCGCAGCGCCGAGGCCCGGTCGGCTCGCCGATAGAGGCGCACAGCGCCGCCGATGAAGCCCAGACCGAGCACGAGCGAGCACACGAGATAGAGCGCGCCGAAGCCGCCAGCGCAGAACGGCAGCTGCGTGACCGCGTAGAGCAGGACCGAGTAGAGCAGGATCTGGCGGCGCGTCTCGTCCTCGCCGCGGACGACCGGCAGCATCGGCACGCCGACCTTGCGGTACTCGTCCTTCATCAGCAGCGACAGCGCCCAGAAGTGCGGCGGCGTCCAGAAGAAGACGATGGAGAAGAGGATCACCGCCGTGCCGCTCACCGAGCCTGTCACCGCGGCCCAGCCAACGAGTGGCGGCACCGCGCCGGCCGCCCCGCCGATGACGATGTTCTGCGGCGTGCGGCGCTTGAGCCAGACTGTGTATACGAGCACGTAGCCGAGGAAGCCCGAGAAGGACAGCGCGGCGGCGAGCGGGTTGACGGCGAGCGACAGCTCGAGCACCGAGAGCGCCGCGAGCGCGCAGCCGAACAGCAACGCGCTGCGGGGCGCGACGCGCCCCGAGGGGATCGGGCGCGCCGCGGTGCGCTTCATCAGCCCGTCGATGTCGCGGTCGAACCAGTGGTTGACGGCGCCCGCTCCTCCGGCCGAGAGATAGCCGCCGAGGCATGTGAGCGCTACGAGCAGCGGCGAGGGATCGCCGGCCACGTACATCGTCGCGATCGTCGTCAGCAGCAGCAGCGTCTGGACCTTCGGCTTGGTCAGCTCGAGGTAGTCGCGCAGCAGCTGCGCGCGCGGCGAGAGCCTCGCCGCCGGCAGCTCGGCAAGGGGGGCCTCGATCGCGGGCAGGGCTCCGCTTGGCGGCGCCACGCCCACTAAACCCCGACCTGCGTCGCTCCGGTCGGCACCGTCGCCGCGCCGACGTCCTCGCCGCTCGTGCGGCGCGCGATCTCGCGCCGGATGTCCTTCATCGGTTCGGCCGAGCGCACGAGCGGGATCACGTCGAAGTTGTTCGCCGGCGGCGGCGAGGCGCTGAACCACTCGAGCGTGTTCGCCCTCCACGGGTCGGGTCCCGCGATGGGGCCGACCTTCAGGCTGCGGACGACGTTGATGATCGTGGTCAGCACGCCCAGCGCGATGATGAACGCCCCGCCGGTGGAGATCCCGTTGTAGAGAGCGAGGTGACCCACGTTGTCGTACTCATAGACGCGTCTGGGCATTCCGTCAAGCCCAATCACGTGCTGAATCAGGAACGTGGTGAGAATGCCGACGAACATCAGCCCGAAGCTGACGCGCCCGATGCCCTCGCTGAGCATCCTGCCGGTGATCTTCGGGAACCAGTAGTAGATCGCGGCGAAGATCGTCATCACGGCGCCGCCCATGAGCACGAAGTGCAGGTGCGCGACGACGTAATAGGTTTCGTTGACCTGCCAGTCGATCGGGAACGTCGCCAGGAAGACGCCGGAGATGCCGCCGATCAGGAAGATCGAGATCCCACCCACGCAGAAGAGCAGCGGCGTCCTGAACTCGATCGCGCCGCGCCACAGCGTCGCGATCCAGTTGAGGATCTTCACGCCCGTCGGCACGGCGATCGTGTACGAGCTGATCATCACGAAGATCAGGATCGCCTCGGGCACCGGTGCCGCGAACAGGTGGTGCGCCCACACGAGGAAGCCGAGGAACGCGATCGCAACCGTCGAAGCCGCGATCGCCTTGTAGCCGAAGATCGGCTTGCGCGCGAACACCGGCAGGATCTCGGAGATGATCCCGAACCCCGGCAGCACCATGATGTAGACCTCGGGGTGGCCGAAGAACCAGAACAAGTGCTGCCACAGCAGCGCCGAGCCGCCGTTGGCGGGGTCGAAGAAGTGCGTTCCGAAGTGGCGGTCGGTCAGCAGCATCGTGACGGCGGCCGCGATCACGGGAAGGGCAAAGATCAGCAGCACCGAGTAGGTCAGGATCGTCCACACGAACAGCGGCAGGCGCCCCCAGCTCATGCCCGGGGCGCGCATGTTCGCGATCGTCGCGTAGAAGTTGATCGCCCCCACCAGCGACGAGAGGCCGGTCAGGTGGATCAGGTAGATCCACGCGTCCTGTCCGCCGCTCGGGGAGAACTGCGTGCTCGCCAGCGGCACGACGCTGTTCCAGCCCGCTTCGGGCGGGTTCCAGAAGATCGAGGCGTAGAAGACCAGGCCTCCGGCGAGCAGCAGCCAATAGGACAGCGCGTTCAGGCGCGGGAAGGCCATATCACGCGCCCCGATCATGAGCGGCATGAAGTAGTTCGCCAGCCCGGCCATCATCGGCACCACGAACAGGAAGATCATCGTCGTGCCGTGCATCGTGAACAGCTGGTTGTAGGTCGTCGGCGTGACGAGCGTGTTGTTCGGCGCACCCAGCTGCAGGCGCATCAGCAGAGCCTCGACGCCCCCGAGGCAGAAGAACACGAACGTCGTGACCATGTACATGATCCCGATGCGCTTGTGGTCGGTGGTCGTGATCCAGCTCGTCCAGCCGCGTTCCTCGCGCTCAACGCGATGCGCTGCGACCTGGGGGACAGGGGCTACGTAGGTGGCCATTGGGTGACTAGGTCTCCTCGTCGTCCTAGGGGTTCTCGACCTGACCTGCGCCGGTCTGGATGCGGAGCTTCGCGCGCGCGGCCTGCGCTTGGACGTTGGCCTTTGCGATCAGCAGCTTGCGTTCGGTCAGCCACGCTTCGAACTGCGCCGGCGGCACGGCGCGCACTGTGGCGATCATGCGCGCGTGCGCGCGTCCGCACAGGAACGCGCACTGCCCGTGGAAGACGCCCGGCTTGGGGATCTTGAACCAGGTGTAGTTGTGGTATCCGGGCACCGCCTGGAACTTGCCGCCCAGTTCCGGAACCCACCAGGCGTGCACGACGTCCGAGGAGACGATGTTCAGGCTCACCGTCGTGTTGGTGGGCACGACCATTTCCTCGTAGGAGTACGGCGCGCCGAGGCCGTCGGGTTCGTTCGCGCCCGGGTAGACGTACTGCCAGATGAACTGGCGGCCGATCACCGTGATGTTGAGCGCTTTGCCGTTCGGCGGCAGCTTGCGGTTCAGGCTTGCCGTGAGCGGTCCGCTCTCGTCGGCGAGCGCGGCGCCGGCGGGGCCGGAGTTCGGCGGGTCCTCGATCGAGGCGAGCTTCGTGAACGTGATCACGGCGACGACGAGGAGGATCACCGCCGCGGCGACCGTCCAGCCGATCTCGAGGCGCGTGTTCCCACGTATCTGCGCCGGGACGGCGCCCTTGCGCGCGCGGAACTTGACGAGCGCATAGACCAGGCCGCCCTCGACGAGGACGAAGATCACGAGCGCGATGTAGAGGACGATCTTGTAGAGGCTGTCGATCTGGTTCGCGTTGGGCGAACCGCCGGACAGCGGCGTGAAGAAGCCGAGCAGTGAGGGAAGCGCGTGGCCCAAGGCGGCGGGGATTCTAGTCAGGCGCGGACTGGACGCGCTTGATGACGTTTGGCACGAGTCGGGGAGCGCGGGCGATCAGGCGCCGCTGAAGCGTGCGGGGCGCTTCTCGATGAACGCCATTGCGCCCTCCACGAAATCCGAGCTGCCGGCCATCTCCTGCTGGATCGTCGCCTCGAGCTCGAGCTGCTCCTCCATGCGCGAGTAGAGCCAGTTGTTGAGCTGGCGCTTGGTGCCCGCGTAGGAGGAGGTCGGTCCGGCGGCCAGGCGCGCCGCCAGCTCGTGCGCCTCGGCGCGCAGTTGCTCGTCGGGGACCACGCGGTTGATCAAGCCCCATTCGAGCGCCTTGGCAGCCGGCAGGCGCTCGCCGAGCATCGAGAGCTCCGTTGCCCGCGTCATGCCGATGCGAGTCGGCAGGAACAGCGACGAGCCGCCGTCCGGCACGAGGCCGATGTTCACGAACGCGAGCAGGAAGTAGGCGCTCTCGGCGGCGACGATCAGGTCGCTGCAGAGCGCCAGCGAGCAGCCGATGCCGACCGCTGGGCCGTTCACCGCCGCCACCACCGGCTTGGGCACGTCGCGGATCGCGTGCATGATCGGGTGGTAGCGCTCGGTCAGCGTCTTGTAGACGTCCGGGCGTCCCTCGGGGGTCTCATCGCCGCCGCTCACGTCCCGAAGGTCCGCGCCCGAGGAGAACCCGCGCCCGGCTCCGGTGATCAGCACCGCACGCACAGCGTCCTCCGAGGCCACGTGGGCCAGCGCCGCCAGCAGATCCGCGCCGAACTGGACGTTCCACGCGTTGAGAGTCTCCGGACGGTTCAGCTCGACGGTCGCGACCCCCTCAGCCACCTCCACGTTGACCGTCTCCAAGGCGATGCCTGTGCCGCTCATCGTTCTCCTCTCTACGTAGCCGGCTGCCGATCCTACTCGCGCGCGGGCTGGGCCCGCCGTGCCGGGGGCTCCTAAGGTGTGGCCAATGATCCTATTCTTTGTGACATGAGACGACCGGTTATCGGCATCTGCTCGGCGCAGGAGCACGCGCGATGGGGCGCATGGGAGCAGGACGCCGCGCTGCTCCCTGTCGCCTACATCGACGCGCTGCAGACCGCCGGGGCGATAGCCGTGCTGCTGCCGCCCGACGCGCACGTCACGGCCGAGCCCGCCGAACTGGTCGGGCTGCTCGACGGCCTCATGCTCGCCGGCGGCGCGGACATCGACCCGGAGTCCTACGAGCACGAGGCGCACCCGCTCACCGTCGAGACGATGCCGGCGCGAGACGCCTTCGAGATCGCCCTCACGCGGTGCGCGATCGAACGCGACCTGCCCGTGCTCGGGATCTGTCGCGGCATGCAGCTCATCAACGTCGCGCTCGGCGGGACGCTGCACCAACACATCCCCGAGCACGTCGGTCACGACGAGCACCGGCGCGTGGTCGGCTCCTTCGACGGAGCCGACCACGACGTCGCGCTCGCGCACGGATCGCTCGCCGCCCTCGCCGCCGGAGAGGTGGCGCACGCCACCAAGTCCCACCATCATCAGGGCGTCGATCGGCTCGGCGACGGGCTGATCGTCAGCGGACACTCCGTCCTCGACGGCCTGCCCGAGGCGATCGAGCTCGAGGGCCGGCGCTTCGTCCTCGGCGTGCAATGGCACCCCGAGGCCGATCGCGCCAGCGGCGTGATCGCCGCCTTCGCAGCCGCCTGCCGGGCCGGCGTGGCGGCCTCGTCCGGGGCCGACAACGGCGCTGTGCGCAAGCTGCCGCGCGACCGCGCCCTGAGCTGAGCAGCCGCACGCCGCGCTGCGCATCGCCTGCCGGCGAACGCGCGCGCCCGTGTACCCGACGGAGCGCGACGGAGCGCCGACTCCCCCACGGCGCCGTCCGGGGACCGCGGGGCCGTACATATACTCCCGCCGCAGTGCGGCTGTCGAAGGCGATCAGAGCAACCGCCTGGGGGATGGTTGCGGTAGGCCTCGCCGCCCCGCTGATGCGCCGACGCGTGCCCGCGCCGGCGGCTCTCACGCAGGCCGTCGCCTACGGCGCGCCGCTTGCGCTCTGCGTCGCCGTGCGCCGCACGCGCACCCGCGACGTCGCTGTCTGCGCGCTGCAGATGTGGGCTTATGTGGCCGCCTACAAGGCACCCCACGACGACGAGCAGTCCCAGGCCGAGCGCGTGCACATCGCCTACCCGATCGTCGCCGACCGTCTGCTCGGCATCGGTCAGCTGCCGACGGTGCGGCTGCAGCGCGCGCTCGCGCTCGAGGGCGAGGGCCGCGCGCGCTGGCGGGGTCTCGATCGCGTGCTCGTGTGGACCCACTGGTCCTGGTTCATGGTCCCCCACGGCACCGTCGCCTACACACTCTGGCGCCATCCCGAGCGCTTCACGCGCGCCGCGACGATGACCTACGCGGTCTTCAACGTCGGTGCGAGCTTCTACTGGTTCCTGCCCACCGCGCCGCCCTGGTACGCCGCCGGCGCGGCAGAGCGCACCGGCTCCGGCGCCACTGACGTGCGCCGCATGATGGTCGAGTACGGCGAGGATTTCTGGAGGGACGGCTGGGGCTCTCTCTACAGTGTGTTCGGAGGCAACCCCCTCGCCGCGATGCCCTCATTGCACTTCGCCACATCCCTGATGGCCGCGTTCCTGCTCGCCGAGACGAGCCCGCTCGCGGGCGCCCTCGGAGCGGGCTACGCTGCGACGCTCGGCTTCGCGCTCGTCTACCTTGGCGAGCACTACGTGGTCGACCTGATCGGCGGGGCCGCGCTCACTATCGCCGTGCGCCGAGCGGTCCCGCGAGCCGGGCCGGCGCTGCGCGCAATCGCGCGGGGGATCACCGCGCTCGAAGCGATCGCCCACGAGGCGGCCTGAGAGGACAGCGGGCGGGAGCGAATGGTTCGGGGGGAGCTAAGCGCGGTAGGGGACAAACCGGACGAACGGGAGGAGCCGCGGACACCGCGCACGGCGATCGTCGCCGAGCCGATGCCGCGCGTGCTGCTCACGCGCCGCCAGGTCGTCGCCTCGCTGCTGTTCGTGCTCTTCAGCGTCGGCTTCCTCTACTTCGTGCTGCCGCGGCTCACCGGCCTCGGCACCACCGTGCACCGGCTGCAGAGCGGCGACAGCTGGTGGATCGCAGCCGGAGTCCTCTTGGAGGCGCTCTCGTTCGCGGGCTACATCGTCCTCTTCCGCGCCGTGTTCGTCACCAGCGCCGGCAGGATCGGCTGGCGCGCCAGTTACCAGATCACGATGGCCGGTGTGATCGCGACGCGCCTCTTCGCCGCGGCGGGTGCCGGCGGCATCGCGCTGACGGCCTGGGCGCTGCGCAGGTCCGGCATGGAGCCCCGCCTGGTCGCCTGCCGGATGGTCGCGTTCATGGTCCTGCTCTACGTCGTCTACGCCGGCTCGCTGTTCGTCGACGGGATCGGCCTCGGCGTGGGCCTGTTCCCGGGCGGGGGCTCGTTCGCGATCACGATCGTCCCCGCGATAATCGCCGTGCTGCTGGTCGCGATCGTAGGCTCGTTCGCGATGCTGCCCGCCGACATCGTGCGCCGGCTCGAACGGCGCGCGGCGAGCTCCGGGCGCCTCGCGCACTGGGTCGCACGCGCCGCCACCGTGCCCGCGCTCGCCGCCAGCGGCGTGCGCACGGCAATCGAGCTCACTCGATCGCGCGACCCGCGGCTGCTCGGCGCGCTCGCCTGGTGGGGATTCGACATCAGCGTGCTGTGGGCGATGTTCCACGCCTTCGGCTCGCCGCCGCCGTTCACCGTCATCTGGATGGCCTACTTCGTCGGCATGCTCGCCAACCTGCTGCCGCTGCCGGGCGGTCTCGGGGGGGTGGAGGGCGGCATGATCGGCGCGTTCGCCGCCTTCGGCGTCGACGTCAACCTCGCCGTGCTCGCCGTGCTCTCCTACCGCGCGATCTCCTTCTGGCTGCCTTCGATCCCGGGCGCCGTCGCCTATCTCCAGCTGCGCCGCACTGTCGCGCGCTGGCGCGAGGAGCAGGCCGTCCCCGCGCGCGCCGAAGCGCACGCGCCCACCACTGCGGGCGCGTTGCAGAGCTCCTGACCGCACCCGCCCGTCCCCGGCTCGGACGTCGCAGGGCCGCTCGCGAGCCCGCTGCGCGGCGTCGCCGAGTGGCTCCATTGCCTATAGCGGTGCTATACTATACAAAGTAAAGTGGCTCGGAGGGCTCGCGAAGCGGCTCCCGGGTGTGTGACAATGGAGAGCAGATGAGCAACGTCGAGAACGTGATCATCGTGGGCAGCGGACCAGCGGGTTACACGGCTGCGCTCTATACGGCGCGGGCGAACCTGGAGCCGCTCGTGATCGAGGGCTTCGCGTGGGGCGGCCTGCTCCAGCAGACGACCGACGTGGAGAACTACCCCGGCTTCCCCGAGGGGATCATGGGTCCGGAGATGATGACGAAGTTCCGCGAGCAGGCAGAGCGCTTCGGCGCGCGACTGCTCACCGAGCAGGCCGACCGGGTCGAGCTGGGCAAGGAGCCCGGCGACCTGCACAGCGTCTGGGTCGGGCAGACCGAGCACCGCGCGCGGACGATCGTCCTTGCGATGGGGGCCGAGCACAAGAAGCTCGGCGTGGTCGGCGAGGAGGAGCTCTCTGGCCGCGGAGTGAGCTACTGCGCCACCTGCGACGCCGCGTTCTTCAAGGGCGCGCCGACGATCATCGTCGGCGGCGGCGACTCCGCGATGGAGGAGGCGATCTTCTTGTCGAAGTTCTCCTCCAGCGTCATCGTGGTGCATCGCCGCGACGAGTTCCGCGCATCGAAGATCATGCTCGAGCGCGCCCGTGCGCAGGAGAACATCGAATTCCTCACGCCCTACCGGGTGGAGCGCTTCGTCCCCGGCGAGAGCGGCGCGCTGGGTCACGCCGAGCTCGTCAACGTCGAGACCGGCGAGCAGCGCGACGTGCCCGTCTCCGGGACGTTCATCGCCGTCGGACACGAGCCCCAGTCGGCGCTCGTCGCGGGCCAGCTCGACCTAGACGAGAACGGCTACGTCCTCACCGACGGGAAGTCCACACGCACCAACCGCCCCGGCGTCTTCGCAGCCGGCGACCTCGTCGACCACACCTACCGCCAGGCGATAACCGCCGCCGGCTCGGGCTGCCAGGCGGCGCTCGACGCCGAGTGGTACCTGCGCGACGCCCCTGGCGTGCCCACGCCGGTCGGCATGCCCATCGGCGATCCCGCCGAAGCGCAGTGGGCGCCGGCGGCCGACTCCGCCTAGCGCCGCCCGCCGCAGGGCCTTCAGCTGCCCCGCGGCGTGAGCGCGCCCTCGAGCTCCAACAGCCAGCGCTTGCGCGGCAGGCCGCCGCCGTAGCCGCCCAGCGCGCCGCCGCTGCGCAGCACGCGGTGACAGGGGAGCACGATCGGGATCGGGTTCGAGCCGAGCGCGTTCCCGGCTGCGCGGAAGCCGCGCGGGCTCCCGGCCTCGGCGGCGACCTCGGCGTAGGAGAGCACGCCGCCAAAGGGGATCTCCGATGTCACCCGCAGAACGCGACGCCCGAACGTCCCGATCAGCGACCAGTCGAGCGCGATCTCGAACTCGCGGCGGCGACCCTCGAAGTACTCGTCCAGCTCGCGCCGCACGTCGTCGAGCGCGGCGGAGGCCTCCACGATCCGCGGAGAGAAGCCACGCGCGATGCCTTCGAGCACCGAATCGACGCTCTCCTCCGGAAACGCGAGCCGCAGCACGCCGCGTCGGCTCGACGCCACGAGCAACTCGCCGAACGGCGAGTCCACAGGCGCGTAGCTCACATCGGCCAGGCGCTTGCGCTCGACGCGCGCTAGCAGGCGCGCGGTCGCGTGCGCGATCGCCGGTGCATCGGCCCCGTCGCCGTCGGCCTGCGCCGCGAGTCGCAGTCGCACCTCCGCCGCAGCATTGTCGGTTGAGCCCAGATCCCTCATGCGATCACCGCCTTACGAAGCTTTGCGAGTCCCTCGTGCAACGAGCGGCGCGCCGCCTGCTCGCTGCATCCAATCGCCGCCGCGATATCGCGGTGGGGCAGGTCGCCCACATAGCGCAGGAGCACGGCCGAGCGCTGGCGGGCGGGCAGCCCCTCGATGGCCTCCCACAGCTCGCGGTCGCGCATTTCGGGTGCCATCTCCGCGCCGCCCGCAAGCGTCTCGGGCTCGGCCACGGGCAGCGCGCCGCGCGCTCGCGCGCGGTGCACGTCGAGCGCCTTGCGGTGCGCGATCGTGAGCACCCACGCGCGCAGGTTCGAGTCCGCGCGCAGACGGGGATAGGCGCGCAGCGCCGAGATGAACGTCTCCTGGAAGCAGTCGTCGGCGTCGCCCGGCCCCACCGACGCTGCCAGGAAGCGCCACACCGTCTCGCGCTGCTGCTCGAGGAAGCGCTGGAAGGGGGGAGGCCCGCCGCTCATGAGCGCTTAACGCACGCGCACACGCCGGCGTGAGACGGCCTCACCGCGCCGCGGGATGAAAGCCGCCGCCGGCAGCGCGCCCGAGACGGCCTTCGCGCACCAGCCTGCGCAGCACCGGTGCGGCGCGGTAGCGCTCCTCGCGGTACTCCGAGCAGAGCCCGTCCAGCACCGCGAGCACATGCTCCAGCCCGATCTCGTCGGCCCACTGCAACGGGCCGCGCGGGTGGCTGAGGCCGAGCACCATGCCGAGATCGATGTCGCGCGCGTCGCCCACGCCCTCGGTGAGCGCGAACGCGGCCTCGTTGATCAGCTGGCAGACGATGCGACCCAGCACCAGCCCGGGCGCGTCGCCGACCCACTCCACGCGGCGGCCGAGGGCCGCGAAGAAGCGCTCAGCGCGCGCAGCCACGAGCGGCGATGAGCTCTCGCCGCTTGCGAGCTCGACGAGCCGCGCCGTCTCGAACGGGGGCAGCACGTGAAAGCCGACCGCGCTCCCCGCGGGGTCGAGCGCCGACAGCGACGCGCCCGCGCACAGCAGCAGGTGCGCTCCGCCATGCCCCGCCGCCACGCCGCCGCCCCGTACTGCTCCCGCCCCCCCGCCGCCCCGCGCCGCGATCGCGCCGGCCGGCGGGACCAGCAGCGGCGCTCCCTGCGCAAGCGGCGCTGGGGTGCAGTCGATGAACAGCGCCGGCAGCGCGTCGCCGAGCGGGGCGTGCGCCGGTCGCACCTCGAAGCCCGCCTCCGTCGCGGCCACGCCGAGCTGCTGCGCGAGCACGCTCTCGCCGGCGATCACGATCACGCCCTCGCCGCGCTCGGCCGGCTCCGGGGGCCCCGGGTCCTCGGGTCGGTGCGGGCCGTCGCCGTAGTCGTAGTAGCCGCGTCCCGACTTGCGTCCGTAGAGCCCCGCCGCCACATACCGCGCCGCGATCGGCGAGGGGCGCCAGCGAGGCTCGCCGAAGCTCTGTTCGTAGAAGCTCTTGGAGATCTCAAAGCCCACGTCCACGCCGACGAGGTCCATCAGCTCGAACGGCCCCATCGGGAAGCCGCCCTCCATGCGGCAGATGCGGTCGATGCCCTGCACGTCGCTGATGCGCTCTGCGAGCAGGCGCAGCGCCTCCAGGCCGAAGGGCCGGTTGCAGCGGTTCACGAGGAAGCCGGGCCCGTCGCTCGCGCGGATCACGGTCTTGCCCATCGCCTCGCCCGTCGCGAGCGCGAGCGCGAGCGCCTCCTCGCTGGACTGCTCGCCGGCGACGACCTCCAGCAGGCGCATCACCGGGGCGGGGTTGAAGAAGTGCATGCCCACGACCCGCTCCGGCCCGCTGGCGGCCGCTGCGATCGCCGTCACCAGCAGCGAGGAGGTGTTGCTGGCCAGCACGCAGCGCTCGTCGACGATCTCGCTGAGCTGCCGGTAGAGGTCGTGCTTGAGCTCGATCCGCTCCGGCACGGCCTCGATCACCAGCTCGCATGGCGCGAGGTCCGACAGCTGCCCCACCGAGCTCACCCGCTCGGCGGCTTCTGCGGCCTGCTCCGCGGTCAGCCGGCCTTTCGCGGCTTCCCGGCGCAGGCCGTCCTCGATTCGCGCGCGACCCTTCTCGAGCGCCTCGGGCAGCGGGTCGAACAGCAGCGTCTGGGCGCCCGAGCGGCACGCGAGCTGCGCGATCCCCGCGCCCATCGTCCCGGCCCCGAGCACGCCGATGATGCTCGCCGCGCGACCCTCCCGGCCGGCTCTGCCGGCCCCATCTCGATCCCCCTCCACGACCCTCAGGTCCGACATCGCCGGGCGTGCTCCTCCGCGCTCAGGCGGGAACGAGGGCGTTAACGCCCGTCATCGCGCGCCCGATGATCAGTTTCTGGATCTGTGAGGTGCCCTCATACAGCGTCGTCACGCGCGCGTCGCGGTAGTAGCGCTCCACGGGATGGTCATCGACGTAGCCCGCGCCGCCGTGGATCTGGATCGCGAGGTTCGCGCACTCGAGCGACGCCTCGGTCGCGTGCAGCTTCGCGACCGAGGTCTCGAGCGTGTTCGGCCTGCCCTGGTCCTTCAGCCAGCCAGCCCGCCACACGAGCAGCCGCGAGGCGTCGGTCTTCAGCACCATGTCGGCGATCATCGCCTGAACGAGCTGGAAGCTCGCGATCGGGCGTCCGAACTGCTCGCGCTCGGTCGCATACTTGACCGACTCCTCCACGCAGCCCCTGCAGATGCCCACGCAGCCCGCGGCCACCGAGTAGCGCCCCGAGTCGAGGTTCGACATCGCGATCTTGAAGCCGTCGCCGACCTGTCCGAGGACGTCCTCGTCGGAGACCTCCACGTCTTCGAGCGCGATCGACGCGGTGTCGGAGGCGTGTAGCCCCATCTTGTGCTCGATCGTCTGCGCTTTGAAGCCCGGCTGGTCGGTGTCGACGAGGAAGCACGCGATCCCCTTGTGGCCGAGCTCCGGGTCGGTCTGGGCGAAGATCAGCGCCAGCTTCGCGTAGTTCGCCATCGAGATCCACATCTTCGAGCCGTTTATCACCCAGCCCGAGTCGGTCTTGCGCGCGCGCGTCTTCTGGTTGGCGGCGTCGGAGCCGGTGTCTGGCTCGGTCAGGCCGAAGCATCCCAGCCACTCACCCGAGCAGAGCTTCGGCAGGTACTTGTGCTTCTGCTCGTCGCTGCCCCACCTGAGGATTCCCGAGCAGACCAGCGAGGTCTGCACCGAGATCACCGTGCGGATCGCCGAGTCGCCGCGCCCGATCTCCTCGACCACGAGGCCGTAGGAGAAGTAGTCCAGGCCCGCGCCTCCGTACTCGGTGGGCACGATCGCGCCGAGATATCCCTGCGCCGCGACCTTGCGCACGAGCTCCACGTCGAAACGATGGTTGCGCGCGTTTTCGCGCGACTGCAGCACGATCTCGTTGTCGGTGAACTCGCGCGCCGTTTCCTGGATCAGGCGCTGCTCGTCGGTCAGGTCGAAGTCCATCTGGGTCCTTTCAACGCTTCGGTGTCTTCCAAGGCGCGCTCACGCGCCTCTCGATCTCGTCGGCGATGCCCGCGACCGGGACACGCTCCTGTACGAGCGAGTCCCGGTCGCGCAGCGTGAGCGTCCCGTCCTCCAAGCTCTGATGGTCGATCGTAAGGCAGAACGGGGTTCCGATCTCGTCCTGGCGCCTGTAGCGCCGCCCGATCGCGCCGCCCGCGTCGTACTCCGACAGCAGTCGCGAGCGCAGCGCGCGGTGCACCTCGCGCGCGAGCTCCGGCTGGCCGTCCTTGTTCACCAGCGGCAGCACCGCGACCTTCACCGGCGCCAGGCGCGGGTGCAGCCGCAGCACCGTGCGCAGCTCGCCCTCGCCGGCGCCCTCGCGCTCGACGATCTCCTCCTCGTAGGCGTCCACGAGGAAGGCCAGCGTCGCGCGGTCGGCGCCCGCCGCCGGCTCGATCACGTGCGGCACGTAACGCTCGCCCGTGGACTGGTCGAAGTACTCGAGCTTCTCGCCCGAGAACTCAGCATGGCGAGAGAGGTCGAAGTCGCCCCTGTTGGCGATCCCCTCGAGCTCGGACCAGCCGATGGGGAACAGGTATTCGACGTCGCTCGTCGCGGAGGAGTAGTGCGAGAGCTCGTCGCGATCGTGCGCGCGCAGGCGCAGGTGATCCTCGCGGATGCCCAGCTCCACATACCAGCGCATGCGCTCGCGCAGCCAGTGCTCGAACCACTGCTCGGCCTCGGACGGCGGCACGAAGAACTCCATCTCCATCTGCTCGAACTCGCGCGTGCGGAAGATGAAGTTCCCCGGCGTGATCTCGTTGCGGAAGGACTTGCCGATCTGAGCGATCCCGAACGGTGGTTTCTTGCGCGAGAACTGGAGCACGTTCTTGAAGTTGATGAAGATGCCCTGCGCCGTCTCGGGGCGCAGATAGGCCGTCGCCCCCGATTCCTTCACCGGCCCGATCGTCGTCTCGAACATGAGGTTGAAGTCGCGCGCCTGCGTCAGCGAGCACTCCTCCGCTTCACCGGGGTGGCGCGAGGGTTTGCGCCCGCACGCCAGCTCCTGCAGGTGATCGGCGCGAAAGCGCAGGCCGCACGTTCGGCAGTCCACGAGCGGGTCGGTGAAGCCCTCGCGGTGGCCGGAGGCCTCCCACACGCGCGGGTGTTGCAGGATCGCCGAGTCGATCGCGACGATGTCGTCGCGCTCCTGCAGCATCGCGCGCCACCACTCGCCCTTGACGTTGCTCTTCAGCAGCACGCCGTAGTGGCCGTAATCGTATGTCGAGCCGACGCCGCCGTAGATCTCCGAAGACGGGAACACGAAGCCCCGGCGCTTGCTGAGCGCCACGATCTTGTCCATCGTCACGGGCTCGCCGCCGCCGGCACCGGGGTCTGTGTGCAGGGGCGTGTTCATCGTGGCCAGCCGCTGATGCTATTCGAGCCCGCGCCCACAGGCGCCCACGGCGCATCGGCGGGCCGGTTATGCCCGATCGGGGGCTCGCCGGCGTGCCGCCGGGCCGTGGACAGATGTTCGACGTCCACGGGGGTCCGCTCAAGAAAGTTCGCCTAAACGCTCAAGTGCTGGCCCAAACAGCCGAAGTTAAGAGTGAGCATGCGTAGGAATGAATCAGCCAGGCCGGGCGCCTCGAGCCCGACCAGCGGCGAGCCCGCGGGCCGTTCGCGTTCCTCGAGCCCGGTCCGCGAGCGCGGCCGCGAGGGCGCCCCGACGTTCGCGATCAGCCGCCGCGATCTCGAGCCCGGCACGACCGTCGTCGCGGTCGCCGGCGAGCTCGACCTGGCCTCCGCCCCGAACCTCAAGTGGACGCTCAACGACGCGATCGCCAAGGGCGCTCGCCGGCTCGTGCTCGACATGACGCCGGTCACGTTCATCGACTCGACCGCGTTAGGAGTGCTCGTGGGCGTCCAGCGCAACCTCAAACCCGGCTCGCGCCTGGCGCTCTCCGGCGCCGACAGCGACGAGGACGTCCTGAACATCTTCGAGCTCACCGGGCTGGAGTCCACGTTCGACATGTTCTCCACCATCGACGAGGCGCTCGCCTGGGTCCGGGGGAGCGAGGCCGCGGCTAGTTGATGGCTCGCGGCGCGCGTGTAACCCGTCTCCTATACAAGCCGTCAGCAGATGCGGCGGCCGTGGCGGGCCTCGTCCTCACGCTCAGCCTCGTCACCCCGGCGCTTGCCAGCCACAGCCGCACGAGTGCCCCGCAGGGCACGCACACGACCCCCTCCGCCAGCGATCCCTACAACGGATCCGCCGAAGCGCAGCAGCCGGCAGAAGCAGAAGCCTGCTGCGCCGCCACGACCACGCCGGCCGCGACACCCGCGCCCGCCGCCAGCGACGGGAAGCCCTCGAGCGCGGCGGGGTCGAGCACGCCCGCGCCCGCCGCCACCCACACGAAGGGCAAACACGCGGCGCACCACGAATCGAAGTCGTCCCACAAGACGCCGGAAGTCCAGGCGCCGCCCAGCGGGGGTGCATCCTCGGCCCCGACGACGCAGGCGGCGCAGCCCATCGCGCCGCCGAGCGCGCCGGCGCCCGCGCCGGCCGCGACCGTCCCCGCTCCGGCGAGCCAGGCCGCGGCCGCGACGGGCGCAGGCAGGGGCGCCAAAGCAAGCCGGCCGCCGCGCCTCAGAGCACGCCTGCGCCGCCGCTCGCAGAGCAGCCCGCGCGCTAGCACCCCGGCCCCGCGCGCGCCGATCTTCACTGGCGAGACCACGCTCGCCGCCGCCGTGGCCAGCCCCTCCGGCGCCGCCGCCCACGCCGACAGCGACCGCCGGCCCGCCGCGCACCGGCCCGCGTCGAGCTCGCAGGCAGGCGGCCTGCCGATCGTCCGCAGCGTCACCCGCATCATCGGCGTCGTGCCGCTGGTCGTGCGCATCCTGATCGCGGCGCTGATCGCGCTCGCCCTGCTGCTCGCCACGACTTCGCGCTTCGCCGCGGTGCGCGCGAGGCGCCTCGCGCGCCAGCGCTCGCAGCTGCTCGAGGACGTCGGGCTGCTGCAGGCCGCGCTGCTGCCGCCGCTGCCGCCGAGGATCGGCCCCGTGGGCACCTCCGCCGCCTACCAGCCCGCGTCGGGCCCGGCCGCCGGTGGCGACTTCTACGACGTCTTCGCGCTCGCGGACGGCCAGATCGCGGTGATCGTCGGCGACGTCTCCGGGCACGGTCGCGACGCGCTGCCGCAGACCACGCTCGTGCGCTTCACTCTGCGCGCCTACCTCGAAGCCGGTCTCTCGCCGCGCGCCTCGCTGGCAACGGCGGCGCCCGTGCTCGAGCGCCAGCTCGGCGGCTCGTTCGTCACGGTCGTGCTCGCCACCTACAACCCACGCGAGCGCGAGCTCGTCGTCGCCGCCGCCGGTCACCCGCCTCCGCTCGTGCTCGGCAGCGAGCCCGCGGCGCCGATAACGACCTGCTGCGCGCCGCCGATCGGCGCCGGCCAGCCCACCGGCACGCGCCAGAGCACCATCGCGATACCCGGCGGCGCGGTCGCCTGCTTCTACACCGACGGGGTCGTCGAGGCGCGCACGAGCGGTCGGCTGTTCGGAGCGCGCCGGCTGCAGAAGCTGTTCGACGAGCTTCCCGCCGGGGCCAGCGCGGCAAGCCTGCTCGAGCGCGTCGCGCAGGCCACCGACCGCAGGCCCGACGACATGGCCGCGTGCCTGATCCGCATCGAGGGCGATGCGCAGGCGCCGCAGGTCCGCGTCGAGGAGCTCGAGCTCGACCAGCGCGACCTCGAACGCAATCGCGCCGCCCGCTTCCTGCTCGCGGCCGGCGTCCATCCGGCGGAGGTCGATCACGTCATCTCCCAGCTGCACAGCTCCGTGGCGCGCCACGGGCGGGTCGTGCTCGAGCTGCACCTCGGCGAGGTGGAGCCCGAGATCGTTCTCAGGCCGCAGAACGTGGCCACGCTCGAACCGTCGATTCGCGCCTCAGCGGGCGCGCGAGGAGCCCGCACGTGAGCACAACGACCCCCGCACCCGACGTGGACACCGCGATCGTCCTCGGCATGGCCTCGACCGCGCTCCCCTTCGCCGACTCGGCCGAGGCCGAGGCCGAGCGCTGGCTGCGGATCCTGCGCATGCACGGACGGGCGGGCGCCGCACTACAGGCGCTCGGCGTCAGCGAGGCGCCGCTCGAAGCCGCAGAGGCGGAGCTCGTCGAGTCCGAGCCGCCTGATCAGTCGGGGCGCGAGGACATGGTCCGAACGGTCACCGAGCAGGCAGTCCACGTCGCCGTCGAGCGCGAGGCCAAGCTCGTCAGCGCGGGCGACGTGCTCGTAGCGGTGATGCACGTATACGGCAGCGACTTCGACCACGTCCTGCAGGCGCACGGGACCGACCGCGAGGAGGTCCTCGAACGCCTCGCGAGCGAGCCTCCCGCGATCGAGCCTCCCGCATCCTCCGCTCGCTGAGGAGCGCCGCCGGCCGGGGCTAGGATCCCGCGCGGTGGCGCGGATCCTGATCGTCGCAGGCGGCTGCAGGGGCAGAGGACTCGCTGCGGCGATGCTCGACGAGGGTCACGCCGTGCGCATCACCACGCGCAGCGAGGAGCATGCGGCGGCGATCGAGGAGTGCGGCGCCGAGTGCTTCGTCGGGAGCCCCCAGCGGCTTGCGACGATGCGCGCGGCACTCGACGGCGTGACGATCCTCTGCTGGCTGCTCGCAACCGCCAGCGGCCCGCGCGAGGACCTGCAGGCGCTGCACTCCACGCGTCTCGAGTTCTTCCTCACGCAGGCCATCGACACGACCGTGCGCGGGATCGTCTACGAGTCGGGGGGCGAGGGAGAGCAGCGCGCGCTGCTCGCCGACGGCGAGCGCCGTGCACGCGCGATCGCGCAGCGAAACGCGATCCCGCTCCAGGTGCTCGCGGCCGACCCAGCTCGGCCCGAGGAGTGGCAGGGCGCGGCCAGAGTCGCGATCGCCACCCTGCTCGCGCCCGCATGAGCACCAAAGCCCCCCGCGTCGGCGCGGGCCGCCTTCAAGTCGCAGGCGCCACAAACCGATGCATCCTCCAAGATGGCTCGCGAGCGCTCCAGATACGGCCTCTTCGCCGCGGCGCTCGGCGCCGCCCTGCTGGCCGTGTCGGTGTTCCTGCCGTGGTACGGCGTGAGCCTCACCGCGCAGGGCGTCTCGCTCGCGCAGAGCGTCAGCAACCAGATCGCCGAACAGTTCGGCAACGCCACGCTGCGCGCCGACCTGATCCCCTTTCATGCGAGCCTCGGCGCCCTCGTGGGCCAGCAGGTCGGCACCGTCAGCGCCCATCAGGCGTTCAAGTACATGAGCATCGTCCTCATCGTCCTCGCCGCGCTGGCCCTGCTCGACTCGCTGTCCGCGCTCGCGCGTGCGAGCGCACTCGACGACGGCGCGGGCGCGTCTCTGGTGCTGCTCGGGGCGATCGCCAGCCTGTGCGTGCTCTACCACATCGTCTACCCGCCGAGCTCATTCGGCGGAGTCGTCTCGCTCTCGCTCCGCGCGGGCGCCTGGCTGTCGCTGCTGGGCGCGCTCCTGATCCTCGGCGGCGGACTCTGGGGGCGGGTGCGGGCGGCCATGCCCGCCCCGGAGAGCCGGGTGGAGGACGCGCTCGCGGGGCTCTCGGGCTGGACCCCGCAGAACTGAGTGTCCACACGGGCAGGCGCGGGCCGCGACGCCCACGAGGTCCCGGGGCCTTCGGCGCCGCGCTATCCTGGACGTAATCCCAGAAAAGCCGATCGGGATTTATGAGACACTTGGCCTGAGCCGCGCCCCGCGGAGGGCCGCCAGAAAAGGAGCACACAGTGACGCTGAGACTTGGCGACGAAGCCCCCGACTTCGAGGCCGACACCACCGAGGGCCGCATCAAATTCCACGACTGGATCGGCGACTCCTGGGCGGTGCTCTTCTCGCACCCGAAGGACTTCACCCCGGTCTGCACGACCGAGCTCGGCTACATGGCCAAAGCCAAGCCGGAGTTCGATGCCCGCAACGTGAAGATCATCGGCCTGTCCGTGGACCCGCTCGACAAGCACGAGCAGTGGGCCAAGGACATCGAGGAGACCCAGGGCGCCGCACCCAACTACCCGATCATCAGCGACAGCGACTTCGAGGTCTCGAAGCTCTACGGCATGCTTCCCGCCGACGTCTCCGGTGACGCCTCCGAGCGCACGCCCGCCGACAACCAAACGGTGCGCAACGTGTTCGTGATCGGGCCCGACAAGAAGCTGAAGCTGATCCTCGTCTACCCGATGACGACGGGACGCAACTTCGACGAGGTGCTGCGCGTGATCGACTCGCTGCAGCTCACCGCGGACCACAAGGTCGCCACGCCCGTCAACTGGAAACCCGGCGAGAAGGTGATTATCGCGGGCTCGGTCTCCAACGACCAGGCCAGGGAGATCTATCCCGACGGCTGGGAGGAGCCCCGCCCCTACATCCGCATCGTGCCGCAGCCGAGCTAGGCCAGCGACAGCGCGCCGTCCTCGGCGCCGTGGCGCAGGCGCTCGATCAGCAGCTCGACGATGCGCGCGGTCGCTCCCCAGATGAGATGCTCGCCGACGACGTAGGCGTCGGTCTCGAAGGAGATTCCGCGCCGCTCCATCTTGGTCCTCGTGCGACCCGCGCGCACCTCGTCGAGCGGGAGCTCGATCACCGCGTCGACCTCGCGCGCCGAGGGGCGCCAGGCGATCCCCTCGGGGATCGCGCCCACGAACGGGTGGATCACGTAACCGGTCGCGAACGTCGAGACCGACGGCAGCTCGCCCAGCAGCTGCACCGCTTCCCGCGGCAGGCCGATCTCCTCTTCGGCCTCGCGCAGCGCCGTAACCGAGAGATCGGGGTCCTCGGCGTCCCTGCGCCCGCCGGGAAAGGCGATCTCGCCCGCGTGGCGGCGCAGGTCTGCGCGGCGCCTCGTCAGGACCAGAAGCGGGTCGCCGGACTCGCCGCGCACGAACAGGGGGGCCAGCACGGCAGCCGGGATCTCCTCGCCCGGCGCGCGGGCCGCGGCAGCCGCAAGGGGAGAGTCAGGCGGCCAGGTGAACGCGCTCAACGCGCTCCTGGAACATGACCTCGCCATCGAGCGCGCGGTGCACGGGGCACTTCGCCGCGATCACGCGCAGGCGCTCAACCTGGTCCTCCGGCAGGTCGTCCGGCAGCCGCATCACGAGCTCGAACTTCGTCGGGCAGCCACGCTCGGCGGGGCTGTACTCGACGTCGACCTCCACATGGCCGATCTCCCAGCCCTTGCGCGCCGCGTACATCTCCATCGTGATCGCCGCGCACGAGGCGAGGCTCGCCGCGAGCAGCTCCTGCGGGTCCGGCCCCAGGTCCTCGCCTCCCGAGCTGGGCGGCTCATCGGCGGTGAGTTGATGTTCGCGAACCTGCACTCCGTGCTTCAAGCCCGTCCCTTCGCGTCGCGCCGTCGCCTTGATCCTCTTCAGCCCCTCGGATTGCGTCATCTACGTCCCTTCCAATAGGTTCCAACTCAGACCATAATACCCCCGGCGGAAGCTACGAAAGCGGGCTAAGGAGCAGTCCGGTCAGCAGCTTAGGGTAGAAGAACGTCGACTTTGGGGGCATGTTCTCGCCCTCGGCGGCAACCGCCCGGACCTGCTCCACCGCCGTCGGGCGCATCAGCAACGCCGCTTCGTACTCGCCCGAGCGCACCATCTGCAGGGCCTCGGCGGTGTCGCGCGCGTAGAACAGCCCGTTGAAGTGCGCGATGTCCTCGTCGCTGAGGCCGAGCGCGCCCTTCAGCACGATCGCCTCGAGCACGCCCGTGTCGAGCTCCCGATAGGCCTGCGAGTAACCCGGCAGCGCGGCGTCCGCGATCGCCTGATCCTTGAGCGTCAGGCGCTTGGGCAGACCCTCCGCGTCGATGTAGCCGAGCTGGAGCGGACCCGTCCCGGGCGGCGGGGCGATCTCCTGCTCGGAGACCTCGGCGATGTCGAAGTCGCGCGCCAGCGCCTGCGCGAGCGCCGCCCGGCGAGCACCGTCCATGCCGCGCACCAGCCGATGGGTGGGGAACACCGTCAGACCCGGGTCCTGCAGGGCGACGAGGCACATCAGGATGTAGCGGTGCTCGCCCTCGCCGCCCACCTCATCGGCGTAGGCCTGCATCGTCTCGTAGCGGTGATGGCCGTCGGCGATCAGCAGCTCGGAGGCATCCGCGGCTGCCTGCACCGCCGCGATCGCGCCCGCGTCGGTCACGCGCCAGAGCCGGTGCACGGTGCCGTCCCCGTCGGTCACCTCGCCCCACGGCTGCTGCTCGGTGAACGGCGCGAGCGCGCGCCAGGCGCTCTGCTCGGGGTCCGAGTAGAGCGAGAAGATCGGCGAGATGTTCGTGCGCGTCGCGCGCGTCAGGCGCAGGCGGTCCTCCTTGGGTCCCGGGTGGGTGCGCTCGTGCGGGCGCACGCGGCCCGGGCCGTACTCCTCGATGCGCACGCGACAGAAGAAGCCGCGCCGCGTGCGGCGGGCACCGTCCGGTCCCGTGTAGTCCTGGCTATGCGCCCACACTGCCGGCTCGCGCTCGCGCCTGAGCGCCCCCTGCAGCTGCCAGCTCTCCAGCAGCTGCCCCGCCGCGGCGTAGGGGTCACCCCCGCCCGGCTCGGCCTGGGGGAGGTCGAGCGCGACCACGTTGTAGGGCGAGCGCGCGAGCAGCTGCGCGCGCTGGCGCGCGTCGATCACGTCATACGGCGGCGCCACGAGGTCGGCTAGTGGCCCGGCGACGGCGGGGTCGTAGCGAAGCGCGCGTAGCGGCTGGACGTCGGCCATGCGCTCGCGGACGCTAGCAGCGTCCCGGTGGCGTGCCGCCCCGGCGTCTACATTACGTGCACGGGACGTGGCGCAGCCTGGTAGCGCACCTGCTTTGGGAGCAGGGGGTCGCCGGTTCGAATCCGGCCGTCCCGACTGGTGGGACCCATGCGAAGCGGCGATGAAGGTCGGCTGATCGACGCGGCGTCAAATCGCGTTCTCCGGCTCGCTCGAAGATGCTGTCGTGCCGGACCTCGACACCGAGCGCGACGAGCCTTCAGCCAACTCAGTCGTATAGCGTCTCCTGCAGGCACCCGATCGCCGCCACCGTCACGTGGTTCGAACACGGTGGCAGGGCGATCGTGCCGGCGGACGCGAATGATCGCTCGAATGAGGAGGGCTCCGTGAACTGGACCGCTGCTCAGATACCCAGCCAGACAGGACAGGTCACGATCGTGACGGGCGCGAACGGTGGCCTCGGGCTGGAGAGCGCTCGCGCCCTCGCAGCCGCCGGCGCGCACGTCGTGATGGCGGCCCGCAACCAGGAGAAGGCCGCCGCGGCCGTGCAGGACATCCGCAACGGCGTGGCCGACGCGTCGCTGGAGCTCGTGCCGCTCGACCTCAGCTCCCAGGCCTCGGTCCGAGCGGCCGCCGAGCAGATCCTCGCCGGCCACGAGCGAATCGACGTCCTGCTCAACAACGCCGGCGTGATGGGCATACCCGAGCGGCGCACGGTCGACGGCTTCGAGATGCAGTTCGGCACCAACCACCTCGGCCACTACGCGCTCACCGCGCTGCTCATGCCTGCGCTGCTGAGGGCGTCCGCCGCGCGGATCGTGACCGTCACGAGCACCGCCCACCACATGGGCCGCGCCGTCGATCCCGCCAACCCCAACCTCGAGGGCCGCTACGGGCCCTGGCGGGCATACGGCCAGTCCAAGCTCGCGAACTTCCACTTCGGCATCGGGCTGCAGCGCCGTCTGCAGGCCGCCGGCGCTCCGGCGTCGAGCCTGATCGCCCATCCCGGCCTCTCCAACACCGACCTCCAGGCGGTGAGCGTGCAGGAGACCGGTGGCGGGTACTCGCAGCGGTTCTTTCACGTGCTCGCAGGACGCTCGGGCATGACTCCGGCGCAGGGCGCGCTTCCGCAACTACGCGCCGCGACCGACCCGGCGGCGAGGGGCGGCGAGTTCTACGCGCCGAGATACGTGAACAACGGTCCGCCCGTGCGCCGGCCGATCCTCCGGCGCATCGGTCTCGATCAGGCGATCGCGCGCCTGTGGGAGGTCTCCGAGCGCGAGACCGGGCTCGAGATTGAGCTCGCCGGTGCTACCCCGGAGCCGGCCGGCGCTTGAGGCCGCGAGAGGCCCGGGATCTGCAGCGCCTGCGCGAGCCCGCCGGACAAGAGCGCCTGAGTCAGTAGTCGCCGAGCGCGAACACCGGCCAGCGCCCCGGCACGCCCTTCAGCTCGTGCATGCCCATGTCCTCGAACCGGAACGGGCCGCCGACGACGGTCCCGAAGACGGTGCCCGACACGAACACCTGGCCCGGGCGCGCGAGGTCCGCAACGCGCGAGGCGATGTGCACGGCCATGCCGCCCACGTCGGAGCCGATCAGCTCGCACTCGCCGGTGTGCATCCCGACGCGCACCTCGACGCCCAGCTCGCGTGCGACGCGCGTGATCGCCATCGCACAGCGCAGACTTCGCGACGGCGGCCCGTCGAAGACCGCGAGAAAGCCGTCGCCCACGGTCTTGACCTCGCGGCCGCCGAAGCGATCGAGCTCGACGCGCACCCGCTCGTCGTGCTGCACGAGCATGTCGCGCCAGCGGCCGTCGCCGATTCGAGCCGCGTGCGCGGTCGCATCCACGATGTCGGTGAACATCACCGTCAGCAGCGCCCGCGCGAGTTCGCCGCCGCGGCGCCCGCCCGTGAGGAACTCCTCGACCTCCTCGATCAGCGCGTCGATGTCTCCCACGAAGGGGAACGAGTCGATTCCCTCGAGCTCCCTGTAGCGCGCGCCGGGGACCTTCGCGGCGATGTAGCGGGAGTGGCGCACGTCCCAGGCGGTATCGCCGCTGCGGTGCATCACCAGCGTCGGCACGCGGATGTTCGGCAGCGACTCGCGCACGTCGAGGTCGGGGATCGCGGTGAACATATGGCGCGCCTCGACGGGGCTCGCCGCCAGGCGCTGCATGCGCGAGAACCAGCCCGCGAGCGTCGGGTCGTCCGCCATCGAGGGCGCGAGCTGCGCGAGCGCCGGGTGGCCGATCTCGCCCCAGCCGGCGATGTTGAGGTCCGTGAGCTCGTGGCGCTCCTCCTTGCGCAGCGCCCAGTCGTAGTCCGGCGCCCAGCTCGCACGCGCGATCGCCGCGTACATGATCAGGGCGCCAACGCGCTGCGGGTGCTCGGCGGCGAGGCGTGCGCCGACGGTGCCGCCGATGCCGTAGGCGAACAACGCAGCGCGTTCGCTGCCGGCCGCGTCGAGCACGGCGAGCGCGTCGAGCACGTCGTGGTCGAGCGACGCGCCGTCGAGGGTCCGGTCCGAGAGTCCCGTGCCGCGGCGGTCGAACAGGATCAGGCGGCCGAACTGGGCCAGGCGTTCCATGAAGCGCCGCAGCCCGGCGTACTCCCACAGGTGCTCGATCTGCGAGATCCAGCCCGGCAGGAAGAGCAGGTCCAGCGCGCCGTCACCGGTCACCTGGTAGGCGATGCTGGCATCGCCGCTGCGAGCGTATCGCGTCGTGGGGATCATCCGTCTTCGATCAGCGCGCGGAACGGGCGCGCGGGCTCAACGCTCCCGCCGGCCGCGCGAACGCGGTCGCTGAGCCACAGGTCGGAGGTGACCACCCGGATCGAAGCCGGCTCGGGGTCCGCGAGCAGCAGGCGCACGATCTCGTCGTCGGCCGAGTCGCGGCGCGGCCGCGGCGCGTGCGCGACGGCGATCACGGTCGAGCGAATCGGCGGAGAGGGCGGCTTCTCGAAGACGACCGTCACCTCCGCGCCGCTGTCCGCCGCCCACCGCTCGAGCATGTCCACGAGACGGAGCATCGCGCCGTGGCGGTCGCGCCACCACGCGTCGGGACGCGTTCCGATCACGTTCATCCCGTCGACTAGCCAGCGCACAGCTCAAGCCTACGAACTGCGTCGCCCTCGGGGCGGACGTCTCGGCGCGATCCGCCCAGCGCGAGACTCACGCCTCGAGCGTCCGCGCGTACGCGGCGCAAGCCTCCGCGAGCCGGTCATCGCCCCAGAACAGCACGCCCGCGACCGACACCGTGGGCACCCCGAAGACGCCCTCGCCGAGGGCCTCCTCGGTGCTCGCGCGCAGCGCGTCCTTGACGCGCTGATCGCTGAGCGCCGTCTCCATTGCGGCCGCGTCGATGCCGACGCGCGCCCCCGCCTCGAGCACGGACTCGGGCTCGCCGAGGTCCCTCCCCTCGAGGAAGCACAGGCGCATCGCGCCGAGCGCGAAGCGCTCCAGGCACCCGATCGCGTCGGCGTAGGCCATCGCGCGTGCGATCAGCAGGTCGCTCGTGGGCCACGGATCGGGCCAGCGGATCGGACCCAGCCCGTACGCTGCCGCGCGCGCCTCGCACGCGGCGATGCCCGCGGCGCGCTCCTCGGTGAGCCCCCACGAGACGCGGCCGTTGGCCTTGAAGAGAGCGCCCGCGAGCACGCCTCGCCAACGCGCTGCGGGCAGCAGCTCGCCGATGCGCTCGGCCGCGAACCACGAGTAGGGCGACATCGCGCCGAAGTAGAAGCGCGGCTCGGGATCGGCCATGGTGCCCATTCTGAACCAGCTTGCGGGCGACCAAGGCGCTCGGCCCCGCGCCCGTGGGCCCCCGCGATATAGGGTCTGCCCGGTGAGCAATCGCGTGCTCATCCTCTCCTGGGAGTACCCGCCCGTGATCGAGGGCGGCCTCGCCCGGCACGTGCGCAAGCTCTCGGAGGCGCTCGTGCGCCAGGGCGTCACGGTCGACGTGCTCAGCCGTTCGAGCTCTCGCATGCAGGGAGGCGAGGCGCAGGCCGAGGAACGGCGGGGCGGCGTGCGCGTGCACCGCGTGCGCGAGCCAGGCTGGCCGCGCGACCTCGATCGCTTCGTCGCATGGGTCGAGCAGATGAACGCAGACATGCTGCTGGCGGCCGAAGCGCTCGCCCAGGAGCACAGCTACGACCTCATCCACGGACACGACTGGCTCGTCGCGCAGGCCGCCGCCGCACTCGCCGATCGCCTCGCAGTGCCCTACGTGACAACGATCCACGCCACCGAGCACGGGCGCCACCAGGGCTGGGTGGGCAAGCCCCCGCAGTCGCACATCCACGCCGTCGAGCGCTGGATGGCCGCTCGCGCCGACGCCGTGATCGTCTGCTCGCACTACATGCGCGGGCACGTCGCCGACATCTTCGACATCGACGAGCGGCGCGCGGTGGTGATCCCCAACGGGGTCGACCCGAGCGAACTGCAGCCGATCGGCGACCTCGCAGCGATCCGCGCCGAGTTCGCCGCGCCGCACGAGAAGCTCGTGCTGCTCGTCGGCCGGCTCGTCTACGAGAAGGGCTTCCAGCTCGCGCTCGACGCGCTTCCGAACGTGATCGAGACGGTCGGGAACGTGCGCTTCCTCGTCGCTGGCAGCGGCACGCACGAGGCCGAGCTGAGAGCCCAGGCGGGACGGCTCGGCCTCTCCGGCGACGGCACCTTCCTCGGCTGGATCGGCGATGACGTGCTGCACTCGCTCTACCGCATCGCCGACCTGTGCGTGGTGCCGTCCATATACGAGCCGTTCGGGCTCGTCGCGCTCGAGGCGATGGCCTCCGGCTGTCCCTGCATCGTCGCCGACACCGGCGGGCTGCGGGAGGTCGTGCCGGTCGGGGAGCGGGTGGGGCTGCGCTTCAACGGCGGTGACGCCGAGCATCTCGGCGTGATGATCGAACGGCTGCTCATCGACGAGCAGCTGCGCGACCGGCTCGTGGCCGAGGCCTCCGAGCACGTGCTTCGCTTCGACTGGGACGACATCGCCGAGCAGACGCGCGGCGTCTACGATGGGCTCGCCCGGTTGGCGGCGCAGGAGCGCGTGGGGAGGGGATGAGGAGCATGTTGCAAGGCCTGATGCAGAACGACTTCCAGCTCACGCTGGACCACATCCGCCGCCGGATGCGCTTGTGCAACCTCGGAGCGGAGGTGCTCACGCTGCACGAGGGCGGCGCCGTCGCGCGCGCGAGCCACGCGGAGATCGCAGACCGGGTTGACCGCCTCGCACGCGTGCTCGCCGAGCTGGGGGTCGAGCAAGGCGACCGTGTGGCGACGTTCGCGTGGAACAACCAGCGCCACCTCGAGCTCTACTTCGCGATCCCCTGCATCGGCGCGGTGCTGCACACGCTCAACATCCGCCTGTTCGAGGAGCAGCTCACCTATATCGTCAACCACGCCGAGGACCGCGTGATCTTCGTCGACGATTCGCTCGTGCCCGTGCTGGAGGAGCTCGCGCCGAGCTTCCCCGGCGTCGCCAACTACGTCGTTATGGGCGACGGCGACGCCGGCTCATTGCCGAACGCGCTGCGCTACGAGGATCTGATGGAAGAGGCCGGCGCGGGCGAGTTCGACTACCCCCCGCTCGACGAGCGCCAGGCGGCGGCGCTCTGCTACACGAGCGGCACGACCGGCAACCCAAAGGGGGTGCTGTACTCGCACCGCTCGATCAGCATGCACAGCTCGGCGACGCTGATGACCGACGCGAACGGCCTCTCGCGCTCCGACAGCGTGCTCGCGGTCGTGCCGATGTTCCACGCGAACGCGTGGGGTCTGCCCTACGGGGCGGCGCTGGCGGGTGCCGACCTGATCCTGCCCGACCGCTTCCTACAGGCCGAGCCGCTTGCGCGCCTGATCGAGCAGCAGCGGCCCACTCAGATCGGCTGCGTGCCGACGATCTTCCTGGACCTGCTGCGCTACGCCGACGCGCACCCAGAGCTCGACCTCAGCTCGCTCACGAACTGCGCGTGCGGCGGTTCGGCCGTGCCGCGCCAAATGATGAAGGACTTCGAGGAGCGTTATGGCGTGCGCATCTTCCAGGCGTGGGGCATGACGGAGACGAGCCCCGTGGCGACGTACTCGCGACCGGCCGAGGGCGAGCACGACGATGCCTACTGGGCCGACCGCGCACGCCAGGGACGACCGCTGCCATGGGTCGAGCTGCGCATCGTCGACGACGACGGCACTGAGGTGCCATGGGATGGCCAGTCGACCGGCGAGATCGAGGTGCGCGGGCCGTGGATCGCCTCGAGCTACTTCCGCGACGAGGCTCCGGAGAAGTTCGACCGCGGCTGGCTGCGCACAGGCGACATCGCGTCGGTCGACGAGAAGGCGTTCGTGCAGATCACCGATCGCTCGAAGGACGTGATCAAGTCCGGCGGTGAGTGGATCTCCTCGGTCGAGCTCGAGAACGAGCTCATGTCGCACCCCGACGTCGTCGAGGCCGCCGTGATCGCCAAGCCCGACGAGCGCTGGTCAGAGCGTCCGCTCTGCTGCGTGGTGCTGCGTGAGGACGCCGACACGAGCGCCGAGGACCTGATCGAGCACCTGCGCCCACGGGTGGCAAAGTGGTGGCTGCCCGACGAGTTCGCGTTCGTCGACGAGATCCCGAAGACGAGCGTGGGCAAGTTCGACAAGAAGGTCCTCCGCGGCCAGCTCGCCGAGGGCGAGCTCGAGGGGCGCGTGATGCTCTCCTGAGGGCCGCGCAGCCCGACAGCGACGTCTGCCGCGGCCGCCGCGATCGATCGCGGCCCGTCGCGACCGGCCGCAGTGATAGATACTGTGATCGTCAAGCAGGCTATGGTCTACCTACGGCGAAGAAGAGACGATGCCTAATCGCAGCTCAGCGCGGGTAGAGGCAGCACCCGGGGGCCCAGGCTGGGTCCGCGATCGCTCAAACCATCAACTGGAGGTTGGCATGACTCGGACCGACGTCATGGCCTCGAGCAGGCCACGGACACCAGGCGCACCCCCGATCGGACACGGATCGAGAGGCCTCCGGCGCGTGCTGCTGGCGCTCTCGGCGATGCTGTTGCTGGCGTTCGCCCTCGCGGCCCCCGGCGTCGCCGGCGCCGCCGGCGAATCGACGTCGGGCTACAACCAGAAACCGAAAGAACCGGCGACCGGCACAGGACCCTCCAAAGAAGTGAAGACCACGCCGACGACGCCCTCAACCACGCCGACGACGCCGACGACGCCCGCCGGCAAAGAAGAACCCGCCAAATCGACGAGCACCACGCCGAGCGCGAGCGGGATCGCGCCGAGCACCGAAAAAGCGAGCAGGCTGCCGTTCACAGGCTTCGACCTGCGCTGGTCGGTCGCGATCGGCCTGCTGCTGATCGGAGCGGGCTTCTCGATCGTCGTCGTGCAGCGCCGCCAGCATCGCGGAAGGTCGCGCTGAGCCACCGCGCAGCTCCCGGCGCGCCAGCCCGCCACACGACGTCCACCACGGCCGCCGGCATCGCGCCGGCGGCCGTTTGCGTCGGCGAAGCGGATCCCGGGGCGCGCGCGCCGTCGTGAGCGGCCCGCCGGAGCGGCTGCGGATCGTCGATGCCGACGCCTCCGACCTGCCCGCGATGGTCGCGATCTATAACGAGGTCCTCGCCAGCTCGAGCGCGATCTTCAGCGATCAGCCCGTGACCGCGGCCGAGATGAGCGCGCGCCTGGACGCGCGCCGCGCGAGCGGCCTGCCGACGATCGTCGCGCGCGAGGCCGAGCGCGTCGTCGGCTACGCGAGCTATGGCGAGTTTCGGCCCTGGCCCGGCTATCGCTCGACCGTCGAGCATTCCGTCTACGTCGTCGCCGAGCGCCGCCGGGGGGGCGTCGGCAGGATGCTGATGGTGGACTTGATCAGACGCGCGCGCAGGGCGGGCCTGCACGCGATGATCGGCGCGATCGACGCTGAGAACACGCCCTCGTTGATCCTCCACGAGGGGCTCGGCTTTCGACGCGTGGGCCTGCTGCCCGAGGTGGCGCGCAAGTTCGATCGCTGGCTGGACCTAGCGCTGCTGCAGCTCATGCTCTGAGCCCGGCTCCGCGCTCGCCGCGGCGCGCGGTGGCGCGGGCTAGGATCAGCGCATGTGCAGAAACATCCGTACCCTCCACAACTTCGAGCCGCCCGCCAACGAGGACGAGATCCGGGGCGCGGCGCTGCAGTACGTCCGCAAGATCAGCGGCTACACGAAGCCGTCGCAGGCCAACGCGGCCGCCTTCGAGCGCGCCGTCGATGAGGTCGCGGCGGCCTCCGCCCGGCTGCTTGACTCGCTGACGACCAAGGCGCCGCCGCGCGACCGCGAGGTCGAGGCCCAGCGCGCGCGGGCTCGCGCCGCCCAGCGGTACGCTGCCTAGCGCGCGCTGCATGGCCCGACTCGAGGCCGGCCACGGACGGATCCGTGCTGGACAGGCGTGCTCCGCCTGTCGATGGGGTTGACAGTAGGGACGAGCGGTGACTAAGGTTGGCAGGTCACCGAGTGCAGCCCCCCCGGGCACCCCGGTCGGCGGTCGTCAGCAGAGCGAAACGACGGCTCGAGTATGCGGGGAGACCGTCCGAGCGCTCGGTAGGGAGTACTCTCGGGGCCGGCTGCCGCAGCGCGGGGCCGGCCACGAGGGCCCGGGCGGGGGCAGGCGTCGGCGCCTCCCTCGCGCGGCTCCGCGCTCGCTCACGCGAACGGGCCGCTCGGGATGTAGGGGCGCAGCGGTCCCGGCCGGCCGCGGACGGCGAGCGCGCCGTAGGCGCGCAGGCCGAAGCCGGCCCGAAGCAGCACGTCGATCGCCCACGCCTGATCGCCCGCGAGCCAGCGCACGGCCGGGCGCACGCTCTCGCCGGCGATCTCCAGCGCCTGCCACAGCAGCGCCTGCGCGTCGCTCTCATGTCGGGCTGCAAGCATCCACACGCCGTGGCCGGGCATCGCCGCGGCGAAGCCGGCGTCTCCCAGACGCAGCAGCACCGCCTCCTGGCGCAGCGCGAGCTCGAGATCGGGGGTGTGGGTGGCGCCGCGGACCGCGCGCGAGATCATCTCCAGCGCGCCCAGATCGGCGTGGCCCGCCTCCCGAATGCGCGAGTTGGGGCGCGGAAGCGCGCGGCGCTGCAGCAAGCCGTCCGTCTCGAGCGCGGCGAGAAGCGAAAACCCGGCCCGCGCGTAGAGGCGCATCGCCCGCGCGTCGTTGGAGCTCACGATCAAGCCCGGAGCGGCTCGCTCGCCGTAGTCGAGCGCGCGCTCGAATAGCGCCCTTCCCGCGCCCGTGCTCTGTGCCGTCGGCAGCACCGTGAGCAGCGTCAGCACCCACACGCGGTCGCGCTGGAGCGCCTGCGCGACCCCGACGAGCCGCCCGTCGAGCTCGGCGACGAACGCGCCCCCGGGGTCGGTGCGCAGAGGATGGGCCACGCGCATCTCCCAGAAGGCGCGCGTGGCGGCGTCGGTCAGCTCGTACTCGAACGCCGCGGCCGATACGTCCACGGCGATCGCAACGTCGCCGGGCTCCATCGGGCGCAGCGTCAGCGCGCCTGGTGGTGTCGGGCTCACCGCAGGCATCATTCCTCGCCTGCGCCTGCGCTGTCAGTCGGCCGGCGGCGCGAGGCACATGGCCGAGCGTGCGCGGCGCGGTCGCGTGCTTGACCTCAAGCTCGCTTGAAGCCCT
>Ga0209040_10000289_pt1 | contig 37070 bp, 36 predicted proteins | sample BogFormECP12_OM3_FD_188240 | JGI IMG/M metagenome (GOLD analysis project Ga0209040, IMG submission 188240) | Bog forest soil microbial communities from Calvert Island, British Columbia, Canada - ECP12_OM3 (SPAdes) (version 2) | ecosystem: Environmental > Aquatic > Freshwater > Wetlands > Bog ... | reverse complement strand
GGAAGTAGCGCGGGTCCGGTTCGGTGACCACAGCGCCTTTCACTTCCTTGGGTTTGCCGTTCTTTTCGAGCACGGGCGTGCCGAAGTTCTGGCCGATGATCTTCGAGCCGACGAGCTTGCCGCCGACCTTGATCTGCTGGCCGTTGGCGTTGCCCGGGAAGACGACCTGGCTGACGCCCGTGATCACGAGCGGATAGACGAGCCCGAGCAGGATCGCGAACACGATGACGCCGAGGATCGAGTTGATGATGTCGCGCCGCATGTCAGTAGAGGTGCGTGGTCAGGCCCTGGACGATCGGGCCGAGCAGGAGGGCGGGGAAGAACGTGAGCGCGCCGACGAGCACGATCACGCCGATCAGCAGCACCGAGAACGTGACGTTGTCGGTGCGCATCGTCCCCAGGCCCGCGGGGGTGATGCGCTTGCCCGCAAGCGCGCCGGCGACGGCCAGGGCGAACACGATCGGCGCGTAGCGGGCGAAGACCATATCGAAGCCCCCGAGCAGGTCGGCGAACGTGATCCCGTGCGAGCCCACGTTGCCCGCGTTCGGCTGGATGAAGCCGGTGTAGCCGGCGAAGGCCGAGCCGTTGTTGTTGGCCTGCGAGAGGTAGGCGTAGAACGTCTCGGAGAAGCCCTGCGGCGTGTTTCCGCCCGCCTTCGAGAGCGCCCCTTCGGAGATCGACACGCGCCCGGCGTGGCTCGCGGTGGCCAGCGCCGTGCAGAACAGCGCCGCCAGCGGCGTTATCAGGATGCCGAGCCCGGCGAGCTTGATCTCCCTGGCCTCGAGCTTCTTGCCGAGCCACTCCGGTGTGCGTCCGACCATCAGCCCGCCGATGAACACCGCGAGCAGTACGTAGAGCAGGATCGAGTAGAGGCCCGTGCCGACGCCGCCGAAGATCACCTCGCTGGCCGACAGGTTGGCGAAGGGAACGGCGCCGCCGATGCCGGTGAAGGACTCGAGCGCGCTGTTGACCGCTCCACAGGAGGTGACCGTCGTGACGACGTCGAACAGCGCCGATCCGGCGATCCCGAAGCGCTGCTCCTTGCCTTCCATGTTGCCACCGGTCGAGCCGCTGATCGCCTGCGTGTGCAGGCCGGCGGCGTGCTGGGCGGGGGAGCCGTGCGCCTCGGCGATGTAGGCGACGATCGTGGCGCCGAGGAACATGAACATCACCACGCCGTAGATCGCGTAGCCCTGGCGGCGGTTGCCGGTCATGCGCCCGTAGGTGAAGATGAGCGCGGCGGGGATGATCAGCACCAGCAGCATCTCGAAGAGGTTGGTGAACGCGGTCGGGTTCTCGAACGGATGCGCGGAGTTCGTGTTCAAGAAGCCGCCGCCGTTCGTCCCGAGCTCCTTGATCACCTCCTGCGAGGCGACGGGGCCCATGGCGATCTTTTGTTCCAGGCCGGTGACCGTGTGGACGGTGAGGTAGGTAGCGAAGTTGGCGATCGCCCCCTGGGAAACGAGGACGAGCGCTCCGACCACGGACAGCGGCGTGAGCACGTAGAGGACCGTGCGCACCAGGTCCTGCCAGAAGTTGCCGAGGCTCTTGCCCGTGCGCCCGATGATCCCGCGGATCAGCGCGACGGCCACCACGATCCCCACACCGGCCGAGAGCCAGTTCTGCACCGTCAGCCCGATCATCTGTGACAGATAGGTCATCGTCGTCTCGCCGCTGTAGTACTGCCAGTTGGTGTTCGTCATGAACGACGAGACGGTGTTGAACGTCACGTTCCACGGGGCCGAGTGATAGCCGAGCGGGTTTAGGGCGTGGGGAACGAAGAAGGCGTTCTGCGTGCGCAGCACGAAGTACAGGAACAGCCATCCCGCGAGCGAGAAGACGATCAGGCTTTTCGCGTATCCCTTCCAATCCTGGCCGCGCTCGGGGTCGACCCTCAGGATCCTGTAGAGGAAGCGCTCGGGACCCGCGAAGATCGGCGACAGGATCACCCGCTGGCCGGTGTACACCTTCGCCATGTAGCTGCCGAGCGGCAGCGCGAGCGCGGTGAGGATGACCGCGAAGAGGATGATCGTGAGCCAACCGAGGAACGTCATCTCAGAGCTTCTCGCCCCGGATCAGCGCGTAGAAGAGGTAGCCGATCACGATCACCGATACGACCAGCCCGAAGAAGTCGGCGCCGCTCATGTGAGCGATGAACGCGCCGAGCGGGAGCGAGGGACTCATATGCGGTCGACCCCCTCGATGATCAGCAACAGGATCGCGAACATGGCGATCCCGAGAACGATTGCTACGACGTCCACGCGGTCACTATTGACCGACGCGTGTCACGACCGCGTGACGATCGCCGCGCTCGCCATAACGATTTCGTAACGGATGCTCAGGCCGCGAAGCGGTAGCCGACACCGGGGTCGGTGACGATGTAGCGATGCCCGCCCGCCCCGGCCACGCCCTCGGGCTCGATCTTCGCGCGCAGCCTCGCGATGTGCGTTCGCAGTGGCTGGATGTCCTCGACATACTCAGGCCCCCACACCTCGGTGAGCAGCTTCCGGTGCGTCATCAGGCGCCCGCGGTTGCGCGCGAGCGCGCGCAGCAGGTCGAACTCGATCGGCGTGAGGTGAACGGGCTCGCCGGCACGGCGCACGACGCGCGCGGCGAGATCGATCTCGAGCCCGTCGACCTCGATCGTCGGCTCCTCCTCGGCCGGCGCGGCGCGGCGCAGCGCGGCCTGGAGCCTGGCGACCAGCTCGCGTGTGCCGAAGGGCTTGGTGATGTAGTCGTCTGCCCCGGCCTCCAGCGCGCGCACCTTCTGCTCCTCCTCGCCCACCGCCGAGAGCACCAGGATCGGCATCTCGCTCCATTCCCGCAGCCTGCGCGTGACCTCGATGCCATCGACGTCGGGGAGCACGAGATCGACGATCGCAGCCTCGGGCGGACGCACCGCGGCCAGGTCGAGCGCATCGGAGCCCGTTTCGGCCGGCACCGCCTCGAAGCCCGCCTCGCGCATCACGACCTTCAGCGCGCGCACGATCTGCGGCTCGTCGTCGACGACCAGCACTCGCATGCGCGGCGCCGGGTCCACGGGCGCCGCGCTCACGCAGCCGGCTCTCGGGCCGACGTCTCGCCCGAAGCCGGCGCGGCGGCCGTCAGCGGCCGGGCGGGCGCGCCGCCGTCCTCGCCTTCGGGCGGGGCCTGAAGCGGCAGCTCGAACACGAACGTCGCGCCCTGGCCGGGGAGCGACTCGACGTGCAGCGAGCCCGCGTTCGCCTGCGTGAACCCGCGTGCGATCGACAGTCCAAGCCCGGATCCGCGGTGGCCGCTGCTGGCCGTGCCCGCCCGATAGAAGGGCTCGAACACGCGCTCGAGCTGCGCGGGCGGGATCCCCGGACCGCGGTCGACGACGCGCACGATCACGCGATCGCCCCTGGGTTTCTGCCCTTCGGGCTGACCATCTGCGCCCTCCCCATCGCGGCGCCCGCCGCCCGCGAGGCTGCGCACTGCGCGCGCACGGACCGACACGGGGTGACCTCCGGAGTGGCGCCGCGCGTTCTCGAGCACGTTCACGAACGCACGCTCCATCTGCGCGGGGTCGACGCTCACGAGCGGCAGGTCGCGGTCGATCGACAGCGCGAACGCACCATCCTCGGCGGCCACCTCCGTGACCGCCGAGCGGATCAGCTCATCGACCGACGTCCACACGCGGTGCGGCTCGGCCGCGCCCGCTTCCAGGCGCGAGAGGTCGAGCAGGTTGTCGACGAGGCGCGACAGGCGCTTGGCCTCCTCCTGGATCACGGCCGCGAGCTCCTCGCGCTCGTCCGGTGAGAGCGAGGGCGAGCCAACCGCGTCGCCGGCGGCCGAGATCGCAGTCAGGGGCGAGCGCAGGTCGTGTGAGACAGCGCGCAGAAGAGCGGTCTTGACCGTGTCGGCGCGGCGCAGCGAGGCGGTCTCGACGACCCCGCCGAGCAGGCCCTCCCGCTCGAGCGCCGCACTGAGCAGCGCCTCCAGCGAGGGCACCACGCGCTCCTGAAGCCTTCGCAGGCTCGCCTCTGAGGCGTCCGCGCCGACGACCAGCGTCCCGAGGCGCCTAGTGCCCTCGCGCAGGGGGAAGACGACCGTGCGCTCGTCGCCGTCGACCGACTCCATCTCGATCGCCGCGGAGCTCAGATCGAGCGCCTGCGCCAGGCGTGCGGCGGCGGCGGGGAGGCTCTCGGCGAGGCTGTTCCCGCGTAGCAGCAGCCGCGCCATCTCGGCCGCCAGGTCGGCCTCGCGGCGGCGCTCCTGGGCGTCGCGGGTGCGCGCCCTGGCGACCTCCGCGACCGAGCTCGCGATCAGCGCGACGACGAAGAAGGCGATCAGCGCGACCCAGTTGCGCGAGTCCCTGATCGTGAACTCCCCCGTCGGCGGGAGGTGGAAGAAGTTGAACGCCGCCGCGCTGATGAAGGCTGTGGCGATGCCCAGCCAGGCGCCCCATGTGACCGAGACGACGAGCACCGCCGGCAGGTAGACGACGCTCAGCGACGCCACCGGCGCGACTTCGCGCAGCGGATAGATGATCAGCGTGCACAGCGCCACGGACGCTATCGCGACGACGACGCCCACCCGCCGCGAGGGCGGGTTCGGCGAGAGCAGGAAGCCGAACGGAGTCGACACGCCCAATCAGCGTAATGCGTGCGGGACATGCGAACGGGACGGGGGCCTGCCTCCCGTCCCGTTCAGCGCGCCTGCGCGGTCCGATGCGCCGTGCGTGGCGAGACCCCGCCAAAGGCGAGTAGGGCCATCTTGGCCGTCCCGCTTCCTTGCTGAGCACCGTCCCGGATCGGGAGCATGAACCGGCCAGGACCGCTTGGAGTGACCTCGCCGTAACGATCCCGTAACGATCCGGTGACCGCGGTCTGGCGCCACCCGCCGCCCTCGCGCAGCCGTGACGCGAGATTGCGATCCGTCGCGACCCGGTGACCGCGGTCCGGCGCTCATTGGCCGCCCCCGCGCAGACGTGACCACCTCGCGGAGCCGGGTGCGCGCGATTGAGATCCGTCGGCGCGGTGCGCGCCCGCTCAAGCTCGCGGGGGTGCCCGCCGAGCCTTAAGGGAAGCCCGGAACAGGCCATGGCCCGGCACCCGCGAGACATAACCGTGTTCGGCTGCACCGCGCTCGTGCTCACCGCGCTCTCGTGCTCGTCCTCGGCGGCGGCGGCGATCGCCCCACTGCCCTCCTCCGACTACACCGCGCGCGCGGCGTGCGCGCCGGCGGCGCCCGGGCACGCGGGCTGCATGGCGCTGGCGCTGGTTCCGTTGACCGCGGCGGCCCGCGAACATACACACCCCCTCGGAATCGTCCGCGCCGGGCCCGCATCGGCCCCCTCGCCGGCGGCGGGAAGCTTCGGCCTGCGCCCCCAGGACGTGCACAGCGCCTACTCGCTGCCCACGAGCGCGCCGGCGGCGCAGACGGTGGCGATCGTCGACGCCTTCAACGACCCCACCGCGGCCTCGGACCTGCAGGCCTACTCCGAAGAATTCGGCCTGCCGGCGTGCACCACGGGCAACGGCTGCCTGACGCAGGTCAACGAGAACGGCGCGAGCTCCCCGCTCCCGTTCCCGCAGACGATCGGCGAACTCGAAGCCGGGCTCGCGGGCAGCGGCGCGGAACGCAGCGAAGCCGAACAGGCCGCCGGCTGGGGACTCGAGATCTCACTCGACATGGAGGCTGTGCACGCAACCTGCGAGAGCTGCCACATCGTGATCGTGGAGGCGCGCTCCTCCAGCTACGCGGACCTCGAAGCCGCGGAGCGGACCGCGGCGGGCAGCGGCGCGAGCGGGGTGTCGAACTCCTGGGGAGGCCCCGAGGAAGGCGAGGACCCCGCCGCCGAGTCGGCCAGCCCGTTCAACCATGCCGGCCTCGTCATAACCGCCTCGGCGGGCGATAGCGGCTACCTCGGCTGGGACGCCGAAAACTCGTTCGAACGTGGCTACGCCGAGTTCCCGGCGTCCTCCCCGCACGTTGTCGCCGTCGGCGGCACGCGCCTGAGCCTCGGAGTGGGCGGCGCGTGGGCTGGGGAGACCGTGTGGAACGGCAGCGGCGCAGGCGGCGGCGGCTGCAGCGTCGAGTTCGACGCCCAGCCGTGGCAGCAGGCGCTCGCCGATTGGTCGGCTGTCGGCTGCGGCAACAAACGCGCCGTCGCCGACGTCTCGGCTGACGCCGACCCCTACACGGGCCTCGCGGTGCACGACAGCAGCCCGGCGTGCAGCACGCGCTACTTCGAAAGCAAAGTCGAACATGTCGTCAGCTGGTGCACGATCGGCGGCACGAGCCTCGCCTCGCCGCTGATCGCCTCGGTGTTCGCCCTCGCCGGCGGCGCCGCCGCGGGCCACTACGCCGCACAGACGCTGTATGAAAACGCGCTCGCCAAGCCCGGCTCGCTGCACGACGTCACGAGCGGGTCCAACGGCGAATGCGCCCAGCCCTTCCAGGAAGAAACCGGCCTCTCGGCCTGCAGCGCCGGCGAAGAGGCCGCAGCGAGCTGCGCCTCGCAGCGGATCTGCCTCGCGGGCGAAGGTTATGACGGCCCGAGCGGCCTCGGCACGCCCGACGGCGTGAGCGCGTTCGACGCCGGCGCCCCGCAGGGCAACGGCGGCTCGCCCGGAGAAGGCGGCGGCAGCGGCGGCGGTACGGGCGGCGGCGCGGGCGGCGGCGCGGGCGAAGGCTCCGGCGCGAGCAGCGCCGGCGCGGGAGGCTCCTCGCAGGGAGGCTCCGGGGCGGGCTCCCACAGCTCCACCCCGGTCTCGCCGCCGGCCCCGGCCCGCGCGGGCGCCGCCTCGGGCGGCGCGCAGCTGAGCGCGCTAGGCCTCACGGTCAGGGCGCTCGCGGCGCTCAACAGAGTCCACCCGAGGACCTCGGCGGTCGCGTTCGCGTTCACGAGCAGCGCGCCGGAGAGCGTGCGCGCAACGCTCTCGCGGCGCGCGCGCCGCCACAGGCACGCGATCTGGCAGGCGCTGCCCGGCTCGTCCACGATCGCCGCAGCGCCGGGACGCAACAGCGCGCGGCTGGGCGGCAGCCGGCTGCTCGGCCACGGCGTCTACAGGCTGACGCTCACGCCGGCCTCCGGCTCGGCGCGGTCGCTCGAATTCCAGATCGGCTAGGCCACGGCGGCGCTCAGGAGAGCGCGCTCGGCAGCTCGGCGGGGCAGCCGTAGTCGACCAGGCACGCGGGCAGGCTGACGCTGCCATCCTCGCGCTGGCCGTTCTCGAGCAGCGCCACGATCGTGCGCCCGACGGCCACCGCGGTGCCATTCAGCGTATGCGGCGTTCGCGTCCCGCGCTCTGCGCGCACGCGTATGTTCAGTCGCCGCGCCTGGTAGTCGGTCGTGTTCGAGCACGAGGTCAGCTCGCGGTAGCGCTCCTGGCTCGGCAGCCACGCCTCGCAGTCGTACTTCTTCGCCGCCGAGTTGCCGAGATCGGTGATGGCGATGCTGACGACGCGATAGGGCAGAGCGAGCTCGCCGAGGATCTCCTCCTCGATTGCGAGGATCCGCTCGTGCTCGGCCTCGGAGTCCTCGGGCGCGACGAAGCTGAACATCTCGATCTTGTCGAACTGGTGCACGCGGAAGATGCCGCGCGTGTCGCGACCCGCGGCGCCGGCCTCGCGACGGAAGCAGGGCGAGAAGCCCGCGTAGCGGAGCGGCAGCTGCTCGGCCCGCAGGATCTCGCCGTCGTGCAGGGAGGCGAGCGCGACCTCGGAGGTGCCGAGCAGGAACAGCTCATCCTCGGGCAGCGTGTAGATCTGCTGCTCGGTGTCGGGCAGGAAGCCCGTTCCGTAGAGCGCGCGCTCGCGCACGAGCACCGGCGGGATCACGGGTTCGAAGCCGTGCGTGCGCAGCCGCGCAAGCGCCCAGCGCACGAGTGCGAGCTCGACCATCACGAGCTCGCCACGCAGGTAGGCGAAGCGCGAGCCCGACAGCTGCGCGGCGTGGTCCATGTCGATCATCGGGCCGGCCAGCTCGAGGTGGTCGCGCGCCTGGAACGGCAGGCGAGGGATCTCGCCGACCTCCCGCACGAGCTCGTCCTCGGGTCCCGGCGCCGCGCTCGCATCGGGGATGTTCGGCAGCGGCAGGAGCGCCTGCTCGAGCGCCTGCTCGACCTGGGCCAGCTCGCGCTCGAGCTCCTTGGCGCGGGCCGCGACCGAGCGCATCGCCGCGATCTCGCCGTCGCGCTCGGCGGCGTCGGCTGCGGCGCGTATGCGGGCGTTGGCCTCGTTCTGCTCGGCGCGCAGTCCCTCCAGCTCGGGCAGCAGTGCGCGCCTGCGCGAGTCGAGCTCGATCACGCGTGCCAACCCGGCGACGGCCTGCTCGCCCCGGCGCGCCAGGGCGGCGCGAACCCCGTCCGGGTCCTCCCTTATGCGTCTGAGGTCAAGCACGCCGACCTGGCCGCCGCCGACCTATTTGGTCGACAGTGTGATGTTCACCGACGGCACGTTCTGGGCGGACCGTCCCGAGTAGGCCGCCAGGAACTCGGCCACCTGCTGCGCTTCGTTGCCGACGACGATGTTCTCCGGCATGATCGCGCCCGAGAAGCCGCCGTTGCGGATCGCGTACAGGACCTGTTCGACGTTCTCCTTGCGGATGTTGAAGTTCGGCCCGTTCGTCTTGACGCGGTTCGCGATGCTCGTCGCCGAGCCCTGCGCGCCGACGGCCGAGAGCGAGTGGCAGCCGGAGCAGTGATCGAGGAACAGCACCGACCCCTGGTAGTAGGCGCTCGTCGTGGGCACCTGGTTTCCCTGCGACCCGCAGGCGCTGACCGCGAGCGCACAGGCCAGCGACAGCGAGATGGCGGCGATCTTCATAGGGCGGGGAATATATAGGCCTGCTCAGCAGGCGTGCGAGGGCGATCAGAAGCCGTGCGCCGTGCCGGCCGCGCGCAGCGCGAGAAACACGACCACGACCGCCGAGATCGCCATCACGCCGATCTCGCGCCGGAGGATGCTGCCGACGAGCGTCCGCTGGTCGTCCTCGGGCAGGCGGCCCACGGACGCGGAGTCGGGAAGGCCGCTCTGGTCGAGGATCGTCTGCGCCGAGGCGACGCGCAGCTGCTCGGCGACGAACGCGACCGCGAGCGGGAGCAGCGCATACAGGTAGAAGAGGCCTTCGCTCGCCGTATGCCCGGCCGCCGCGAGCGAGCCGACAACGAGCGCGAAGGCGAGCGCGGCGCCCTGTCCGACGCGCAGCGTCACCCAGAACGCACGCGCGGCGCTGCCGTCGGGCCGACCCCGATACCACACCGCGCCACCCACGACGGCGGGTACCAGATTTAGCGCCGCGACGACCACCGCGCCGGCGACAACGGCCTGCCTCACGCCCCCGCTCTAGCGCCGATTGCCACTATGTAACACCCTGCCACAAGCAGTGATATAACAGCGCCCGGTGCTGCGCAGCTATCTCCCCGCGCTCGTCTTCCTCGTTCTCGGCGGCGCCGTCGGCGCAGCGTTCGCGGTGCTGAACTCGGTCATCGGACCGCGCCGCATGACGCCTCACAAGCAGGACCCATACGAGTGCGGACTGCCCTCCGAGGTCAAGCGCGGGTTGCGCTTCGGCATCAGCTTCTACCTGATCGCGATGCTGTTCATCCTGTTCGACATCGAGGTCATCTTCCTGTACCCGATCGCGATCGAGCTGCGCGCCTTCGGCACCTTCGCGCTCGTGGAGGCGATCGTCTTCATCGTGCTCCTGTTCCTCGCCTTCGCCTACGTCTGGCGCCGGGGCGCGCTCGAGTGGAAGTGAAACGCGACACGCTCGGCTCCACCGTGGACCCGCAGACGCTCGGCGTGCGCGGCCTGAACGCGCATCAGCTGCTCCGTGGGGCTGACCTGGAGGGAGCCAATCAGCCGGCACACCTCGAGGGTGAGGAGCTCGAGGGCTACGTGCAGGAACGCGTCGTGACGACGACGCTCAACTCGGCGGTCGCGTGGGCCCGCTCGAACTCGTTCTTCCCGCTCGCTTTCGGGCTCGCGTGCTGCGCGATGGAGCAGTTCCAGACCGCCGGCCCGCGCATGGACATCGCGCGGTTCGGCTACGAGGCCTTCCGCGCCTCGCCCCGCCAGGCCGACCTGATCATCCTCGCCGGGCGCGTCTCGATCAAGATGGCGCCGATCATCCGCAGGCTCTACGACCAGATGCTCGAGCCGAAGTGGGCGATCTCGATGGGCGCATGCTGCTCGTCGATGGGCGTCTTCAACAACTACGCGCTCGTGCCCGCGGACAAGTTCATGCCGATCGACGTGCACGTGCCGGGCTGTCCGCCCCGCCCCGAGGCGCTGATGCACGGCGTGCTGAAGCTGCGCAAGCTGGTCCAGGACGACCCCGAACAGGGTTGGCGCGAGCGCTACGACGCGGTGGGCACCGAGGAGCGACCCTAGGATGCCCGACGCCACGGGCTTGGAGCTGCTCGCTCAGGACCTGGGCGATGCGGCCCTCGAGACCGTGTACTTCCGCGAGCAGGCGACGATCGTGATCGATCCGGGCGAGGTTCGCGCCGTGCTCCAGAGGCTGCGCTCGAAGGGATACGCGTTCATGGCGGGCGTGCACGGGGTGGACTACTACCCCGACGAGCCGCGGCTGGGCGTCCTCTATGAGCTGCTCGACATGGCTCGCGTCGATCGCGTGACCGTGAAGCTGCGAGTTCCTACCTCCGCGCCGGAGGTCGATTCGGTCACGCCCGAATGGCCAACGGCCAACCACCAGGAGCGCGAGGTCTACGACATGTTCGGCGTCGTCTTCCGCGGCCATCCGGACCTGCGCCGGATCCTGATGCCCGAGGACTACGAGGGCCATCCCCAGCAGCGCGACTTCCCGATCGGCGGGGAACCGGTGATCTTCACGCGCGACGAGAGCAAATGGCTGGAGGCGCGCGAGTGAGCCCGACGGAGGACCGGCAGCTGTCGGACTACCGCAGGCGCGAGCAGAGCATCACCCTCGCTCCGCTGGAGGATCCGCTGCTGCCCGCCGACGTCGAGGGCGGCGCCGAGACGACGACCGAGCTCCTGACGCTCAACTTCGGCCCCCACCACCCGGCCACCCACGGGGTGCTGCGGCTGCTCGTAACGCTGCAGGGCGAGGTCGTGCTCGACGTCAAACCCGTGATCGGCTACGTCCACACGGGCATCGAGAAGACCGCCGAGGACAAGTCCTACTGGAAGGTCATTCCCGTCGTTGAGCGGATGGACTACCTCTCCTACTACTTCAACGCGATGGCCTTCTGCGGCGCCGTCGAGAGACTGGCGGAGGTGGAGGTCCCAAGGCGCGCTCAGTACCTGCGCGTGATCCATCTCGAGCTCAACCGCATCGCATCGCACCTGATCTGGCTCGGCACGAGCGCGCTGGATCTCGGCTCGTCCTCGATCTTCCTCTACTGCCTGCGCGAGCGCGAGCTGATCCTCGACCTGTTCGAGATGTCCTCCGGCCAGCGCATGCACACCCGCTACTTCCAGGTCGGGGGAGTGATCGAGGACATCCCCGCCGGGTTCGAGCCCAAGCTGCGCGAGTTCCTGAAGATCATGCCGGTGCGCGCCGACGAGTACGGCGCGATCCTCAACGCCAACGAGATCGTGCTGCAGCGGCTGCGCGGCACCTGCCCGCTGGATCAGCAGACGCTGCTCTCGCTCGGCGTGACGGGCCCGCTGCTGCGCTCGGCCGGCAACCCGTGGGACCTGCGCAAGGCTGACCCCTACAGCTCCTACGAGGACTTCGAGTTCAAGATCCCGGTGGGCACCGTCGGCGACAACTACGACCGCTTCGCGGTCCGGCTGGCCGAGATCTACGAGTCGGTGAAGATCATCGAGCAGGCGCTCGACGGGCTGCCCGAAGGGCCCTGCATCACCGAGGACCGCAAGGTCGCGCTGCCGCCCCGTCACGAGCTGGCCACCTCGATGGAGGCGCTGATCCACCACTTCAAGCTCGTCACCGAGGGCTTCAGGGTGCCGCCGGGGGAGGTCTACCACCCGATCGAGTCGCCCCGCGGCGAGCTCGGCTGCTACGTGCGCTCAGACGGCAGCTCAAAGCCCGCACGGGTGCACATGCGGGACCCGAGCTTCGTCAATCTCCAGGCTCTCGCGCCGATGGCACGCGGGGGCTACATCGCCGACATGATCGCGGCGACGGCGATGCTCGACCCGATCCTCGGAGGGATCGACAGATGAGCCCGCGCGGCTGGGACGCGCCGTCCGACCTCGAGAAGCCGCCGGCGGAGATCCCCGACCCCGCCACCACGCCCGTGCCGGAGCAGCTGCGCCGCGAGATCGAGGCGCACATGGCCGACTACCCGGACCGGCACTCGGCCACGCTGCCGGCGCTCGCCGCTGCCCAGCTCCTGCACGGCTGGTGCTCGCCCGAGGCGATCGAGCAGGTGGCGTGCGTGATGCGCGTGACGCCCGCCTACCTGGAGTCGGTGGCGAGCTTCTACGACATGCTCGAGACCAGCCCGGCGGGGCGCCACAGCATCTACGTCTGCACGAACATCTCCTGCTCGCTGCGCGGCGCCGACGCCCTCTTCGAGGCGACGCGGGCCGCGGCCGCGGACGGGGTGGGTGGGGATCAGATCAACGTCCGCGCCTTCGAGTGCCTCGGCGCCTGCGACATCGCGCCGATGGCATCCGTCGACGGCGTCTACGTGGGCCCGCTCGGCCCCGAGGACGTTCCTCGACTGCTGCAGGACGTCCGCGCCGGCGGCACCGTGCTCCCCCACAAGCAGCTCGCGCGGCTCCGGGTCGCCGACCCACGCGCGAACAGCCGCGAGTTTCCCGAGCACCCGCCGCTCCCGGGAGCCGGCGCCGGCGCCCCGACCAGCGAGCAGAGCCGCCGGCCGAGCGCGCCCGGCGTGGGGGATCGGCGCTGATGGCCGCTCCGCCCGCCGGGGTGGGTGGGAATCTGATCCTCCTGCTCGCCGACATCGACGAGCCGGGGCTGTTCACGCGCGAGGTCTACGAACGGCGCGGAGGCTACGAGTCGCTGCGCAAGGCGCTGGCGAGCACCCCCGAGGAGGTGCTCGCACAGCTGGAAGCGTCGAATCTGCGCGGCCGTGGCGGCGCGGGCTTCGCGATGGGCAAGAAGGTCTCCTTCCTGCCCAAGGGATCGATGGACAAGTACCTCGTGTGCAACGCCGACGAGTCCGAGCCGGGCACGTTCAAGGACCGCGAACTGATGCAGAAGAACCCGCACATGCTGCTCGAGGGGATCGTGATCGCCTCATACGCGGCCGGCGCGGAGCGCGCGTTCATATACATACGCGGCGAGTACGCGCTGCAGGCGGACGTGCTCGACGCCGCGCTTGTGGAAGCGCGCGCGGCCGGGTACGTCGGCGCGGACATCCTCGGCTCCGGCCACACGCTCTCGCTGATCGTGCACCGCGGCGCAGGCGCCTACATCTGCGGCGAGGAGACGGGCCTGCTCGACTCGCTCGAGGGCAAGCGCGGCAATCCCCGCCTGAAGCCGCCCTTCCCCGCCAACCAGGGGCTCTACCAGGGGCCCACGCTGATCAACAACGTCGAGACGCTCGCGACCGTGCCCGCGATCATCCGCATGGGCGGCGAGGAGTATGCGCGCCTGGGCGTGGAGACGTCCACCGGCACGAAGGTCGTGTCGGTGTCCGGACACGTGCAGCGGCCTGGCAACTACGAGGTCGAGCTGGGCACGTCCTCGCGGGAGATCATCTACGGGCTCGCCGGCGGACCGCCACCGGAACGCGAGGTCAAGTGCTGGTTCCCCGGCGGCAGCTCCTCGCCCGTGCTGACGGCCGCCGAGCTCGACCTGCCCTATGACTTCGACTCGATGGCCAAAGCCGGCTCGATGCTCGGCTCGGGCGCGATCATCGTCGTCGACGACTCCACGCCGATCCTCGACGTGGCGCTGAAGGTGGCGAAGTTCTACCGCCACGAGTCCTGCGGCAAGTGCACGCCGTGCCGCGAGGGGACCAACTGGACGGTCGAGATGCTCGAGCGGGTCGAGTGCGGCGAGGCCACGCCGATGGACCTCGACATCATGGCCTCCGTCCAGGAGCACATCATCGGCAACTGCCTGTGCGTGCTCGGCGACGCGATGGCGATGCCGATCGGCTCGATGATCGCCAAGTTCCGCACCGAGTTCGAGCAGCACATCGAGCAGGCGCGTGCCCGCCGGGAGGCCGCCTAGCGATGCCCCGCCCGCAACCGAAGACGATCACGTTCTCGATCGATGGCCGCGAGGTGCACGCGCCCGAGAGCTCGATGCTCGTCGACGCGGCCAAGCACGGCGACGTCGAGATCCCCGTCTTCTGCTACGAACCGAAGCTCGGCCAGCCGGTCGGCGCCTGCCGTATGTGCCTCGTCGAGATCGAGGGCATCCCGAAGCTGCAGACGGGCTGCTCCACGCCCGTCCGCGACGGGATGGTCGTCTACACGCAAAGCGAGCGCGTCAAGACCGCGCAGCGGTCGGTGGTCGAGTTCCTGCTGATCAACCACCCGCTCGACTGCCCGGTGTGCGACAAGGGCGGGGAGTGCCCGCTGCAGGACATCACGTTCGGCTGGGGCGCCGGCATCTCCCGCTTCATCGAGCCAAAGCGCCACTTCGTAAAGCCGCTGGAGCTCTCGCCGACGATCGCGATCGACCGCGAGCGCTGCATCCTCTGCTACCGCTGCGTGCGCTTCTCGCAGGAGGTGGCCGAGGACTACCAGCTGGTGCTGCTCGAGCGCGGCGCGCACTCCTACGTCGCGACCTTCGACGGGCACCCCTACGTGGCGCCGTTCAGCGGCAACATCGTCGAGCTCTGCCCCGTCGGGGCGCTCACGTCTCGCCCCTACCGCTTCCGGGCACGCCCCTGGGACATCGAGAGCGCGGGCTCGGTGTGCACGCTGTGCCCGTCGCAGTGCAACGTCGCGCTCACCGTCCGCGACGAGCAGGCGCTGCGCGTGCTCGCGCGCGAGAACGTCGAGGTCGACGACGGCTGGCTCTGCGACAAGGGACGCTTCGCCTACCAGTCCTTCCACGTCGATCAGCGCATCACCGAGCCGCTGCTGCGCGACGGCGGCGTGCTGCGGCCCGTCTCCTGGGAGCGTGCGCTGCAGAGCGCCGCGGCGGGACTCGCCCGCGCGGGCGCCGCCACGGCGGCGATCGTCGGCGGGCAGAGCAGCAACGAGGAGGGCCTTCTGCTCTCGCGCCTGCTGCGCGAGCGGCTCGGCTCGCCGCACCTGGACTCGCGTCGCGGCGGCGCGCTCCCGCTGGAGCTGCACCGCGCGCTCGGCGCTCCCGCGCTGCAGGCGCGCACCTCCGACCTCGAGTTCGCGCACGCGGTGCTGGTCCTCGACACCGAGCCGGTCAACGACTCGCCGATCTTCGACCTGCGCGTGCGAAAGGGGGTGCGCCGCCACGGCTGCAAGCTCGCCGTCGCCACGCCCCAGGTGAGCTCCCTCGACGCGAACGCAGCGCTGTCGATCCGCTATGCGCCGGGGGCCGGCGCTGCGTTTGCAAGCGCCCTCGCCGCCGCCCTCGCCGGCGAAGGCTCGCACTGCGAGGAGCTCGCGCGCGCGGCCGGCGCCGAGCCCGAGGACGTGAGAGCGCTCGCGGCGCTTCTGCACGGCGGGCAGGCCAGCGACCCCGCAGCGGGACAGGCAAGCGAGCGCGAGGTCGTAGTGCTGTGGGGCGAGCGCCTGAGCTCGGGCCCGAACGCCGAGCGCGGCGCGCGAGCGCTGCTCGGCCTCGCCGGCACCCTGCGCCTGGCCGAGATCGACGGCGCGGGGCTGCTCGAAGTGCCGTCCGGGACGAACGGGCGCGGCCTGCGTGAGGCGGGCGTCCTGCCCAATGCGGGCGTGGGACTGTCCGAGCCCGCGGGCGCCGCGGGCCGCGACACGAGGGGGATCGCGCAGGGGCTCGCCGACGGGCAGCTGAGCGCCCTCTACCTCCTGCACGGCGACCCTCTGGGCGAGCTCCCCGACAGAGAGCTGTGGCAGCGCGCGCTCGCCGCGGCGGGCACCGTGGTCGCACACGCCGCGTTTCTCACGGAGTCCGTGCGCGAGCACGCCGACGTCGTCTTCCCGGCCGAGGCCTATCCCGAGAAGGAGGGCACGATCGTCCACCCCGACGGGCGCCTGCAGCGGCTGCGTCCCGCGATCGCCCGCCCGGGCGAGGTGCGCGCGGGGTGGCAGGTGATCGGCGAGCTGGCACTGCGCCTCGGGCTCGACCTCGACGTGCTGAGCGGCCCGATGGCCTCCCAGCAGCTGTTCTCCGCCGTGCCCTTCTACGCCGGGATCACGCTCGAGGAGATCGGCGGACGCGGACTGCGCTGGCAGGAGCGCACCGCCGCCGCGGCCTTTCCGGGCGCGGACGCGGCGGCGCTCGCGGAGGGCGAGCCGCCGATCGCGCCGCCCGGCCCCCACACCGTCGAGGTCGGGGCCTACCGCTCGCTGTGGGACGCCCCCGAGGTTCTCTTCTCGCCCGCGCTGAGGTTCCTGCACCCGGGCACGAGCTGCGACGAGGCGGCCGCGCTCGCAGGCCCCGAGCGAGGCGCTGGGCTGGGTGCCCTGAGGAGCTGAGAGGCCGTGCTCGCGCTCGTCGGCTACTACGAAGAATGGTGGATCCAGATCCTCAAGGGGATCGTGATCTTCGCCATCGCCCTGTCGCTCGTGCCGCTCATCCTGCTTGCCGAGCGCAAGCTGCTGGGGCGCTTCCAGAGCCGCTACGGCCCCAACCGCGTCGGCCCCTACGGCGCCATGCAGCCGCTCGCCGACATCCTCAAGCTGCTCACCAAGGAGCAGTTCCGGCCCACCACGTCCGTCGGCTTCCTGTTCGCGATCGCCCCGCTGATCTCGATCCTCACGGCGGTCGCCGCGTTCGCGATCATCCCCTTCGGCGACACCCAGGACATATTCGGCACGAAGGTCGGGCTGTACGGCGTCGACGTCTCGATCGGCCCTCTCTACCTGTTCGCGTTCGGCGCAATCGCCTTCTACGGGATCATGCTCGGCGGCTGGTCCTCAGGCTCGAAGTACTCCTTCCTCGGCGCCATGCGCGGCGCGGCGCAGCTGATCTCCTACGAGGTCTCCCAGGGGCTCGCGCTTGTGGGGGTCATCATCACCGCCCAGACGCTCTCGCTGACCGGGATCGTCCTCGCCCAGAAAGGCATGTGGTACGTGCTGCCGCAGTTCTTCGGCTTCCTGATCTTCCTGGTCGCAAGCTTCGCCGAGACCAACCGCGTTCCGTTCGACCTGACCGAGGCCGATGCGGAGCTCGTCGGCGGCTACAACACCGAGTTCGGCGGCGGCCGTTTCGCGTCCTACTACTTCGCCGAGTACCTCAACGTGCTCGTCGTCTCCGGCGTCGTCACGACCGTCTTCCTCGGCGGCTGGCTGCTGCCGTTCGGGATCCACCCGCCCGGCTGGGTGGACCCGTTCGTCGTGCTCTTCAAGATGTCGCTGATCGCGTTCCTGTTCATTTGGGTTCGTGCGACGCTTCCGCGCCTGCGCTACGACCAGCTGATGAGCTTCGGCTGGAAGGTCCTGCTGCCGCTGGCCACCCTCAACGCCCTCGTCACCGCGATCGTCGTCGTCTCCACGCACTGAGATGTCATCCGCGACCCCACCCCAGACCACCGGCGCCGAGCAGCCCTCGGCGCCGGCCGCGATCAGCGTCACCGCATGGAGTCCCGGCCCCGACGTGATCGAGGTGCGGCGCACGCCCGCACCCGGTCCGGCGCGCAGCACCTGGCGCACGTTCCGGGAGACGCTCCGCGGCCTCTTCACGACGTTCGGTCGCTTCCACGAAAAGCCCGTCACGGTCCAGTACCCGGAGGAGAAGACGCCCGTCTACCCGCGCTTTCGCGGCCGTCACAAGCTCCACCGCTTCGAGGACACGGGCCTCGAGAAGTGCGTCGGCTGCTCGCTGTGCGCGGCGGCCTGCCCGTCGGACTGCATTCGCGTGGTCGCCGCCGAGAACACCCCCGAGCACCGCGTCTCGGCGGGCGAGCGCTACGCGGCCGTCTACGAGATCAACCTCTCGCGCTGCATCTTCTGCGGCTACTGCGAGGTCGCCTGCCCGTTCGACGCGATCACGATGGGGCACGACTACGAGCTCTCCGACTACGACCGCACCGACCTGATCTTCACGAAGGAGATGCTGCTCGCGGAACCGATCCAGCGCACGCCGCTGCGGAACGAGGGCGAGTGAGCGCGGTCCTCTTCTTCATCGCCGCGATCGGCGTGATCACCGGCGCCATCGGCGTGGTGATGCTGCGCAACCCCTTCTACTGTGTGCTCGCGCTCGTCGTGCACCTGGTCGCGCTCGCCGTGCTGTTCCTGCTGCTGCGCGCGGAGTTCGTCGCCGCGGTTCAGGTCGTCGTCTACGCGGGGGCGGTGATGGTCCTGTACGTGTTCGTCGTCGCCTACGTCGGCGGCGAGGGCAACGGCAGCGCGGGGCAGCTCGGAGAGCGCCTGCGCGGCAGCGGACCCGTGGCCTCGGGCCTGCGCCTCGGCGGGACCCTCGCGGGCGGCGCGCTGCTCGTCGAGCTGCTGATCGCGCTCCTCGGCACGGGCCTGAAGGCGGTGTCCGGGTATGGCGCCGGCTACCCCGTCGGGCTGCCCGAAGCGCAGACTTTCGGCACGCCCGCCTACATCGGCAACCTGCTGCTCACGCGCTTCCTGCTCGTGTTCGAGATCGCCTCCTTCCTGTTGCTGGTCGCGGCCGTCGGGGGAGTCGTGCTCGCCCGCCGCCGGCGCGGGCTGGGCCCCGATGAGGAGCGCGACGTGATCACGCCGCTCGACCTGCTGCGCCCGCGCGGCACCGGTACGATGAGCGAGGGCGTCGGGAGGCCGACGCCGTGAGCATCGGCTGGTACCTGGCGGTCTCCGCGATCGTCTTCTCGACCGGCGCGGTCGGCGTGATCACGCGCCGCAACCCGCTCGTCGTGCTGCTGTGCCTGGAGCTGATGCTCAACGGCGGCAACCTCGCGCTGATCGCCTTCTCGCGCATGTGGGGCAACGGCGACGGGCAGATCCTCGCGCTCGTCGTGATGACCGTGGCGGCGTGCGAGGTCTGTATCGGGCTCGGCATGATCGTCGCGATCCACCGCCGCCGGCTGCCGGTCGACGTCGACGAGTTGAGGGAGCTGCAGGGATGATCGACAGCGCGCGCGAGACGACGCGATGAGCGCGACCACCTGGGGCTGGCTCGTGCTGCTGTTCCCGCTGCTGGGGACGCTCGTGACCGCGTTTGGGTTCAGGCGCCTGCCCGGCCGCTCCGCGGGCTGGATCGGCACAGCGGCGATCCTGCTCGCGTTCGTGGCCGCGGTCGGCGCGCTCATCGCCCTGCAGGGCCATACGCCGGCGCACCGCGAGCTCGTCTCGTCGCTGTGGGACTACGCGGTGACGGTCGGCATCGACGCCCGGGTGTCGATCCTCGTGGATCCGCTGTCGGTGTTCATGATCCTCACCGTCACCGGCGTATCGACGCTGATCCACCTCTACTCGATCTCCTACATGGATCGCGACCGGGGCTTCGCGCGCTACTTCGCGTATCTGAATTTCTTCGTCTTCTCGATGCTGCTGCTGGTGCTCGCGAGCAACTTCATGCTGCTAATCGTGGGCTGGGCGTTCGTCGGCGCGGCCTCATACCTGCTGATCTCGTTCTGGTATCGCCGCACGACCGCCACGCGCGCCGGGATCAAGGCGTTCGTGATCAACGTCATCGGCGACGTGGGGCTGGTGCTCGGCACGTACTTCATCTTCAAGCACACCCACACGCTCGAATTCCTCGGCACGTTCAAGGCCACGCGCGCGGGCGCTTTCGGCTTCGGCACGAACGAGGGCGATCTCGTAGCCGGCTGCGTGCTGCTGCTCGTGGGCGCCTTCGCGAAGTCGGCTCAGATCCCGCTTCACACCTGGCTTCCGGACGCGATGGAGGGCCCCACCCCGGTGAGCTCGCTGATCCACGCCGCCACGATGGTGACCGCCGGGGTGTACCTGATCGCGCGTATGCATCCGCTCTTCGAACGCGCCCCGGCCGCGCAGGACGTGGGCGCGGTGGCGGGCGCGGCGACGCTGCTGATCGCCGGCACGATCGGGCTCGCGCAGAGCGACATCAAGCGCGTGATCGCCTACTCGACGATGTCGCAGATCGGCTACATGATCATGGGCGTCTCGGTGGGTGCCTACGCGGCAGGGCTCTTCCACCTGATGACGCATGCGTTCTTCAAGGCGCTGCTGTTCATGGCGGCGGGCTCGATCATCGGCGCGATGGCCGGCGAGCAGTCGCTCGACCGCATGGGCGGGTTCCGACGCGCGCTGCCGTTCACGTTCGGCTGCTTCCTCGTCGGCGGCCTGGCGCTGTCGGGCGTACCGCCATTCTCAGGTTTCTTCTCAAAGGACGAGGTCCTGCTCGTCACGGGCGAGCTCGGAGGCTGGCATTGGGCCCTATACGTGATCGGCTACATCGGCGCGTTCCTGACCGCGATCTACACGTTCAGGATGATCTTCCGCGCCTTCCTCGGCGCGCCCGTGCCCGAGGCGCGAGAGCTCGAAGGGGGGCATCCGCACCATGCCGAGGTGCCCACGAACCCGGCTACCGGCGAAGCCGAGGACACCGACGTCGGCTTCCCCGGCCCGACGCACGCGATCGCCGAGCGCGCCCTGCCGATGCGAATCGCGATGGGCCTGCTCGCGGTCGGCGCAGTCGGCGCCGGGCTAGTGCAGATCCCGAAGCTGGACTTCGTGATCGACGACTTCCTGCGTCCTACGTTCGCCGACGCGAGCCACTATGAACCGCACACGCGGAACGGCATACTCGTCATCGGCCTCACGCTCGGCACGCTGCTCGGGCTCGCCGGGATCGCGCTCGCATACCGCGTGTGGGTTGCACGGCCGGGCACCGCCAAGCGGCTGCGCGAGCAGGTTCCCGTCGGACGCGCGCTGTACACGCTGTTCGTGAACAAGTGGTACTTCGACGAGCTGAACGACGCGCTCATCGTGCGCCCCGTCGCGGCGGCCGGGCGCTTCGCGCGCGACAAGGTCGAGCAGCTGTTCGTACAGGACGCGCTGATCGGCGGCACGACGGGCCTCGTGCGCGCCGGCTCGGCGGCCGTGCGCGCGGCGCAGAACGGCTTCGTGCGCTACTACGCGGCGCTGCTCGTGCTCGGCGTGGCCGGCGTCGGCTTCTACTTCCTGCTGCAGACCTGAAAGGCCGAACCCGCCCGACATGCCCCCCCTCTCGATCCTGATCTGGCTGCCGGTGGCATGCGGGCTGCTCGGCGCCGCGCTCGGCGCCTTCGGGCAGACGGATGCGAGCAGCGGCACCGACGTGCAGCCGCCGCGCCTGCGCACGCCGGGAGTGCTCGCGCTGATCGGCTCGCTGGGGGCGCTCGGCCTGGCGATCGGCTACATCGCGGACTACAAAGCCGGCGGGCCCAGCCTGCAGCACGTCACCGACACCATCTGGATCTCCTCGCTGGGGATCCACTACAAGGTCGCCGTGACGGGGCTGAACGTGTTCCTCGTCGGGCTCACGACGCTGCTTTTCGCCGTCGCCACGCTTTCGGCAGCGCTACGCAAGTGGGATCGCCCGGCGCTGTTCTTCTTCCAGTTCATGCTCGCCGAGTCGGCCGTGCTCGGCGCGTTCCTCGCCCAGGACCTCGCCCTGTTCGTGGCCTTCTTCGATCTGATGCTGATCCCGTTCTACTTCCTGACCGGGGGCTGGGGGCGCGACCCCGGGCGCGTGAGGGCGACGATCAAGCTCGTGATCTACACGCTCGTCGGCTCGCTGCTGATGCTCGCGGCGGCGATCGCGACCGGCGTGTTGGCCGCCCAGGATGGCGGCGGGCACATCACGTTCGCGCTCTCCGCGCTGCAGGCCAATCAGCTGCCGAGGGGCTCGCAGGAGTGGATCTTCCTGTTCTTCGCCGCGGCGTTCCTGGTCAAGATGCCCGCCTTCCCGCTGCACGGCTGGATGCCGGACGCGTATCGGGCGATGCCGACCGAGGTGCTGATGGTCTTCTCGGGCGTGCTATCGAAGGTCGGCGCGTACGGCTTCCTGGCGATCGTGCTGCCGCTCTACCCGCGCGGGGCCGTCCACTACCAGACGCTGATGCTGCTGATCGCGCTGATCTCGATCATCTACGGCTCGCTGCAGGCCTTCAGCCAGACCGACGCGCGGCTGATCGCCGGCTACTCCTCGGTGGCGCAGCTCGGCTTCATCACGCTGGGCATCTTCGCGCTCAACTCCCAAGGCGCCCAGGGCGCGCTTCTGCAGATGGTCAACCACGGCCTCGTCGTGGCGCCGATCCTGTTCATCATCGCCCTGCTCGCCCAGCGCTCGGGCGGCTCGGAAGACATTCGCGCGATGGGCGGCATCGCCTTTCGCGCGCCCGTGCTCGCGACGCTGTTCCTGATCGTCTCGCTCGCAACGCTCGCGATGCCCGGCTCGTCGAACTTCGTGGGCGAGTTCCTGATCCTGCTCGGCACCTTCAAAGCGAAGCTCGCGATCGCGATCATCGCCTTCTCCGGGGTGGTGCTCGCGAGCGTCTACGCGCTGCGCCTGTTCATCCGCTCGATGCACAACCGCGTGGGCCCGCGCGTTAGCTCCTCCGACATCGGCATCCTCGACGGCGCCGTGCTTGTCCCCGTGGTCGCAGTGATCGTGTTCTTCGCCCTCTACCCGCAGCTCGCGCTGCACCGAAGCGAAGGCTCGGTCAAGCGGGCTGTCGCCCAGGTGAGCGCCGGCTCGGGCCAGAGGCTGCTCGCGGCTCGGGGCCCCGTCGTGGCGTGCCCCCCCGCCGCCGCCCAGCGGGAAGAGGGTCTCACGTGCAACTCGTCGGCGCGACGGACCGCACCCGTAGCCGAGGTCTCGGGCACGCTGGGAGCAGCGAAATGAGCGCCGCCGCTTGGCCGCTTCTCGCGACGGTCCACCTCAGAGGCCCGCACGTGGACTTCGGCGGTCTCTCGCCGCTGATCGCGCTGCTCGGCGGAGCCGTGATCGTGTTGATGGTCGGCCTGATCGGCTCGCGCTGGGTGCGCGCGAACGTCGTTCCGTCACTCACTCTTGTGGCGCTCGCGGCGGCGCTCGGTCTGACGATCTGGCAGTGGAACTCCGACAAGTCGATCGTCTCGGGGGCGCTGCGCGTAGATGACCTCGCGCTCGTGCTGAACCTGATCCTGATCGCCGGCGGCGCCTGCGCTGTGCTGCTGGCGTGGCGCTCGCAGGCCGCGCATGAAGCCGCCCATGGGGAGTTTCACGCGCTGCTGCTCGCGTCGATCAGTGGCATGTCCCTGCTCGGCAGCGCGCAGAACATGGTTGCGCTGTTCGTCGGGCTCGAGCTGCTCTCGATCCCTCTGTATGTGCTGTGCGCGACCGAAATGAGCCGCGAGCACTCGCTCGAGTCGGGCCTGAAGTACCTGATCATCGGCTCGGTCGGCTCGGCCACGCTGCTCTATGGCCTGGCGATGATCTACGGCGCCACGGGCAGCACCGACTTCAGCGCGATCGCGCATGCGCTCTCGAGCGGCGGCCTCGCGACCGACCCGCTCACGCTGACGGGCATCGCGCTGTGCGTCGCGGGCCTCTGCTTCAAGTCATCGGTGGCGCCCTTCCACCAGTGGACGCCGGATGTATACGAGGGCGCGCCAACCCCGGTGACGGCGCTGATGGCGGTCACGACGAAGGTCGCGGCGCTGGGCGTGTTCCTGCGCTTCTTCGACGTCGCGCTGATCGAAGCGCAGGGCAGCTGGGGCCCGGCGGTGGCGGTCCTCGCCACGATCACGATCATCGTCGGCAACGTCGGCGCGCTCGGCCAGTCCTCGCTGAAGCGGATGCTCGCCTACTCCTCGGTGGCGCAGGCGGGCTACATGCTCGCCGGGGTCGTCGTCGCGACGCGCCTGGGCGTGCAGGCGACCATCTTCTACCTCGCGATCTACCTGTTCATGAACATGGCGGCGTTTGCCGTGATCGTCGCGCGCGAACGGGAAACCGAGCTCGCGGACTCGATTCGCTCGCTGGCCGGGCTCGGCCGCGAGCGCCCGCTGCTGGCGTGGCCGATGACGATCTCGATGCTCGGCCTCGCGGGCATCCCCGCGACTGCGGGCTTCGTGGGGAAGTTCTACCTGATCGACGCGAGCGTCAGCGGCGGCTACACGTGGCTGGGAGTAGTGATCGTGATCGGCTCGATGATCTCGCTCGGCTACTACCTGCCGGTGATCGCGACAATGTGGATGACGGGCGCGGCCGAGCCCGCCATCACCTCCGCCGAGCCGCCGCCGGAGACCGGCGGCCTGCCGGCGCTCGCGGGCGGCTCGCCCGAGCTCGACGCCGACTGGAACCCAGGAGCCACCGATGACACGGGTGCGAACGGGGACGGCGCCGTCCCGGCGGGCGCGCGTAGCCAGCCCGAGGTCGTGTTCGTGGCGCTGCTGGCGGGAGCGGCGACGATCTTCTTCGGGATCGTGCCACAGCCGCTGTTCGACCTCGTCGAACACGCTGGCCGGGGGCTCGGCGGGCTTCTGTAGGCGCGCGAGCTGCGCCGCCCGACGGCCGGCCTACAGTTCCAAGATGACGGTCTCCGAGAGGCCCGGGCTCGGCGTTCTGCTCGACATCGACGGCGTGCTGTACGTCGGCGATGAGCCGATCGAGGGAGCGCGCGAGGCGCTGGCGCGGCTGCGGGAGCTGGCGGCGGGAGTTCGCCTCGTGACCAACACGACCTCTCGCTCGCGGCGCGCGGTGCTCGAGCACCTGCGCGAGCTCGGCTTCGAGGTCGCCCAGGAGGAGGTTCTGACGCCCGCGGCGATGGCGGTGCGCCACTGCGTTGAGCGCGGCTACGACTCGGTGGCGGTGCTCGTGAGCGAGGGGCTGGCCGAGGACCTCGCCCCGCTGAAGCCGGTCGAGCTCGGCCCGAGCGCGCAGGCGATCGTGCTGGGCGATCTCGGAGATGGCTTCACGCCGGAGCTTCTCAACCGCGCGTTCCGCGTGCTGATGGAGGGCGCCGAGCTGGTCGCGCTGCAGCACAACCGCTTCTGGCGCCGCGCCGACGGCCTCGCGCTCGACGTCGGCGCCTACGCGGCCGCGCTCGAGTACGCGAGCGGGTGCGAGGCGACCGTCGTCGGCAAGCCGGCGCGGGCGTTCTTCGCGGCGGCGCTCGCGGACATGGGCCTACGGCGCGGGGTGATGGTCGGCGACGACGTGGAGGCAGACGTGTGCGGGGCGATCGCTGCGGGGCTCGCGGGCGTGCTCGTGCGCACGGGCAAGTTCCGCGTGGAGGCGCTCACGCTTCTGCGCGACGGCCCCGCGGCGAGCGTGGTGGACTCGATCGCCGATGTGCCGGCGCTGCTCGCGGCGGACGGCCCGGATCCAGGCGCCTAACCGCGGCCAGCCGCCCGCGCAGCCTCTTCGGCCTGCGTGAGCTGGCGCTCGACGAGGTCCAGGCCCGACTGCCAGAAGCCGGGGTCGGCGAGATCCACGCCGACGATCTGGCCGAGCTCCTCGGGGCTGCGCGAGCCGCCGGCGGCGAGAAGCTCCAGGTAGCTGGGCACGAACTCAGGGCCGATCTGCCGATAGCGCTCGTATACCGAGAGGGCCAGCAGCTGGCCGTAGGCGTAGGCGTAGACGTAGCCGGGGGAGCCAATGAAGTGCGGGATATATGACCACCAGCTGCGGTAGCCCTCGGTGATCTCGACGGAGTCGCCGAACATCTCCGCCTGGCTCTGCTCCCACAGCTGCCCGAAGTGCGCCACCGAGAGCTCGCCCTGCTCGCGCCGCTGTTCGTGCACGAGCGCCTCGAAGCGGTTCATCGCGACCTGGCGGAAGACCGTGGCGATCATGTCCTCGAGGTTCTCCGCCAACAGCGCCAGGCGCGAGCCCGGATCGCTGTCCTGCTCAAGCAGCCGCCCGAAGACGATCGTCTCGCCGAACACGGAGGCCGTCTCGGCGAGCGTGAGCGGCGTGTGCTGGTGAAAGACGCCCTGGCGCGCGGCGAGCGCGAAATGAACACCATGACCGAGCTCGTGGGCGAGCGTGAGCACGTCGCGGCGACGGGCGGTGTAGTTGAGCAGGACGTAGGGGTAGACCGACGGCACCGCGGCCGCGGCGAAGGCGCCACCGCGCTTTGCGGGGCGCACGGGCGCGTCGATGCGGCGCTCGTCGAAGAAGCGCCCGGCAAGCGTGCCGAGCTTGCCGGAGAACGACGAGTAGCAGTCGAGCACGATCTCGCGGGCCGTGGCGAACGGGAACGTGACCTCGTCCTCGCTCACCGACGCCATGCGGTCGTAGTCGGCCAGGCGCTCGATCCCCAGCAGGCGCGCCTTCAGGCGGTACCAGCGCCGAGCGATCTCATAGCGCCCGCGGACGGCATCGATCAACGCCGCCACCGACTCGTCGCTCGCCTCGTTGGCGAGGTTGCGGGCGGCGAGCCAGTGCGGGTAGCTACGCAGACGGTCGTCGGTGGCCTTGTCGGCGAGCAGCGTGTTGAACAGGTAGGCGCGGGTTCGCAGCCCTCCGGCGAGCGCGTCCGTGACTGCCTCGGCGGTGCTGCGGCGCAGCTCGCGATCGGGCAGCGAGAGGCGGCTGAGCGCGACGTCGAGAGCGACCGCCTGCGCACCGGCATCGCCCGAGCCGACGTCCTGCGCCGCCGCGGACTTGGAGCCGTTCGCCGGCAGCGAGACCTCGATCGCCGAGGTGAGCTCCTCGAACAGGCGCGTCCATGCGCTCGCGCCGGTGAGCGCCTTCTCGGCGAGGATCTTCTCCTCGGGCTCGGAGAGCAGGTGCTCGCGGTAGCGGCGCACGTTGCGCAGGTGGTGGCGGCAGAAGTCGAGGCCATCGCCGGCGAGGAGCTCCTCGGCGCGCTGCTCGGGCAGCGCGGCCCACTCGAGCTCGAAGAACAGCAGCGTGGTCTGGATCGCGGTCTCCTGCTCCTGCACGCTCTGAAGCAGCGCGCCCACGGCCGGGTCGGCGGTGTCGGTGGAGAAGCTCAGCATCGCGAAGTAGCCTGCGCGCCCGATGAGCTCGTAGATCGCGGCCAGCTCGTGCATCGCCTCCGCGAGAGCGCCGGCGTCGAGCTCGGCGAGCCGCCCCGCGTAGCGCTCGGCGAACGCGCGGGAGCGCGCGAGCGCCTCGCCCAGGCGCGGCGCGACGCCCTCGCGCCCCTCGCCCTCAACGAGCGGTTCGAGGTCCCACGCCGTCGCCTGCAGCTCAGGGTCCGAGGGCTCCGATGGGGCGACGGCTGCCATCAGCCGCCAGCTTAGAGGGTCGACCCGGGGCGCGGGCCGGTGCGTGCGGCTACTCGCTGGCGAGCGCCGAGAGCGTGTCCAGGCGCGCGGCGCGGCGGGCGGGGAGCTGGGCGGCGATCAGGCCTGCGACGGCGGCGACAACGAGCAGGATGAGGAGCGTGCCGACGGGAAAGGCCTGCACGTAGCCCGAGCCCGACAGCGTGAGCGTGGTTATGAGCACGGCGGCGACGACGCCGATGACGAGGCCGAAGATGCCGCCGATCAGCGCCGTGATGACGGACTCGTAGCGGATCATCTGGCGTATCTGTGCGCGCGAGGTGCCGATCGCGCGTAGCATGCCGAGCTCGCGCGTGCGCTCGTAGATCGAAAGCACGAGCGTGTTGACGATTCCGAACAGCGACACGATCACCGACAGGGCGAGCAGCACATAGATGAGGGCGAGCAGGCTGTTGATCTGGCCGGACTGGTCGGCCTTGAACTGGGCGGCGGTGCGCGAGCGGGCCTGCGGGAAGTAGCTCGCGAGCAGCTCCTCGACGCGCGGCTGCACCTGCTCGTTGGTGACTCCCTTTTCGTAGGAAACGAAGTCGAGCGCGTCTTCGCGCTGGCCGAACGCGCGGCGCGCGAGCGCTAGCGTGATCGTGAGATCGCCGAGCAGGCGCGTGTTGTCTTCCGCGATGCCCTCGACCGTGATCGGCACGTAGCGGTCGGTGGGGGTGAGCACTTCCAGGCGCTGGCCGACCTTCAGGTGGTGGGAGCTGGCGAAGCTGTTCTTGACGATCGCGCCGCTTTCGCCCAGGCGCTGCAGTGTGGCGTTTGAGCCCTGCTTCCATTCGACGCGGTAGACGCGCTCGAATGATTCGGGCTCGACTGCGGTGATCGCCTCGTTGCTCGTGCTCGTGCGGAGCCGCCCGACCGTGAACGCGATCGGCGTGACGCTCGCGACGCCAGGTACGCGGCGCAGCGCCGGCGCGAGCACCGCCGGGATCGCCGCTTCGCTGTTGACCGACGAGTTCTCGACGATCAGGTCGCCCGCGAACGAGCGGTCGACGGCCTGGTTGATCGTCGCCTTGGTACCGTCGGCGAGCACCGCGACGAGCGTCACGAGCGCGATGCCGACCGTGAGCGCGGAGGCCGTCGTGAGGGTGCGGCCGGGCTGGCGGATCGAGTTCTCCTCGGCCAGGCGCCCCGTGATGCCACGCCAGCGCACGAGCCCGCCGACAGCGTGCGCGAGCGCGCGCGTGAGGCGGTAGCGCGGCCCGGTCGCGCGCTGGCGAAGGCGCACGTAGAGCAGCACGACGCCAATCGCGAACGTGATCGCGATCGTCGAGAAGGGTTCTCCCAGGGCGATCGCGACGACGAGCCGCACGCCGATCAGCGCGAGCAGCACCGGCACCGCGTGACGTCCACGCGTGATCGGCGTGCGGCGCGGGATCTCGACCCCCTCGCGCATCGCCGCCAGCGGCGGCACGCGCGTGGCGCGAAGCGCCGGCGACAGGCCCGCGAGCACGGTCACGCCGACGCCGACCGCGAGCGAGACGACGATCGTGCGCGTCTCGATCACGGTACCGCTGTCGGGCAGGTCGGCGCCGAAGGACTTGAACAGCTGATCGAGGCCGGGAGCGAGCGCGATCCCGCCGAGCAGGCCGACGACGCCCCCGACGATGCCGAGCATCAGGCCTTCGTAGACGACCGAGCGCCTGATCTGGGCTCGCGAGGCGCCGAGCGTGCGCAGCAGGCCGAACTCGCGCGTGCGCTGGGCGACCGTGATCGAGAAGGTGTTGAAGATGATGAACGCACCGACGACGAGCGCGACGTAGGCGAACACGAGCAGGAACGTGCGCAGGAAGCTGAGGTTGCTTTCGAGGTCGGAGGTCTCCTTGCTCGCCTGTTCGCTGCCGGTGCGGACCGCGACCGTGCTCGGCAGCTCGCCGCGGATGCGGGTGCGCAGTCCGCTCGGCGTCACGCCAGGACGCGCGGCGACGTCGATCTGGTCGTAGCGTCCCGTGTCGCCCACGACCCGCTGGGCCTCGGCCAGCGTCAGGATCGCGGCGCCGGCGCCGCCGAAGGACTGCCCGCCGCCAAAGCGGAGGATGCCGACGATCGTGTAGCGCTTGGCCGGGGCCGAGCCCGCCACGATCATCTGCTCGCCGATCTTGAGGTTCGAGCGTTCGGCCGTCGCTTCGTCGATCGCGACCTCTTCGGCGTTGACGGGGAAGCGCCCGTGCACCGCCGTGAAGGACTCGAAGCGCTTGGGCACCTCCGAGCCGATGAACGCCGGGGCGCCGCCGGTGGTGAGGCGTTTGCCGTGAACGTCCAGGAAGGTCCCGGGCGTGAAGATCGAGCCCGCCGCTTCGGCCACGCCCGGCGTGCCTCGCACCTGCGCGAGCATCTGTTCTGTGATCGGCGAGGTCTGCGAGATCACCCGCCGTCCGAGCGACTGCGTCGGGGTGATCACGACGTCGTGGCCCTTGGTGGCCGTCTGGAAGATGCCGGCGAAGGACTTGTTGATCGTGTCGGTGAGAACGTAGGTGCCCGCCATCAGCGCGACCCCGAGCGCGATCGCGATGGCGGTGAGCAGCACGCGCAGCTTGCGCTGCAGGAACCCGCGCGCTACGAGCGCCAACATCAGCCGACGGACTTCATCAGGTCGAGCGCCTGTTCGGTGCTGACCGCCTCGCCGTCGTGGACGATGCGCCCGTCGGCGAGCAGCAGCAGGCGATCGGCGAAGGACGCGGCGTGCGCGTCGTGGGTGACCATCACGACGGTCTGGCCGATGTCGTCGACGGCCTGGCGCAGCAGGCGGAGCACGTCACCGGAGGATTTCGAGTCGAGGTTTCCCGAGGGCTCGTCGGCGAACACGACCGACGGGCGCGAGATCAGGGCCCGCGCGACGGCGACGCGCTGCTGCTGGCCGCCGGACATCTCGGCGGGCCGGTGCGAGAGACGGTCGCGGATGCCGACCGTGTCGATCAGCTGCTCGTACCATGCGTGGTCGGGCTTGCGCCCCGCGATCGACAGCGGCAGCAGGATGTTCTCGTCGGCGCTCAGCACGGGCAGCAGGTTGAACGTCTGGAAGATGAAGCCGATGCGGTCCCGGCGCAGCTGCGTGAGTTCGCGATCCCCCAGCTCGGTGAGCTCCACGCCGGCGACCCGCACGCTCCCCGAGGTCGGCGAGTCGAGCCCGGCGAGAATGTGCATGAGCGTCGACTTGCCCGATCCCGACGGGCCCATGATCGCCGCGAAGCGGCCCTCGGGGAAGCCGACGCTGACGTCGCTGAGCGCGTCAACGGCCGCTTCGCCCTCCCCATAGCGGCGGGATAGATGGGAGGCCTCGACGATCATGCTGTACCCGTCGCGGCCGTCTCCGGCGGTGATCGCCATCTGGAACTCGAGTCTAGAGATGCGCGAAACGTCGCGGTGCGACCGCGCGAAGACCGGTGGCGAGAGCACCCGGGAGCCGGGCGTGAAGGACGCCCGGCGCGGTATGTAGGATCGTCCGCCCCATGCACGAGACGACCCCGGCTGTGTTCCTGATCGCGCGACCCTCGCTGGACCTCGCCGGCATGCGCGGCTACCTCGAGGATGTCGGCGGGGCCGGCTGGCTGGATCGCCGCCTGCGGGAGGCCGAAGGGGCGCCCAACGCGGGCGAGCTGCTCGTGGAGTTCGGCGGGCGCGCCTGCTACCGCAGCTGGGAGCCCGGCCTGAACCAGAACGTGACGCGCGTGCGCAGCGACCAGCGCGAGTACTTCGCGAACATCCTGCGCTCGGCGCACGGCAGCGTGCTCGAGCACGCGAACTACTCGTTCGCGCTGCGCAACGTGAGCAGGACGTTCACGCACGAGCTCGTGCGCCACCGTGCCGGCTCGGCGTTCAGCCAGGAGAGCCTGCGCTACGTGCGTCTCACCGACATCGGCTTCCGCGTTGCGCCGGCGCTCGAGCCGGTCCGCGAGCAGGTGCTCGCGATCGTCGAGCAGCTCGAGGAGTTCCAGGTGAGTGCCGCGCGCGAGCTCGGCATCGACGAGGACGGCGTTCCCTTCCACGTCAAGAAGGAGGTCACCTCCGCGCTGCGCCGGCTGGCGCCGATCGGGCTGAGCACGGACATCATCTGGACGGCGAACGTGCGCACGCTGCGCCACGTGATCGAGATGCGCACGGCGGAGGGAGCGGAGGAGGAGCTGCGCCTGGTCTTCGACCGGATCGCCGCCGTGATGCTTGCCGAGGCGCCAGGCCTGTTCCAGGACTTCATCCGCCAGCCGGATGGCTCCTGGGTGCCCGAGTACCGCAAGGTCTGAGCTCTGCCGCAGCCCGTCGGGGGTTCGGCCCGCGGGCGGCCGAGACCCTCACGCGTCCATCGTTCGCGTGCGCCAGGCGCCGAGCAGGAGGAACACGAGCAGCCATCCGATCACGACGATCACGGCGGTGCCCTGCGACATCACGACGTTGGCGCGGTCGCCGATATGGACAGGGCTGAAGTGGTTGATCGCCTGGTCGAGGATCAGCTTGCGCGAGCTGCCCAGCGAGCTGATGCTGCCGAGCAGCGGGCTGGCGACGAGATGCCATCCGATCAGCACCGTGAGCGCCGCGGGCCGGGAGGCGGTGAGCGCGGCGAAGCCCACCGCGACGGCGGCGATCACGCCCGTTGAGAGCAGCGTGAAGCCGAGCCCGTTGAACATCGTGGCGGCGCTCGGCGTGGGGCTGCCGGAGGCGAACGCGAACGTGCCGATGGTGAGCAGCGCGTAGCCGACCGCCGCGATGATCCAGGTGAGAGCGAGCGCGGCGGGAACGCGCGTGGCGAACAGGGCGACACGCGAGCGGCCGGTGACGACGAGATCGCGAAACACGCCCGAGGCGACGTCGCCGGCGCCGGCCTCGACGCCGACCATGATCGCGGCGAGCGGCCCGAAGAACGCCGCGAGGATTCGCAGCGCGTCGACGTAGCCTCCGACGCCTCCGGCAGGACCGTGTTCGGCCGGATTGGAAGCATGCTGGGCAGCGCGCACGATGAAGTAGATCAGCAGCGGGGCGAGCGCGAGCACGAGCGCCCATATCACCGTTCCGGGCTTCTTGCGCAGCTTGAGGAAGTCCGCACCCGTCATCCGCAGTGCGATCGCTGCGCTCATGCCCGCACCTCCTGCTTGCTCATGGGCGCGTCGAGCCGCGCGGTTATCTCCAGGAAGCGCTGCTCGAGACTGTGGCGCACGGGCTCCAGGCGCATCACGCCGATGCCCGCGCCGACGAGCTCGGCGTTGAGCGCGGCGGCGGTATGCGGTCCCCCGACGAGGAGCACGCGCAGGCCCTCGTCGGAGAGGTGCGCCTCACGCACGAGCTCGCTCCCGTCGAGCACGGTGAGCGCCCGCTCGGCGTCGTCCACGCCGAGGATCAGCTCGTGACCGTCGCCACCGCCGGCGAGCTCGGCGATCGCACCCTGGCTGACGATCTTGCCGCGATCGACGATCGCGGCCGCATCGCAGATCTTTTCGACCTCGTCGAGCAGGTGCGAGGAGAGGAACACGGTCCGCCCCTCGTTCTCGACGAGCGAGCGGATCATCTGCCTGAACTCTTGGATGCCGCCCGGGTCGAGCCCGTTGGTGGGCTCGTCGAGGATCAGCAGCAGCGGGTCTGCGAGCAGGCAGCGCGCCACGCCGAGCCGCTGGCGCATGCCCAGCGAGTAGCGCTTGACCTTCTCGTCGGCTCGCTCGGTGAGGCCGACGCGCGCCAGCGCGGGCGCGATCCGCACGTCGGCCTCCGGTCCCCGCACGGCGGCGATGATGCGGAGGTTCTCGCGACCGCTGAGGTGGGGGTGAAAGCGCGGCTCCTCGACGATCGCGCCCACGCGCCGCAGCGCCTGCGCACGCTCGGCGGGCACCGGGTGGCCGAGAATGCTCATCGTCCCCGCGCTCGCGCGGGTGAGCCCCAGTAGCGTGCGGATCATCGTCGTCTTGCCGGCGCCGTTGGGGCCCAGGAAGCCGAACGCGCAGGCGCGCGGCACGCGCAGATCGACTCCGTCGATCGCGGCGCGCTCGCCGAAGCGCTTGGTCAGGCCGCGGGTCTCGATCGCCAGATCGGCGGCTGTTGGCTGCGGCGACGATGTGGGGTTGGCGGTAGGCAGGGGACTCTCCCTCGTGCGGGCGACCGGCGCTCGTGACCGCGATCTCAGTCCTCACCGCCGACGTTTCCCGCCAGGCTCGCACGCCAGAATAAAGATCTGATGAGAGTTGACCGCCGCGGAAGCGCGCACGCACGCGTCATGCCTGACGACTGGTCAGCGCCAGCAGCGGCGGCGTGCGAGCCAGCGTCGCCTCACGCGCGCCCGCCGCGCCCCTTGCGCCGCCGTTTGCGGGCCGCCGCTCGGCTCGAGACCGGCGGCGCCGGCTCGTTGGCCCCGGCGCCGTCGACGGTGCCGGCGGCCGCGGCCGGCTGGGGCGCGCCGCGGACGCGTCGCTGCGCCGCGGGCCACGGCCGCGCTTCGCCGGCGGCCCAGGCGGGCGGGTCGCCGTTGGGCCAGCGCCCGATCAGCAGGATGCCCATCATCACCATCCAGAAGGCCGGCACGATCTGCAGCTGCGCGCCCCCGATCGGCAGGAAGATGAGCAGCCCCGAGAAGATGCCGAGGATGCCCATCCAGCGCGGCAGCAGCCCGACGCGCTGGGCCGGGAGCATGACCGCGATCATGCCCGCCGCGAACGCGAGGCCGGCGAGCAGGTCGATGTACTCGACGACCATGTTCGCCGCGCCCTTGGTGAGTGCGTTGTCGACCGCGCTGCTTGAGAAGTCGTGGCCGACGGCGAAGTTGTGCGTCTCGATAGCGCTGACGATCTGGTGCCCGACGCTGACGACGGCCAGCGCGATCCCGCCGTAGAGAACGAGCTGGCGCGCCATCGCCCATGTCTCCGGGCGGCGGAACCTGGTTGCGTCGTACAGCAGCAGCAGGATCAGCACCAGCACGACGATCGCGGCCGACGCGAGCGCGCTCCCGGCGATCAGCGGCGGGGCGTGGTGGCTGATGTATTTGACCTCTTGCGCGCGCGGGCTGACGGCCGGGTTCGCGACGCCGGATATGGCCGGCGCGAGACCCTGCAGTACGCCCACCGTGGGTGCGCCGTTGAGCGTCGAGCTGACGATGATCGAGCTGAGCAGGTACAGCACGCCCCCGGCGAACGCCGGAACGGCCAGCCGGCTGCGCCGCTCAGACTCGGAGGCGACCTCGTCGCGGATCTCGCTCGCGCTGGGCATCGAGCAGGGCAGTCTATGATGCGGGCATGGAGAGCAGCGGCTTCGGTGACCTTTTCGGTGATCCCGAGGAGCTGCAGCGCCGGCTCGCGGAGTTTGCCGACCAGATGCAGGGCCAGCAGCGCCTGGCGTGGGCCGACAACGCGATCAAGCTCGCCGTCGACATGACCGTCGCCGCCGTGCAGCGCGTGAATGTGCAGGGCAACGCCGACGCCCAGGCCGAGCAGATCAGGACCGTGATCGCACACGTCTTCCCCGAGGCGGTGGCGCTCGTCAGGGAGGCGCGCTCGGGCCTGCAGTAGCGCGCCCGCGCTGCTTCCTCCGCGCGGCGCAGGGCCCTCAGTAACGCGCCCGCGCGCTGCGCGGAGGCCGCGGCACGCGCGTGCCGCCCTCGCCGGGATACGCCACGGGCTCATCTGCGTCCTCGAACGGCTCCGCAACGCCCGCGCCCCTGTCGGATTCGCGCTCGGCCTCGCGCGAGGCGCGGCCGGCGTGGATGACCTCGCCGAAGGAGCGGAAGCGGAAGATGAACACGACCGCGGCAAGCCCGACGGCGGCCGTGAAGACGGCGATCGCGATCTGCTGGCCGACCGAGTAGGCCGCGATCACGGCAGCCGATCCGCTCGTGGCGAAGACCTTCACGAGCAGGGCCTGCTGGACGCCGGCGCCGCCGGGCGTGAACGGGACCGCGCCCGCGACCTGGTTGACGCCGAACACGAGCAGCACGTTTCGCACGGAGCCGCCCACGCGGAAGGCGTCGAGCAAGAACCAGAACGCGGCGAAGCGGCACAGCCAGCCGAGCGCCTGCAGGGCAGCGACTTCGCGGAAATAGCGCGGCCGATCGCTGAGGATCGTGACGCCCTGTCGCACGCGCGCCCAGAAGGCCTGCACCCGCACCGACAGCAGGGCGAACGCGACCAGGCCGATCACAGCGAGCAGCGTGATCAGGAACAGGGTGAGGGCAAAGTGCTCTGCAAGGTAGGAGATGTCGAACGAGCTCAGTTTCGAGAAGTCGGGCGGCTTCGGAAAGACGCCCTGCGAGAACGCGAAGATGAGCACGAGCACGCCGACGGTCACGTCGAAGATCGACTCCACGAAGAAGGCGGCCGCGACCGTCGGGTACCTCGAGCCGGGGATCGAGGAGCGCGTGAGGAACAGCTTGATGATGTCGCCGCCGCGCGCGGGTACGAGGTTGTTGAAGCCCACGGCCGCGAAGTAGGCGCCCCAGATACGGCGGAACGGGAAAGCGACCGCCGGGTAGGCGGCGCGAAGGGCGTTGAAGAAGGCGCGCGAGCGCAGCGTGAGGTTGAGCCCGAAGAACAGCAGGCCGACGAGCAGCGCGGGCCAGTGCACGGCGGCGAGGTCGGAGAAGAACTGCCCGACCGCGTCAAAGAACGTGGTGATGCTGTGCCCGATCGAGGCTGACGCGGGTATCGCGCTCACAGCCACAAGCGTAGGGCGACGGCGCCCGGCGGGAGCGCGGGGCCGGCGCGGCGGCGCCTGAGCTCAGCGCACGGCGGCGCGGCGGCGCAGCGAGGCCACCGCGGCGAGCGAGGCTGCGAGCAGCGCCGCGATGATCGCCAGCAGCATCGCCTCGCCGCCCGGCCAGTTGACGCCGAGCCCCTCGGCGCCCCAGAAGATGCCGAACGAGCAGAGCATCACCCCGACGGCGAACTTCATCGTGTTCTCGGGAACACGCGCGAGCGGCCCGCGCACGGCCACGCGGCGGCGATCACGCTGGCCACGGCGAGCGCCGCGGCGAGCGCCGCGAGGCCCGTGCGGTGCTGGTTGGCGCCGAAGCTGATCACGATGATCGCGACCTCGAGGCCCTCGAGCAGCACGCCTTTGAAGGAGATCGCGAACGAGTAGCCGTCAAAGCGCCCGGCGGGCCGTCCCGCGGTGCGCGCGGCGCCGGTCTCGGATTCGTATACGCCGACCTCGTCGTGCAGGGACTTCAACCCGGCGGCGCGCAGGACCAGCTGCGGGTCTCCCCGACGGCCATGACGATCGTGAGCGCCTCCACGGCCTCCACGGCGCAGGCGAGGTAGACCGCGATCACCAGCCCGAGTTCGGCTCCACTCATGCCCTGAATCTAGCGAGCGGCGGCGCGCCTCCAATGCGATAGGGCGGGGACTGCGATAGAACGGGGACATGGCTGCGCGCTCGGGCTCCTCGAAAGGCATCACGGTCGCCGTGACGGGACCGACCGGCGAGATCGGGCAGTCGTTCGTCGAGGCTCTCGAGCGCGCGCGCGAGGTGCGCCGCGTGGTGGGCATGGCCAGGAGCCCCTTCGACGCCAAGGCAGCGGGCCTGAAGAAGATGACCTACGTACGCGGCGACGTGCTCGACACGAGCGCCGTCGCGGCGCTCGTGCAGGACGCCGACGTGGTCGTGCATCTCGCCTTCATGATCATGGGGGGCGCCGAGGAGAGCAGGCTCGTCAACCTCGACGGATCGCGCAACGTCTTCGAGGCGGCCGTCGCCGCCGGCGCCAAGCGCCTGGTCTACGCCTCTTCGGTGGCCGCATACGGCTTTCACCGCGACAACCCCCAGCCGCTCACGGAGGACGTGCCCGCCCGCGGCTCGGACACGCACTACTACTCGGCCCAGAAGGCCGAGGTCGAGGCGCTGCTGCAGGAGACGCTCGCGGGCAGCGCCACCGACGCTTACGTGTT